>Ga0187785_10000046_pt1 | contig 43513 bp, 36 predicted proteins | sample 0815_BV2_4_20_MG_FD_132466 | JGI IMG/M metagenome (GOLD analysis project Ga0187785, IMG submission 132466) | Tropical peat soil microbial communities from peatlands in Department of Meta, Colombia - 0815_BV2_4_20_MG | ecosystem: Environmental > Terrestrial > Soil > Wetlands > Peat | place...
ACCAAAGCAGAGGTTGCTTCGTCGTTCCACTCCTCGCAATCACATGATTGGATCGTTCGAATGTGGGCGAGAGTCATGAACGGATCCGGCAGAACTTTCGAGACCTGCTCTAGTGTCCTGTCCCACAAGTAACTTGCATAACCGGCCATCTGAGCCTCTCCCGAAGTTTTCATCGAGCAAGGGACGCCGGTTTTGTCATTGCGAGCGAAGCGATCTCGCGTAGTTGCAGAATAAGGCTGGGGATTGCTTCGTTGCGTCGCTCCTCGCAATGACACTGATTCGCGTCCCGACCGAGTCGGTGATTTGAAAGCTATTTGCGGGACACAACTCTAGATTTCACCATCCTCGTCCGCCAAGACGATCACTCGATCAACAATCCTCCTGATGAAGACTTTTCAGCTCCTGCTCCAGCTCCTGGAGGATGCCCAATTCCCGCCTGTACCTCCCGCCAAGTTCAAGAATCGACTCGATCCACTCCCGGACGACTTTTCCTTCAGTGGTCACGTAGTTGATGCGTGTGTCCATCATTCTGGTGAGGGTCCCCATCATATCCATCAGCAGATCGAGCTTGTGACAATCCTGTTCGGTGCTCACGAGCGGGGTGTGCAGGCTCTGTTTGCCGTAGGGGGACCAGGCGATTTCTTCCACAAGGGTGGACACGGCCATGCTGAGAATCTGAATCGCTCTAAAATTCATCTTTTTTCGCATCCGAGTTCAGTTTGTGAACCGTACGTCCGCACCGGTTGGTCACGAAGCTGCGTCGCTGTCTTTGGCTCGTTTCACCAGCAGGCTACAGCAATTCATGATGTTTTCCGGTGTGTACATCGTGCATTCGTCCCGGTAGAAATCGTTGAACAGGTCGTTTGTGATTTCCGCGGAATCCCTGTCGTCTTCCGCAATTCTTTTCCTCAAATCCATCGCAACTTGTCGCGACTCAGCGAAAACCTGCTTCACCTCGGGAGAAAGGACGGGTCCCTGGTGCGGTACGCCCAGAATAGCGGGGTTCAAAGCTGCCAGTCGGTCCAGCGTGGCCAGGTACTCTGAAAAGCCGGTAAAAAAAAGCGGAAATATTCTCCGGCCCGGAAACCTGAAGCCCAGGGAATCGGCCAGCATCAGGGCATCGATCTCCGGAACATGCACCACTATTGTGCCCGGCGAATGCCCGGTGGCCGTGAGAAAGCGGAGTGTCAGCCCGCCGAGATCCATCGCGTCGCCGTCCTTCGCGAGCAGGCAGTTGGCGAGGCTGGGCGGCTCTTCGATGGGAGGCCGTCCGGTAGACATGGCATACGCAGCCAGGAATTCCGACATATGCCGGTCTTCCGAAAGCATGGATTGCACTCCTTTGGGATGGGAAAGGAATTCCGGAGCACCCTCGGCAGCTATCACGAGCGCGTGGGGAAACTTTTCCTTGAGAGCGGCCAGCCCGGTAATGTGATCGGCATGGGGATGAGTCACCACGATAAACGTCGGATTCACGCCCAGAGAATCGATCTGTCCAATCGCATCGTCCACCATCGCGGAGACCCCCGTTTCTATGAGGGCCGAAGCCTGCTCGCCTTTGACCAGGTACAAATTGAAAAAATAATCTCCCACGACCCACAATCCTTCGGTGAGCAATCGCGGGAAATCGCCGGCTATGTCCATAATTCCTCCTGATACCGATTCCGGCACGATGTTCATTCCACGGAATCTCGGAATCGTGATGCGTCCTCACCAACAGTTTGTGAGGATACTATAGACGACACTTCGCGAAGAATCCAGAATTTCAGTTCGCTGTTCGAGGCTGTCTGCCTATCCCGGCGATGCCGTGCGCATCGGGGAGAGAAATTAAATTGCCGTATCTCACAAAAATAAGCTTGACAAAGCACGCAACGATGGGTAAACCTGAATTCGGAGAGGCTAACAAAACTAGATCCGACATCCAGGGAGGTTGTGGTGGTTCAACGGGTTCTCAAACATATGTTTCAGGAGATAATCATGAGTCGGTGTCCGTCCGAAGAAACCTGCGGTGGGTGTCCGGAGCGTTCGGATCAGGAATGCAAGGCGTCTCAGGCAGTGAGGCTGTCCAACTACAAGCCCGGGGAAAAAGGCACCATTCTTCAGGTATGCGGTGACCCCGATTTTCGGCTGAGAATGATGGAGATGGGTTTTACGAGAGGCACTGAAGTGCAGGTTGTGAAATACGCCCCCCTGAGCGATCCCGTCGAGTTCCTCATCAAGGGATACCATATTACCCTGCGGAGAGATCAAGCTGCAGATATTCTCATGCATGAACCGGACAAAGCGGCCTGAGCATGACCGAAAAAATCACTGTTGCTCTGGCAGGTAATCCCAACGCCGGCAAAACCACTCTGTTCAATGCGCTTACCGGCGCTCGCCAGCATGTGGGGAACTGGCCCGGCGTCACGGTGGAAAAAAAGGAAGGCACGCTCAGGCACAAGGACCTTGAAATCCACGTGGTAGATCTGCCCGGCACGTACTCCCTCACAGCTTACTCCCTCGAAGAAATCATTGCGCGCACCTACATTGTGGAGTCCAATCCGGACGTGGTGGTGGACGTGGCGGACGCTGCCAACCTGGAACGGAACCTGTACCTTGCCGTCCAGCTTTTGGAAATGGGCGTCAAGATGGTCATCGCTCTCAACATGATCGATGTGGCTGAAGGCCGCAACATTCACATTGATGTGAAAAAGCTCTCCAAATTGTTGGGAGTGCCCGTTGTTGCGACCAATGGCAAGAAGAGAATAGGGATAGAGGATCTGTTGGACAAGGCCATAGACGAGGCCGGAAAATTGCCCACGAAGGAAGTCCGGATTCAGTACGGGACCGAAATTGAAGAAGAGATCGGGAAAATAGAAAAGAAGCTCGCGTCCACGAATGGAGACTTCGGGCGGCTTTCAAGCCGCTGGCTTGCCATGAAGCTCCTGGAAGGGGACGCGGATATTTCCCGGAAATGCGAAGGTTCCAACGGCCGAGAAGCGCTGTTCAAGCAGATCGAACAGAGCAGAAACCATTTGCAGGATATATTCGACGATTCTCCCGAAATCCTTCTTACTGACGCCAGATACGGGTTCATCTCCGGGGCATTGAAACAATGCGTCCACGTGGAGAGCACTGACAGGGTGCACCTGAGCGAATCCATAGACACGGTGCTCACCAATCGGCTGCTCGGGCCGGCGGTTCTGCTCGTGGTCCTCTACCTGGTCTATACTTTCACCTTTCAGGGGAGCGATCCGTTTGTTCAAGGGCTGGATATGGTGTTCAAATGGCTTGGCGGTCTTGTGGCGGCCGCTCTGCCGGAAGGCCTGTTCAAATCCCTTGTGGTGAGCGGGATCATTGACGGCGTGGGAGGCGTTCTCAAATTCACGCCGCTCATAGCGTTCATGTTCTTCGCGATAGCCCTACTGGAAGACACGGGCTATATGGCTAGAATAGCGTTCATGCTGGACAGGGTTCTCCGGGGTTTCGGACTGCACGGGGCCTCCATGCTGGCCCTCATGGTTGCCGGAGGCCTCGCGGGAGGTTGCGCAGTTCCGGGGATCATGGCAACACGGACGATGAAGGAACCCAAGGAGCGGTTGGTTACCATACTGGTATCGCCTCTCATGAATTGCGGAGCGAAACTTCCGGTGTACGCTCTTCTCATCGGTGCATTCTTCCCCGACCACAAGGTGCGGATGATGTTCATATTGACCATCATCTCCTGGGTGATGGTTCTTGCTGCAGGTAAAGTCATACGCTCCACGGTCTTGTCCGGTCCACCGGCTCCTTTCGTTCTGGAGCTTCCGCCGTATAGGGTTCCGACGATGCGCGGTCTTCTCATTCACACGTGGGAACGAACCTGGATGTTCGTGAAAAAGGCCGGCACGGTCTTGTTGGCGGTCTCCATCGTGTTATGGGCGATGATGTCGTTTCCTTCCCTGCCGGAGGAAAAGGCAAAGCCATTCGAAGAGAAAGAGGCTGCGCTCACATCGGCGTTCCTGGCCGAACCAGCGATAGCACCGGCATTCAAGTCGGAAAAGGATGTGACGGATTTTGAGGAATTCCGAAAACGATTTGAAGAGGGCGATCCGCAGGAACTGGAAAAGCTGAACCCCCTGTTTTTTGGACTGGCAAAAGCCGTGAAGGATGCGGAAAACGGAGCCTCCAAGAAAGTGGCGTCGCCCGAATCCGCTGCAGCTGCGGCGTTCATCCGTTACTCCGCTGAAAAAGCCGCAATCGAAGGAGAAAAACAGAGCACCAGGTTGAAAAACACCATCGGCGGCAGGATCGGCGTGGCTCTGGAAACGGTGTTCAAACCCATGGGTTTTGACTGGCGGACCAATGTTGCCCTGCTGGGGGGATTTGCAGCCAAAGAAGTCATCGTGGCAACACTCGGAACAGCGTACAGCCTTGGCGAGGTGGAAACCAGGAAAGCGGACAATCTCTCCGAACAACTGCGAAGAGAACCCGGCTGGAATCGTTTGACTGCTTTCTCGCTTCTCCTGTTTGTCATGCTCTACAATCCGTGCATCGCGACCCTGGTGACCATTCGCAAGGAATCGGGAAAGTGGCGCTGGACGCTCTTTGCCATGGTGTACACCACGGTTCTCGCTTATGTTGTGACCCTCTCCGTGTATTCCGTGGGCTCGTTTCTGAAATTGGGGATTACGTGAACACCGGAGGTGAATGATGTGGCAGGAAATTGTCGTGGGATTGCTGGTGGCCGTCTCCGCGGGCTTCATGGCCCGGAGATTCTGGAAGAGCTTCGTGAGCTCCAAGAACAGTAATTCACCGTGTTCGTGCGGCTGCTCCGGATGCTCGGCGGCTGCGGACAGTGATCGCAAGTAGTGACCACAAGAGAAAAAGCTGGGATGTGTCCGCCGTAAGACGATTGATTGCCGCAGCAAGCGATCAAAATTGCTGTCGTACGCTCGTTAGTTCTGGTAACGCTTTTCTTTCACGTCGCAGGGGCAGCACACATAATGCCGATCTGCCTCAGACAGCTCATAACAGGTTGAAATACCCCATCACCTCCTCCTGAACCTGCAGGTGCTCCGGATTGGATGAATCGAAGAGGCCTGGAACGAGTTCAATTAATACTCCGTCACAGAATCTTTCAACGTGCCATGCCGGTGCTTTGAGGCAGAAATTGATCCCTCCGATGGAACTGGCCATGCCCTCATCTAAATAGTGGAATCCCCTTATGATGGCCGGTTTATCGAATTGTGGAATGGCCTGCTGGCGATTATAAGCATTGAGTTGATATTCGTTTTCAGATTCAGCTACGTACGCTTCGAAGGGGTGAAAAATTTCGATCGACCTCTCAAAGTATGACAAATCTGGAACTTTCCTGGGATCACCCATTTGAATATCGTAGGTATCGATGAAAACTTTTTCCGGATGTGTGCCAGTATGAATTTCGAAGCGCACCGTATTGTCGTCTCTCCTACGAGGTTGCATAGTGAAAAAATGTTCGACAACCCCGATTTGTGGAAATCGGTTGTCGACCCCCTTTTCAAAAAGTTTCCGAACGAAGGAGGCAGTTAATTCCACGGGGTCTTCCTTCGTATCGTATAAAGCCACGAAACGAAATGCCTCTTGCATTAATCTGAAGAATTCCATGATTTCATCAATCCTGAAATCGCCTCGCGACCTGCACCCCTGACGGAAGCTATAACTGTTCACGTCAACTCCTCCTTTTTATGGTTGTATATATAATCCAGGAATTCTGCCAAGCGCGTTTTCGAATGCTTTTATTTGGTGCAGTCCCACTCTCCAGATGACAGGAATGCCCTTCGCAGCATGGATTTGCCGCCACGCTTGGTCCTGCGCTGTCTTCGCACCTTTGAACCAATCACGAAACTCGTCGTTTTTCCCGATGAAATTGGAATAGTTTCATTAATATTCATACAATGGGAATTCGAGAAACATCCCGCATATAATCGTCAGGCGTCATTGCACCCGATAACATTATCCTTCTTGGAGCAACCTGTGAATTGCTACCAGAGGTCCTGCCCGATTGACCGGGCCATTCCAATCCCAATTCCGCATAAGATTCCGGATTTTGACCTGCTGTGCCACCCCACCTCTTCATGGCTTCCAACATGGCAATTACGACTTCGTTTCTCTCGTACTTGAGGCGTTCGTCCACATAGGCGTCGACCGCCTCCGGGCGAATTCTTTCCGAATCTTTCTCTTCTTCGAGTTTTGACTTTTTTTGCCCGGTTACGCCCGATCCGAACTCCGGGTGTGTTGCAAACCACCATCGTCGTTGCTTGTCTGTCTCTATCAAAATATTCTCCTTTCACATGCGCACAAGAATTGTCCCGCACTGTCATCGCGGCAAGAAAAGAAGGGCCGATATTCTCCAACAGCCGCGCCGGTCGGTACAGGCAGAACATGCGGTATGGGTCGGGAAACGGGAAGATCGTGATAAGATGACTCTACTTTAGGTAGCTGTTTCTAATTATAGCAGATGCGGTTTTCCAATCAAGCATTCGATGAAAAATCTCTCGTGCAAGTTCCGCCCCTCAGTATTTTGTCTTCACTGCTCTTTTCAGACGGAAAGCATTCCCGGTACGTATGCTGTTGCGACCGGGCTTGTGGATTAAATAGGTTTGACCAGGACTTTGGAAGCTTCGATTTTGGTGAGAGACAAATGGTAGCCTTTGATGTTCACGTCCATGCGCCCGGAGCTCGCTTCACGGTTCTCCACCGCGACGATCACTCCCGGGTCTAGGCCTTCCTGCGCCAGATCCTTCTTGAACTTTGCAGCACCCTTCACGTTGTCCACTACCACCTGCGTGCCGGGGGCCGCTTCGGCGAGGGTCATACCCTCCTTGAGCGCCGTCTGCTGAGCCCGAGTCCTGTCGATCATCTTCCTCTTGGCTTCATCCAGACAGGGTATGCACTCGTCGCAGCTATCGGAAATTCGATCCAGCCACCGGGTCTGGTCGAGCGGGCACATCTCGATGAATTCCACGAACCGTATTAGTTTCTCGATGACCTCGGGGTCGAGGTGATGCTCTATCCTGCATGCGTTATCCTCGGCCACGGTTTCGTCCACCCGGAGAACTCCGGCGAGAAACCGGTGCAGCACCTCATGTTTTCTCACTATCTCCCGGGCCTTCTTGATGCCCCGGTCGGTGAGAGTAATAAACTGGTGCGGATCGTATCGGATCAAGCCCCGCGCGCCCAGAACTTTCAGGGCCGAACTGACCGAGGACATCTTCACTCCGAGTCGATTGGCGATGTCTCTGACGCGTGCGATCCTCCGCTCCCGCTCCAGATGATAAATCGCCTCCAGGTAGTCCTCCATGGCCGAAGTGAGCTCGGGCAAGGGTTTTGAAGAATCCATAGATATTCTCCATAAAGTGATCCACGCCATATATGTACGACCGCCCGCCTGTTGTCAAGAAAGACAGGCGACTTAGGAAGTCCTTTATAACCAGCCGGTTGCCCTATACCATCCCACGGTTTTCCGCAATGCCTCATGCAAGGGAGTTTGTGCCTCCCAGTTCAGCTCCCGTTTGGCTTTTTCCGTGGAGCACACCCAACCGCTTTGTTTCATCTCGTCAAATTTTTCGCGGCGCAGAAGCTGGGGACTCCTCGCCACTCTCCCGGCAACTTCTCCCGCGAGAGATGCGAGTCTCATGACTGCCAGAGGAATCGGCACGTTCATGGTCCGGCATCCCATGACGCGAGCAACTTCACCGGTGAATTCTCTCCAGGAAACCGGAGTTTTGTTCGCAAGAAAATACGTTTCTCCCGATTGAACTGCGGCAGTTGCCGCTTCACGGATTCCTCGCGCGAGGTCTTCCACATAGATCACGCTGAACAGCCTATCCGGTCCGCCCAGGTACGGCGAAAAGCCGTGCTGCGCGCATCGAAAGACGCCCAGAACGTCGCGATCCTTTGGTCCGAAGACCGTAGAAGGCCGGACTATCGTGACGGGTAATCGGCATGCGAAGCTCAAGACCACGCGTTCCGCTTCCAGTTTCGACTTGCCGTACAATGAAACAGGTCTGGGGTTGTCAGATTCGGCTACAGGTACACCCGGCTCCGCACAGGGCCCTGCTGCGGCTTGGGATCCCACCAGCACGAATCGCCTGAACGTCGATCCGAGGGGCAGACGTGCAAGTATCTCGAGAAGAGAGCGGGTCCCCTCCACGTTGGCCTGACGATACTGCTCATAATTCAGGCCCCGCGTTGCGCCTGCGGCGTGGATTACGAAGTTAAATCCGGGTGTCCTACGTGCTTCCTGCTCTATCCGCTCGAAAGGAATAATCCGAACCTTCACACCGGACAGATTTCTCAAGTTGCGAGCGTCCCGGACGGGGCACACCACTTCCCAGCCCTCTTCCAAGAGCAACTCCACCACGTGGCTTCCTACGAATCCGGTACCGCCTGTAACAAGAGCTTTCATGACTTTCGAGAATACTTTCCCTTAAAATACCTAGTAATTTTGGTAAACTGCTCTCAAAGCCACTGAATTTACCTGAAGGACAGAGCAGCACACACGACGGATACAGGTTCCGCTCCGCGGAATTCCGTTCCGGATCGGTTTCTGCCGCACGCCAGATTACGAATTTTTTTAGCTCTTGACAACCTTCCGAGTTTTCGTGAAGGATAACGTCTCCGGCGCGACGACTCCGAAATACTGACGTGATATCTATCCTTGTGAGGAGGCTTTCATGGCCCCGAGATCATTAAACAAAGTGCTGTTGATCGGGCATCTGGGCAAAGACCCGGAGGTGAGATATACCGCTTCCGGTAAGGCGATGGCTACGTTTAGCATCGCAACGTCTCAGCAATGGCGCGACCAGGACGGCGCTGATCAGGAGAGGACGGAATGGCACCGTGTCGTGGCCTGGGGCCGGCTTGGGGAAATCTGCGGAGAGTACCTGAGCAAGGGCAAACAGGTTTACATTGAAGGCCGGATACAAAGTCGAGACTGGGAAGATCAGGACGGGAACAAGCGCACAACCGTAGAAATAGTCGTGAACGACCTGATTCTGCTGGGCGGAGCGGGCCAATCCCAAAATCGGGCTCCGAGTGAGGGACAAAAACGCCAGCCTCCCAGCCAGTCCAAGGGGCCCGCGGCGTCTCCCAGGCGGCAAGACGACCGCTATGCTCCGCCTCCGCCGGAAGACGACATTCCTTTCTGAGCAGTATGGCCACGTGGGGGAAATGGTCCTCACAACGGGCATTAAAGGATACATTTCCATCGAATCGGTTTGCACGAACAGTACCCTTTCGTTACTCCGAATGAGGGAGCTGCTGCCAGAGAAAAACCCCGTGACACGAAAAACACGTATCGTTTGCACACCAGTTGCCTTGACCGGAGCGCGATGAGCTTACATTATATATAGACGCGCTTGGTGAACGCACCGGCGTTCTTCATGATGCCACACGGACCAAATTGCGGTAAAATGGGAGTGCTCGGATTCGCTCAAGGAGGAGCAATGCGGAAAAGCATGACGATCGGTAGGGGAGTGGCTTGTATAGTCACTATTGTCGTCTTGGGAAGCCTTAGCTTTCAGCACGCGGAAGCTTTCAACGAAGCGCCCATGCTGACGAAACTCGTGGAATCCGGAAAACTACCTTCTGTTGACAAACGCTTGCCCTCTTCACCTATGGTGGTGACCCCCTTCGATCGGAACGGAGAATATGGAGGTGTTTGGCGACGTGCTTATACGGGATTGTCCGATCTCGTGGGAGCGCGGCGCGTGCTGTACGATCCTTTGGTCCGTTGGAGTCCGGATTATAAGATCGTGCCCAATCTTGCCGAGAAGTGGGAAGTCGACGACACAGGCCGCGTCTTCACGTTTCATCTCGTGAAGGGCGCTCGCTGGTCGGACGGTCAACCGTTTACCGCGGACGACATCGCCTTCTATTTCGAGGACGTTCTTCTCAACAAGGAGCTGACTCCTTCGATTCCCACCTGGATAGCGCCGTCCGGAACCCCGCCCAAATTCACGAAAATCGACGACTATACGTTTCAGGTTGAATTTGCCAAGCCGTACAGCCTTTTTCTGGAGCAATTGGCGTGTCCGGCCGCGATGGCCGTTGTGACGAAGCCGAAGCACTATCTTATGAAGTTTCACAAGAAATACGCGAAGCCCGAAGAACTGGAAGCATTGATGAAGGTGAAGAAGGCTTCCACCTGGGCCAAGCTGTTTCTCGACGCGTCGGACGTTCAGCACTCCCTGTTCACGGATCCGGAGATGCCGTCTCTGTGCGCGTGGATCACGAAGGTGCCTGCGCCCGCAAAACGCTTCGTCATGGAACGCAACCCGTATTACTGGAAGGTGGATCCCGCAGGCAATCAACTGCCGTACATAGACACGGTGGTTCACGATCTCCAGGCCGAAGCGCAGACAGTGCTTCTCAAAGCGGTCGCGGGCGAGATCGATATGCAGGGCCGTCTGCTCGGGGGAATGCAGAATTCAGTGCTCCTCCTGGCAAATCTTCCTTCCGGGAAATACAAGCTGGTACCCAAGGCTTCCACTGCTTCCGTCGGCGTGCTTTTGGCTCCGAACCTGAACCACAAAGACCCTCTTCTCAAGAAGATACTCGGTGATTCCCGATTCCGGAAAGCCCTCTCTTATGCCATTAACAGGCACGAAATCAACAAGATCGTGTTTCGGGGAAAAGGGACCCCACGGCAGGCTGCCCCCCTTCCTGAATCGGAATTTTACAGTCCATCCTATGAAAAGGCTTATCTGGAGTTCGATCAGGCCAAGGCCGCGGAGCTCCTCGATGAAATGGGGCTGAAAAAAGGGCCGGGCGGCAAGAGGATGAGACCTGACGGCAAGCCCTTGCAGATTTCACTCGATGTGATCGTGAAAATCCAGTCGAACGTGGACACCGCGGAAATCATTGCGTCAAATCTGAAGAATCTGGGAATTGATACGGAAGTGAAATCGGAAACGGTGGAACTGTTCCGTCAGAGAACCCAGAGCGCTGCCCACGACATTGCGCTGTGGTCCGGCGATGGAGGGATAGAATGCCTCCTGGAGCCGCGGTGGTATTTCCCCTTCAGCACGGAAAGTCTCAATGCCACGCTCTACGGACTGTGGTTTCAAAGCGGCGGCAAAAACGGGGAAGAACCTCCTGCAGATATAAAGCAACTCATGGAAACCTACCAGCAGATCCTGACTACCGTCTCACCGGACAAGAAAAAAGAATTGTTCAAGAAGATCATCGATGCAAATGAACAAAATCTGTGGGTAATCGGTCTGGTTCACGATCCGGACGACTTTTACGTTGTTGCGAAACATATGTTCAACGTTCCCAAGAGGGATTTTCAGAGCTGGATTTATCCGAATCCCGGACCTATTCACCCGGAACAGTTCTTTTTCGAGCAGTCAAAATAGATGAAGGCATAGCCGGTTTGATACGAATGCGCTTTCAAAAAAGTAAGATTGGGGGGACCCTCTTCGTAAAGAGTGTCCCGCCCAAACCCCGTCCCAGAAACTTCTATCATGCGCCGGCATCTGCATTTCCTCAGCGGAAATGCAGATACCGGCGAGTGGTAACGGTTCTTGAGGTGGGGTTCGGGGAGGAACGTCTTACAAGAAGTTCCTCCCCGATTTCACGTATTCGAAAACGCATTGGTATGACAGGCACGGAACGAAATTTTCCGACGGGCGCAGGGCCTCTTGGGGCCCCTTTCGCACCCCGCGATATCAACCGTATTCCGGGCGTGCAAACCCTCCACGAGTGAAGCGACCATGTTGGCTTACATTCTTCGCCGCATTCTGATGATGATCCCTACATTGATCGCTATATCGATAATTTCGTTTGCCATCATACAACTTCCTCCCGGCGATTTTCTCACCACGTACGTGGCGCAACTCAGCGTTAGCGGCGAAACCGTAGACAAGGCGGAGCTGGAAAGTCTCAGGCAGCGATTCGGTCTGGACCAGCCTATCTATGTCCAATATCTGCGGTGGGCCTGGAACTTCCTTCACGGCGATTTCGGATACTCCTTTGAATGGAAGAGGCCGGTGCGTTCTCTTATTGCCGAACGAATACCGCTGACCATCATCATTTCAGTGGCGACCTTGCTTTTCACGTGGGCGGTGTCCCTACCCATCGGCATCTATTCGGCTGTGCGGCAATATTCCTGGATGGACTATGTGCTCACGGTCGTCGGGTTTTTCGGACTTGCCACGCCGAATTTTCTTTTCGCGCTCGTGTTGTTGTGGGTCTCTTACGCGTACCTGGGAATGAGCATCGGTGGCTTGTTTTCGCCTCAGTTTGCAGAAGCGCCGTGGAGCATCGCCAAATTCGCGGACCTTCTCAAGCATTTGTGGATTCCTGTGCTCATCGTGGGAACCGGGCATACGGCAAAGTTCATTCGCATCATTCGTGGAAACCTGCTGGATGAACTGAGGAAACCGTATGTGACCACCGCGCGGGCCAAGGGCCTCTCCGAAGCGCGGCTAATCCTCAAGTATCCCGTACGAGTGGCCATCAACCCGCTGGTGAGCACCATCGGCTGGACGCTGCCGGAATTGATTTCAGGAATCGCGATTACTGCCGTGGTCCTGAATCTTCCCACATCCGGTCCGCTTCTGCTGGGCGCCCTCTTGAGCCAGGACATGCAGCTCGCGGGGAGCTTCATTATGTTGCTGAGTTTTTTGACGGTGGTGGGAACCCTGATTTCAGACATTCTTCTGGCGTGGGTCGATCCCAGAATCAGATTTGGAGCACGTGAGGGAGCATGAATCCGGGTACGGACACGGAAAACAAATATCTGAACGCGTCCACGCGGCAACTGGTGTGGTGGCGCTACAAGAAGCATGCTCTTGCAATGATCGGATTGTGGTTCATCGGCGGGCTGTACATTACAGCTCTGTTATGCGAATTTCTGGCGCCATACAGCAAGGATACCCGTCATTTTGAAAACATCTACGCCGCGCCGACGAAGGTGAGAATCTTCGATGAAGAGGGGCGGCTTTCCATACCGTTTGTGTACGGCCTGGTTCTAGACATAGATACCGCGAGCCAGCAAATACGGTACCGGGAGGACCGCTCGCAGCGATATCCCATCAGGTTTTTCGTAAGGGGAGATCCGTATGATTTCTGGGGACTCTGGATGAGCGATCTCCACCTTTTCGGCGTGGACCAACCCGGGCGAATTTTTCTGTTCGGCACGGATAGAATGGGCAGAGACATGTTCTCCAGATGTTTTTACGGGAGCAGGATCTCCCTGTCCATCGGCATGTTGGGCGTCTTCTTGAGCTTGATCCTTGGCCTGACCTTGGGCGGCGTTTCGGGATACATGGGTGGTTGGGCGGACAGCATCATACAGAGGACCATAGAAATAATACGGTGCTTTCCGAGTATTCCCCTGTGGATGGGACTCTCCGCCGCCATGCCGCCTCACTGGCCGGCACTCAAGGTGTACTTCGTCATCACCCTTATTTTATCGCTCATCGGGTGGACCGACCTCGCCAGGATGGTGCGTGGCAAGCTCATTGCCATTCGCGGGGAAGAGTTCGTGCTGGCCGCGCGGTTTGCGGGCGCGGGGCATGCTCGGATCATCTTCAGGCATTTGCTGCCGTCGTTTACCAGCCACATCATTGTGACCGTTACCCTCGCTATTCCGGGAATGGTCCTTGCGGAAACCGCCCTGAGCTTCCTGGGGATCGGGCTCCGGCCTCCCATCACCAGTCTGGGTGTGCTCTTGAAGGAAGCTCAGAACGTGACCACCATAGCTCTATACCCCTGGCTTCTGATACCGGTCCTGTTCGTGATTGCCACCGTGCTCTCGTTTAATTTCGTCGGCGACGGATTGAGAGACGCGGTAGACCCTTATTCAAGGTGAGAGTGATGGCGCCAGTCCTGGAAGTCGAAAACCTGAGAGTCCATTTCATGCTGGACGAGGGAGTAGTGCGTGCGGTGGACGGGGTCACTTTCAGTGTGGAACCGGGCAAGACTCTGGGCATTGTGGGAGAATCCGGGAGCGGAAAAAGTGTAATCGGCCAGTCGATCATGCGGATTGTTCCCTCTCCGGGGCGGATCGTTGGAGGCAGCATTCGCCTTCAGCTCGAAAGCGACAACGGCTCCCGTTACCTGGAACTAACCGACGTGGACCCGAAGGGCAGAATTGCCCGGGACATGCGCGGACGCGACATGGCCATGATTTTCCAGGAGCCCATGAACTCGTTCAGCCCCGTGCACACGATCGGCAGCCAGTTGATGGAAATGCTCAGGCTTCACACGGACATCTCGAAAGCAGAAGCTCGCAACAGAACCGTTGAAATGCTCAGCAAAGTGGGCATTCCTCAACCGGAACGAAGAATCGACGTGTACCCTCACGAATTGTCAGGGGGCATGCGACAGCGGGCCATGATCGCCATGGCCCTCATGTGTAATCCCAGGTTGCTCATCGCAGACGAACCCACCACCGCCCTTGATGTGACCATACAGGCGCAAATTCTTGAACTGCTGAAATCTCTCCAGGAAGAATTCGGGATGGCCATACTCTTCATATCCCACAATCTGGGAGTGATAGCCGATATCAGCCACGAAGTACTGGTGGTGTACTTCGGCCGAGTCATGGAGCATGCGCCCGTGGACCAGCTTTTCCGGGAACCCCGGCACCCGTACACCAAAGCCCTGCTGAAGTCTATACCCGGAATCGATACGCCGGTCCGCGGTCATCTCGCCACCATTGAAGGGACTCTCCCGGACCCGTTTGCCAACATAGCGGGTTGCCCTTTTTTCAGCAGGTGCCTGGAATGCCACGGAAACGTATCGTGCGAGGATCAGCCGTATGATTTGACCGAGGTGGCCAAGCGACATTTCGTGGCGTGCAAGAGAATGTGCCGCAGCATGTGAGGATTGTGTGTCAAAACGGGAAACTCTTCTGGAAGTACAACATCTCAAGAAACACTTTCCCATCCATCAAGGAGTGTTCAGGAAGGTTGTCGGCCACGTCAAGGCGGTGGACGGAGTCAGTTTTACCGTTCGTACCGGTGAGACCGTTGGAGTAGTGGGTGAATCCGGATGCGGCAAAACCACGGTCGGCCGGCTCATCATGTCTGCATATCGGCCGACCGCCGGACACATCTGGTTTCAGCCCCCAAACGGTCGGGAGCCTGTGGATATAGCGAACATCGATCCGGCCGAGATGAGATCGTTACGGCCGCACATCCAGATGGTGTTCCAGGATCCTTTTGCTTCCCTCAATCCGAGGATGACCGTTCGCGAGATTCTGGCGGAACCCCTGATCGTGAACAAAGTTGTCCGCGGCAGAAAGCTGGAGGACCGGATCCGCGAATTGGTGGAACTGGTGGGCCTGAAGGTTCAACATCTCAGTCGCTATCCTCATGCATTTTCCGGAGGTCAGCGTCAACGCATAAGCATAGCCAGGGCTCTCGCTCTGCAGCCCCGATTGCTTGTCGCCGATGAGCCTACTTCCGCGCTGGATGTATCTGTCCAGGCGCAGATCGTGAACCTGGCGCTGGAAATCCAGGATCGGTTGGGTCTGGCTTACCTGTTCATCTCACACGATCTGGGTCTTGTCCGGCATTTCAGCACGCAGATCGTCATCATGTACGTCGGCCGGGTGGTGGAATACGCCCCTGCTCAGCCCCTGTTCGGGCGGCCCAGGCACCCGTATACCGAAGCCCTCATGTCCAATGTGCCTACCACACGGCCGGAACTGGTCGGCCGGCGGATCATTCTTCGAGGAGAACCTGCGGACCCTATTAATGCACCGGGAGGTTGCCCTTTTCACCCGCGATGTCTGTACGCGCAGGACATCTGCTCTGAGGTTGTCCCCCAACTGGAAGAAGTTGAGGCCGACCACTCTGCTGCCTGCCATTTTGCGCGAGAGCTGGATTTGAGCGGCTGTGACGCTCTCGGCTGCGCAATATGACGAAAGAAGCGTTTACGTACCTCGCCGAGTCTTCCACGGGTTCCTGTCGTGTTATTGAGGATTTTCTCCGATCGGTTGGAGCCCCTGTGGGGAAGGTCGGTTCTTGGCAAGAAGTTCGGTGACACTCACTCATTATGGGATTGACTGTGCGATGACAGATGGGCGATGCTGCCTTCAAGGGTGACTTTTAGGCATCAGGCTGGTTGAAATCCGGTTCGTTTGTGGTAAGAATGTCCGGCGAGCCGCTCAACACGGGAATTGGTACCATGACGCGTCAGGGCATGAAAAGAATACTCGTTTACACTCATAACTCCATAGGCCTGGGGCATGCCTTTCGCACGCTTGCGGTGATCACCGGAATCAAACGATGGAGGCCCGACATAGATTTCCTGGTGTTGTCAGGCACGTCGGTGCCCCAAGTCTTCTTCGCCGAAGGCATTGAAGTCATCAAGCTCCCGTCCGTAAAGCTGGATATTAACCACAAAGACAACCCCATGCACTCCCGGTATCTCACCGGATTCGAACTTGAAAGCATATTCGACTTTCGTCAACAAATCATTATGGCGAGCTTCGATTTTTTCCAGCCTGACGCGCTCGTCATTGAACATAACATGACCGGGCAGATGAGCGAGCTGATTCCCCTGCTCATGAAGAAATGGATGCGAAAAGGGGGGCCGGTGGATTTCGCGCTGGCCCACATCTGTCGGGGCATCATGAAGTGGGTGCCGTTGCTGAAAATTCCGTATCAGAATCCGCGTCACAGGTCCGAATCAATTAATATAGGGGCGCTGTACGATTTCATGTACGTGCTGGAAGACAGGGAAGTCATCGACATCAACAAACAGTTTCTCGGGAACGATCCGGAGCTGGAAAAGAAGATTCGCTATCTGGGCAAGATAACCAACAAGGTCTACGGTGAACTGGCATCACGCAGAGAGGCTCTGGAACGGTTCGGATTGCCGGACATGAAGATCGTCCTGGTTTCTCTGGGACGAAATAACCGTATGTTCGAACTGTCTCAAAGGCTCCTGGAAATTTACACGAATGCCGACATTCGGAGAGATTATCAGATGGTCATGGTGCTGGACCCGTACATGGACAACGATGCAGCCAAGGCTCTCCGGAAACATCCTCTGAGCGAGGGAGTGCGATTCCTGCCGTTCGTTCCGGATCTCGTTGATCTCATCCGGCATTCGGAATTGGTGATCTCCCGGGCCGGGTATAACACAGTCAATGAGATTCTGCTCACCGGCGCAAAGGCTATCTTGATTCCGGAAAGCCACGGAGGCGGCGAACAGGAATTGCGGGCGCAGAACATTCATGAAGAGAACGTACGAGTCCTCACTGAGGAACAGTTCCTGACACCGGATACGGAACAATTGTTGTCGGAACTCCTGAGCCGGAAGGACCGGCAGATTTCCGTCAAGTTCGATAAATACGCCATCGGAAAAAGTATTATAGACGACCTGGAGAACTGGAAAGCGACACCCCGCACATGCCGCTAGACCGTGATTCATATAGGGATTCTCAAAAGTAATTTCGGTTTTGATACGCTAAAAGATCGGAAGATTGTCATTGCGAGGGCAAAGCCCGAAGCAATCTCAATCCGACCAAAACCGAGAGTGCTTCGTCGTTCCACTCCTCGCAATGACATGATTGGATGGTCGGAATGCGGGCACTCCTTCGCCGCGGACGACGCAGAGCCATCTCATACGCATGCGCTTTCAAAAAAGTAAGATTGGGGGGACCCACTTTGTAAAGAGTGTCCCGCCCAACCCCCCTCCCAGAAACTTCTATCGTGCTCCGGCATCTGCATTTCCGCTGAGGAAATGCAGATGCCGGCGAGTGCTCAAAGTTTTTGAGGTGGGGTTCGGGAAGCAACGTCTTACAAGAAGTTCCTCCCCGATTTCAAGTAGTTGAAAACGCATTGGTCTCATCACTTCGCTCAGGAGAGCCCCCAGCCCTGACATCTCATAAATCTTGTGGCGGATGCGTATGACACACAAGCTCCCGAGAAGAAAACGAGCCGGACTGCATCACTCCGATGCGGCGTCGCCGGTGCCGGCTTCTCTGTCTTGGCCGCCGGGCTCCGGCAGCCTCACCATCACCCATTTCTGAGTCTTGTCCTTTCCGAAATGGACCAGAGCTTCTGTTTGGTCCTGGGTGAGATTATAGATGCCGGCTTCCATAACAATGTCGGTATTCTTGCCGTCGTTGAAAGTCCATGCCGCACGCTGGGTGGTTTTGTCTACAGAGCCTTTTATCGGCCGCGCAGTATCCGTATCCACATTATAGTAGTTGCCCTCGATACTTCCATCTTTACTCACTGCAAGCTGCAGCACCGTATTGGAAGCTCCGGTGTCTCCCTGACTCAAGGCGAATACTCCCAGGGGCATCCATTCCCCCGAATCCGCATCCTGACTCTGCGGGGCAGACGCAAGCTGTGCGGCTTGATCGTAGTACTGCCCTGCGGTGGCCACCGGTTCGCCATTCATATAGACTGAGTCGTTATCGTAATAGATGTTGTCTCCGTAATCGTAGCTCACCGGAGATCCCCACCCCCAGGGGAACCAGCCTGCCACGGCCACCCACGCAGCCGGCCGCCACCAGTGGTGCCAGTCATGGTGATGCCATTGCCCGTTGTGCGAGTAGGCGCTGGCAAGACGGGGGTGATTTTGCCACCAGTTTCTGTTGAACATGTTGTCGTAACGATTCACGTAATTATTCCGAACATGCTGTGCCACTTGAACGTTCACGTCTCTTCGCGGACGATCTGTTCCCGGACGTCCATCGAAGCCGGGCCTGTCGCCGGGTCCTTGCCCGGGGCGGTGGATGCCCTCGCCGTCCGGCTTCGTGAGGTGCTGCAATGCCAGCGCTCCGGCTGCGCCCCCCGCTACCGCGCCGATGGTCCCAAGTCCGGGTTTCCTGCCCTCTGAGGGTTTGGGGAGATTAAGAAAATTTTGCACTTGCGACTCGGTGGGGCGATGCGTGCCGTCAGGTCTCGTTTGGGGACGAAATCCGGATTCTGGGGTTCTGTCCGGCCGGAAGGAGCCCGCTTGAGGCCTGGATTGCGGAATTGACGATCTCTGAACCGCATGAGAAGGCTGGTACACCTGTCCTCCGGCAGGTCGCGAGAAACCGGCAGAATGGCTCATGACAGGAGCGCTGTGGACCATGCCTCCGCCACCCATTCGCGCCCCTCCGCCAAATCCCCGAGCTTCCACATCGACAGCGGACAAGGACAGGACTGATAGGAAAATAACTGAGCTCATTGCTGAATTCTTCATCGCGAAACCTCCGTTTCGGGGATGTTCTAGCGTTTCGCCGGTTTGCGAACGACCCTGACCTCGTCGATGTTGGGCTGCGGTTCACCGTTAATTTCACGGCCGGTCGAACTGAACAGAAAGGCATTGTTGTCGACAGGCGAATAGATGTTGATTGAAGAGGCTTTTTCTCCCGTGGCCAGAACGCTCGACATCTTTACGGCCCATCTGGATCCTTCTTTGGACCAGACCCCCTCTCCAAAACCGCCGGACGAATCGAACACCCATGATCTGATCCGCTTCATGGCAGGATCCCAGCCGATTACTTGGGTTCCCTGCAGCGGAGTGCCTCCGGCTGGTGTGACCGCAAAAGACAGGGTGATGAAATTTTTGTTCCGCGTCCATCGTCCGGAAGTTTCGACGTCCATTTGATCGCTTTCGTCAACCCAATCACCCACCAACCATTCCAGCTCCTTCAAGTGTTCGTAATTAGACGGTATTTTTGCAGCCTCCTCCACTCGGTTGATTTTCCAGGCGGAGTTGCGCTTTACGTACTTCAGCACGTACGTAAATTCCTCGTCCTTTTGGCCCGGCCGAGAAACCACAGCCGTACCCTCTTCCACTGCTTCATTTGCCCGCGGAAAACGAATTCCCGAGATGTGTACGTTCACCTGGGCGCCCTTGTTATTGGAAAAGAACTGTTTGAAAGCCTTTTCGATTTTGTCCCGGCCTTTGAGGCGTTCGCCCGAGGGCGTGATGTACTCTGCGTTGTCAGCCCAAAATCCTGCGAACGCTTTTGCATCCCCCTGGTTGAATGCCTGGACGTACGATTCCACTCCCCTTCTGATAGCCGTTTCTTCCTTGGCATCGGTGCCGGTGTTCTGGGCCAGTATCGGACCGGCATTCAATACGGCAATAATGATGAACAGCGCCAATCTCATCATGGGCTATGACCTCCTGGTGTCGGGATCGACAGACGTATCGCTCGTCGGTTGCTGCATATGAGCCCTACGGTATCATGTACTTCTCAAGAGAGCACTTTTCAAGAGCCTATCCGGAGAAAAAGGACTTTGGAATCCTATTTCATAAGAACCATATTTCATGGAAGGGACGGAATTCGGGTTCCTCGTCCTGTACCCGTGCCGGGAACTGGGACCAGGTGTAGCGGGTTGCCAAGAATATTGTCCGTTTGAGTGTGCGCGGGCCTCAGGGGTTCCCACACTTCGGACAACGCAAAGCCGCCAAACGTTCGTTCGGGAGATCCTGAGATCTGCTAGACGAATCGGCCGGAACTTTTGGCAACTGCTATAGACGCATTCGCCAAAAGATTTATGAGATTGCAGGGTTGGGGGCTCTCCTGAGCGTAGTGATGAGACGTCTCTGCGTCGTCCGCAGCGAAGGAGTGCCCCAGCCTGTGCCCGGAATCGAGTTACCTGTAAAAAAGCGAATCCGTAATAGACCTGGAAGGAGTGACATGGAGCTCTACCTGAAGTTAGGAACAGTCGCAATTCTCTGGGCAACATGGTGCCTGATCCATTCGCTGCTCAACAGCAGCGGCCCCGTGGGAAGAGTGCGAATTTTTCAGGGACGGGCTCGGCGATATTATCGGATATTTTACAATGTGTTCGCGATATTCAGCCTGGCGATCGTTTACACTCTTATGCCTCGCGGGACCGAGGAACTCTGGAAATGGGATGGACCGCTTATCGCTATTCAGGCCTCATTGTGGGCGGCTGCATTTTTCGTATGGTTTCGGTGTGTCCGCATGCTGAATACGTGGGGATTTCTCGGCCTGGATGCTTTCCGCGAAACTGAGGTCCCCCTTCAGAAACAGGATTTGATTACGAACGGCATATACGGCGTGATTCGGCATCCCCAGTTCCTGGCCGGACTCATCATCTTGTGGACGCGGGATTTGACGGACGTGGATCTGGTCGTAAATGTTGTCCTGACGCTGTACCTCATCGTCGGCTCTAAAATAGAGGAACGCAGACTCATACGCAAATTTGGCGCAAGGTATCTGGATTACATGTACCGCGTGCCCGCCTTCATCCCGCACGGCAGTGCTGGGAAGCACGAACCTGAGAAGCGCTGATACATCAGGTATGTATTTTAATATTTTCGAGCTGCTTCCAGGTTTGCTCCGAATACCAGATGTCCACCATGGCATCTCGATAGCGGGCGTCTTGTTTCTTCATTTCTTCTCCCGTGTCATGCCTCAGGAGCATCTTTATGCTCTCAAATGCCGGGCCGTATCTCTGCGCGAATTCCTTTGCTCTTTGGAGCGCGTGCTCTTCCAGGGATTCTTCTGTGACCGCTTCGTCCACGAGGGACAGCCGCTTTGCCTCCTCTGCGGAAAACATGGCTCCGGTATAGGCCACCAATTCAGCGTTTCTGCTACCCACGCAATACTTCAGCATCACGGCGCTACCGGGAAAGAGCGATGAGCCGAAATTAATTTCATTGAGGCTGATCTTGGCTTTCCCGGAGACCATAACCCTGTAGTCACACGCGGTGGCGAGCATACATCCGCCTGCCACGGTATGGCCGTTAAGCGCAGCGATAACGGGTTTCGGGTATAGAAACACATAGGTGTACAGATCGGCGAATTTGGTTACGAATCGTATAAAATCTTCTTTCGAATAGCCGAGAAACTCGGGAATATCCAACCCGAAGGAAAAAAACTTGTCCCGGCCGGTGATCGTGACTGCTCTTACTCCGGGATCAACAGCCAATTCTTCGAACGAGCACTTGAGTTCCTCAGTAAACGATTCGTTGATGGGGTTTACTTTTCCCCTGTCCAGAGTAATTCTTGCGACTTCTCCGTGCATGGATACCCGTACAAAGCCCATACTTGCTCTCCTTACTTGACTCGAACATATTGAATCGGCAGGCACTTTTTGCGAGAAACTTGCAATTACAGACAAGGGCCTCCGTATTTTTCTCTTTGGCTGCCCATGTGAATTACGTGGCGTTTGCTGCAGGATGAACCCCTGTTACCACTCGATGGCAGGGCCGACATCGTCCTGGAATGCGCAGCATACCATTGCGTCCCGGTCGCGCAATCCCGGCAGCGAACTTCGCGCGCACTCCAGCGCGAGATCCGCGCGATTGTTGGTCTCGGACATGTGCGCCAGAACGACCGCTTGAAGTTCGTCGGTGAAAATACGCTGCAGCAACTTTGCGCTTTCCGTGTTGGAGAGATGTCCCAGACGGCTGCGAACCCTCTGTTTGAGCTCCCACGGATACGGGCCGTCCCGTAACATTTGCGGATCGTGGTTGCTTTCCAGCACGATCACCTGCAAGCCGGTCAACAGGTTTGCCACCAGGCCTGTGGCGGTTCCGAGATCCGTGGCTATTCCCAAACGGGCCGAGCCGCGAGAAATCCTGAATCCGACAGGATCGGCACAATCGTGGGGTACGGAAAATGGGTGGATGCGAAACCCTGCACACTCGAAGATTTGGCCGGTCTCGAAAAATTCGAGCTTGTGTATGTTGCCTACGCTATTTTTTACGACTTGCCATGTGCCGCGGTTCATCCACACGGGCAGCTTATATTTCCTGGAAAGCACCCCGACGCCCTTCACGTGATCCGAATGACCGTGCGTTACGATGATTCCGCTCAGAGAAGCCGGGTCCTCACCCGCTTGTGACATGCGTTCGCAGATCCGCTTCGCCGACAGACCGGCGTCTACCAGGAAGGCGGCGGAGTCGCATTGCACGAGGAACGAGTTTCCTGAACTTCCGCTAGCCAATGGCGTCAGTTTCATTGTTGCGCCCTTCGGACGAACTCGTTTAGTCGGCGCGGAAAATTATCTCTCGCCGCATACGGTGTCAAGCAATTTGTCTCCCCGTCCGTAACCATTCCGTTACGGGTGGAAAAAGGATGTCATTGCGAGCGAAGGGAAGCCCTCTCCGCCCTTAAGCATCGAGATTGCTTCCACGTTTCACTCCTCGCAGTGACAGAGATTAGGCACCTCCCCCGAGTAACCGAATGCCAACTTCTGTCCTGCTGCGGGAAACCTCATTCGTAGCCCATGAGCCTGCCGATCACGAGCACCGCGAGCACCAGGCAGACTATCCAGGCCTGAATCATAGGCCCTCCCTTGGCCGGGGGATCGTGAATCACCTCTCTGGCATAGTCGGACGCCTTGTCATGAGGAATGTTTTCGAGTATCCTTTCACCTAGATCCTGAAAGGGACGAATGGTGTTCGTAATAAGCGCCGGACGCCCATGTTCCGGTTGAAGTATGAGAAAGAGCTTGTTTCCGGTCTTTACGGCATCCAGGTATCTTATGTCCCGCCATTCGAGATATACGGTTCGGAGAAGTTTTGAGATTTCCAGGCCGTTGGCGTCGAGAGTGATTTTTCTTGCCAAGATCTCTGCCCCCAAGTAATAGAACGGCAAAAGGAGCGCAGCAAGCAGGATTCCCTTGTTTGTTGCTCCTTCCAAGATCAGCAGAAAGGCTCCGAACCCCATGGCAAGGACGACTGGAGGAATCATGCGGGGATCGGCTCGATAAGATCTGTTCTCCATGTTTTTCGTCTTTCCTGCGTGTGACTTCACTTGTGACTCCGGAAATCTTATGATAGCATTGAAATCTTTCAAGATGGAGGCTTTTTTGGAACACCTCTGCAACACCCATGGGGAGGATTTCCCGATGTCAACATTTCAACCCGTCAGGTTCTTGCTCATAATATTGATTGTTATCGGTTTCGCGCTTGCGCCAGCTCGCACCCTCCTTGCCGAGAACAACACCAAATCGCCGGATTACAAGGAACTCAAGCTGTTTCGGCAAGTTATGGGGATAGTCCAGAAGAACTATGTCAAAGACGTTCCGGACAAAGAGTTGATCCAGGGTGCAATTAACGGCATGCTCCAGGCCTTGGACCCCCATTCCTCCTTCTTGACCGAGGACATGTTCAAAGAGCTGCAGGTGGAGACAAAAGGCGAATTCGGCGGCCTGGGTATCGAGATTACCCTTGAGAATGGAGTTCTCACCATAGTCTCGCCCATTGAGGATACCCCTGCGTTCAAGGCAGGTCTGAAACCCGGTGACAAGATCATCAAAATAAACGGTGAGGCCACGAAGAACATCACGCTGCAAAAGGCCGTGAAACTCATGCGAGGACCGAAGGGTTCCAAAGTTACCATAACAATAATGAGGGAAGGCTTTCGCAAGGTGAAGGACTACAGCATCACCCGGGATATCATTCACGTGCATTCGGTAAAAAAAGAGCAGCTCGACCCGGGGTACGCCTACATTAAAATAGTAAATTTCCAGGAAAGCACGGACACGGATCTTCAGGCCGCAGTGAAAGATCTCGGTGACGACGAGAACATTAAGGGTTTGATTCTGGACCTCCGCAATAATCCCGGCGGTCTGCTCGATCAGGCCGTAAAGGTGTCCAACCTCTTCGTCGATAAAGGACTTATCGTGTACACGGACGGCAGGGGCAAGGATCAGAGAATGGAATTCCGTGCCAACCGAGTAGCCAAGCACTATAAATTCAAGGTTGCGGTTCTTATCAATGAAGGAAGTGCGAGTGCCTCGGAAATCGTGGCCGGCGCTCTCCAGGATCACGATCGTGCCGTAATTTTTGGGACGAAATCTTTCGGGAAAGCTTCCGTTCAGACAATTATTCCACTGGACAACGGGTCCGGTTTGAGGCTGACCACGGCGTATTACTATACGCCTAAAGGACGCCACATCCAGAAGACCGGCATTCATCCCGACGTGGATATGAAACAGGAAGTGCAGAAGCAACAGGAAGAGGAACTCGAAGAAGAAGCCAAAGCCGACAAGAAAAAAGAACAGAAGCCCAAGCTTCGGAACAACAAGTTGGATCTGGAAAACGACCCGGTTGCAAAAAAAGCCATTGAGTGGCTGAAATCGGATGTCACCGTGAAACAGTTCAAGATGGACAACCAGAAACCAGCCGTCCCGGACACTGCGTTGAACCTGAAATAACTTTCGCCGGCCCCGCATGTACAGGAATGTAGACCGGGGCCGACCCAGCGTACAGGTTGTCTTAAATCAGGTCGCACATGTTTGTCGGAGCAGATTGCTTCGTCGCTTCCCACGCAACGACACTGCTCGGTCCTGTCATTGCGAGCGAAGCGAAGCAATCTCTCTTGGTCATGAATCCGGCACCGAACGTACGAAAAGCAATACTTATACGGATTCGCTTTTTTACAGGTAAGTCTATTCCGGGCGCGGGCTGGGGGCACTCTTTTGCTGCGAACGACGCAGAGCCGTCTCATCACTTCGCTCAGGCGAGCCCCCAGCCCTGACCTCATAAATCTTGTGGCGAATGCGTCTTAGCCCTGCCTGACGTTTTCTCGAATATAATCCCGCACATTTTCTTTACGGAGGTCACCTACCCGCGATGTGTCCGGCGGTCTCATACGAATGCGCTTTCAAAAAGTAAGGTTGGGGGGACCCTCTTTGAAAAGAAGTTCCTCCCCGACTTCACGTATTTGAAAACGTATTGGTATCAGTAGGTTATTTTTGAGAAGCTCCTTCGTCGCGTGAATCGGTTCGGTCGGGGACAGCTTATCCGTTTCTCAGACGAATTGTCGCTTTGCGGCCACGAGATATTCGGGAATTCCGCCTGGAAGTTCTTTTTCTATTTGTCGCTTTGCTTGCCGCAACTGGGCCATGACGGCTGGGTCGTTCATGTCGTCCAGGTACCGAATTGCTCCGCCTCTCCTGCCGAGTTGAAACAGGAGTCGGTCGTCCTCGGGAAGATTGAGGTATCGGTCGATAATGTCCACTATTTTGCGTTTGTCTTCTGGGAGCTTTCCTTCGACCTCCTCGAGGAGATTCAGGATATGATCGCTCACCAGGGCGGTCGAGATGCCGTCCAATTCTTCAATGAGCATTTTTATTTCCGCGACGATCATGTCTTCGTCGGGAATCTGGAATTCCCCATTTTCCACCATTTCCATGAGACGGGTTCCGGGACGCACGTACAGTGATCGGAATCTCACGAACCCCGGATTGATTGCGTTTATGACCCGGGCCGATTCTCTTGCGTTTTCTTCAGACAATGCCGCGCCGCCGATTCCCGGGATTATATAAAGGCACAGCGACAAACCGGCTGCTACGACTCGTTTGCCGCCTTCTATCATCTGATGAGCCTGAGCGCCCTTGTCGATCATCTTGAGGATACGATCCGAACCGGATTCCATTCCCACGTGGAGCCTTGCCAGACCGGCTTCTTTCAGGCGAATGTAATCGTCGACGGTTTTCCCCTTCAGGGTAACCGCTCGTGCGTACGACGTAACGCGTTCCACCTCCGGAAAACGATTGCGAATGTGGTTGAGTATCGTGACGAGAGCTGACGTGGACAGCATAATGGAATTGGCGTCTTGAAGAAACACCGTATTCCCTCCAGAAGCCATCCAGAACGCCACGGAGCGAAAAGAATCCGGCAGGCTCGGATTCCTCAGGATATCGGACAACACGCGTTTTGTGAGAACTCCTCCGTCACCGGTTTTGTGAGACATCTCCAAGATCCGGTCCTTTACCGCCTTGGCAGCGTCTATGTCTGCAAGGATGTCCTCCAGCGATCTGCGGGAAAAAGTTCGTTTCTTGTAAGTGCTGCAAAACGCGCACCTGTTCCACGGACAATTCCGCGTAGCGCGTATGAGCAGACTGCCAGCCTCGCTTGGTGGCCGGATGGGTCCCTGTTCAAATTGTAAGGTTGTGTCTGCGATCATTCCTTCTCCCCAACAAGGTCGGCCACGGAAGATTTTTAGCTTAGGATTTGATCGTGGCGACCATTAGTGATAAACTCTCTCGGAAATCTCCGTTTCTACTATAAACGCTAATCCAAAATGAGGGAACCTCATTGAATAGCTTTCTTTCGAGAGACATTCTTTGCTTCATCGGAATCTGTGCTTTTCTGCAGATCTTGACACCTTGCCCTCACGCGGAGACTCAATTTCCAAAAGCCATAAAGATTGTCGCTCCAAACGGATTCTCCACGTCGGTTTACACTAAGCCCAGCACCGCGTCGGAGGTCCTTGGTATTGCGTTTAACGGCACGGTCATGGAAACCGTGGGAGCGCAGGGTGAGTTCATCGAAGTGCGAGTGCCCGATAAACAAGCGAACGGTTTCGTGCTGAAAGAACACACCACCATCTGGGAACCACCCCAGAAAAAGGGAATTTCCCTTCTGTTCGTGGGTCTGGCAGGATTTGCAGTGCTGGTGGCCGCGGGTATTCTCCTGTATTTCCTGAAAGCGAGAAAGGCTGAAGAACTGGCAAAAGTTGCCGCCTCCATTCCCGCGTCCATCAAACGGGGAGAAGAACTCTATCGCATGAGCGACTATGAAGGCGCCATCAAGGAGTTCAACAGTTATTTGAATCTACAAGGCGGGGAGGTGAGGAACCCGGATGTGTATCGCCGGCTCACCGTTTGTTACCAAAACGTCAACGACATAAAAAACGCTGCTCATGCCTGGGAAAAGATGCGTTCCCTGGGAGGCCTCCGGACCATGGAGGATTACACTCTCGGTGTAGAATTGATGATCGCTCTGGGCAGAGAGACTCAGGCTGCAGAAATTTACGAGCACCTCCTGGAAAAGGAAACCGATGAAGAACGGCGATTCGACATTCACAAGAAGCTGTTTGAAACGTATCGTCGTTTGAAAGACTCGCAAAAAATCGTCCACCACGCGGTTCAGTTGAAGGACTTCGGAACGGCAGAAACGTCCATCATCCCCGATACGGTGAATTTCCTCTTCTCCGAAGGAAAAACCGATGTAGCCATCGAGTCCAACAATAAAGACATCATAATGGGAATATGTGAGGAGTTTGTCGAGGAAAAGGCAAAAACCGCAGAAGCTGCACGCATTTATTTAAAGTGCCTTGAGTATGTCCCCACCGACCAACGATTGCACCGCCTGCTCGCCGACATATACAACAAATGTGGAGACTACCGCCGGGCCGTGAGCGAACTCATCATTTTGAACCAGCTGGACAAGGAGCAGCCCGACAAGTACATCGAGGAAGCAGCCAAGATCTACATCGAGAACGGCCGCGTTGCCGACGCTCTGGCGGAAGGCAATCCTCTTATCATCAAGAAAATTGCCCAATCGTTTCTGGTGAGATCTGAAGTAAATGCCGAAGCTGTGGCGGTGTACGAAAAGGTGCTGGAATTCCAGCCACGCGCGGTCGGGATAAACAGAATGCTGAGCACCGTATATCTTACCCGCGGGCAACTGGATAAGTACACGGAAAAGCTCAGGCTCCTTCATGAACTGGACGGAAAGAATCACGACTATCTGTCTGACCTTGCTCAGTGCATCATCGACAACGACTTGATAGAAGAGACCATACGAGAAGGCAACCGGGAGCTAAACACCAAGGTTTTACGACAGCTCATGAAGCGCGGGGCCACCCATGATAAAGCGGTGGAACTATTCGAAAAACTCATCAATGTTGAACCGAACAACGTGCTCATCAGATCGGCTCTTGTGAAAGCCTACGAGCAAAGGGGAGAACCCCTCAAACAGTTTGCTCACCTGCTGGCGCTGGCCAATCTGAAGCCCGAGGACGAGGAAACGTGCGAACACGTGGCTAAGATCGCAGTGGAAAACAATCTGCTGGACCGAATCATAGCAGAAGGAAACCCGAAGCTATTCGCTGCTACGGGGTTGGCGATCGTACAGGCGAAAATGGAAGGGCCTGAAGCGAAACAGATACTTGAGATAGCGGCCAAACAAGATCCTGAGGAATCCCAGGCAAAAGAATATCTCCAAAGCTTGAATATCGAGGAACAATCAGCGGCAACCCCCCTGAGCGAACCGGCACAAGCGCCACCGGTCGCGAAAACACCCGTAGCGCCGAAACCGGTCCTGGAATCCGCTGCGACACCTGCTCCGGCACCCCTCCCGCTGCCCGAGGTTTCTGCGGCGAAGAAACCGTCAGGCGCCGGTACTTCACAAAACGGAGCGAAACCGGATGCCCAAACAGGCGCTGAACCGGATGGGAAACAGCATGCCTCTGAGCTTCCTCAATCCAAGTCCCAGCCGGAGATACCGAAGGAAAAGATAGTACCGAAGAATCCGAAAAAAGTCGTTCGGAAAAACGAACCAAAGCCGCAGGAGAAACCCCGGGAAGAACCTGAACCGAAAGTCCGATCGGAGCAACCTGCGAAGTCCTCGACTGCCGCAGGCCCCCCCCAGGAGAAGTCGCCTCCGTTACCACAAACGCTTTCCTTGACGGATTCGGCAGTGCCATTTTCGGAAAAATCCATCACGACCTTTGTCTCCGGATTCGCACACGGCCAAGGCCTGAGAGACCTGCCCCGGGAAGAGCTCTTCCTGCCGGGCACGGGAGGAATGGCGTACAAGGAAATGGAGATTCTCCTCAGCGACGGCTGGGGGAACTTGCACGTGGGAGCAGAGGTTAACACCGCCAAATCTGTTCTCATGAGGATTTTCCGGAAAGATTTGCTGGATGTGTCGGCAATGGAAGAATTTGTAGTCCAGGCCACGGATCTCGGATACAACCTGGTGCACGAAAGCGTGTTGCCTCTCGAAGAAGCGGCCCGAGGGCGAGGAGGTGCGGTAGCGTTCGTCCACCCGTTCTGCCCGTATACGCTTGAAGGTGTCATAAGGTCGAAAAGACGTCCCGACCTCAATCGCAGACTGGCGCTGATCGGTAAACTGCTCGAGGGACTTTCCTACGCGCACAACTACAAGGGTATAGACGGAAAACTTCGCCGGACGTACCATTTCCACTTGCAACCCGGTCAAATACTCGTAGACGACACCATGGAGCACATCTGGATCGCGTGTCTAGGATACTCCCAAATGTACAGGAATTTAACTCGAGCAAAGCACGCCCGGTGGCAAGAACCCGGAATGAATCCGGCAACCATGCCTCCGGAATTTTTCCGCTCCCGAACGGGTACTATTCGAGAAAGGTCAGCCGATATTTACTCTCTCGGCGTACTGATGTACTTTATAGCTACGGGTGAATTTCCCTTTGAAGGGCCCTCTTTTGATGATTACAAATTCCAGCACTCAAAGATTTTCGCGGCTCCTCCGCGATTGATCGAACCGACCGTCCCTGATTGGCTCGAACCCATCATTCTCGGCTGCCTTGAAAAAGAACCCGAGAAACGGTGGGATACTGTAATTGAAATGAAGCGGGTTTTTACACAATCCTACAAATAAAATACCGTTACCAATTATTGCGCGCAAGCGTGACTATAAGTCGGCTCACCGTGATGCTTGAACTGTTCTTCTTCTTGAAGGTTACTAATGTAATGTGACAAAATTTTGCATCGTTCGCAGGGGTTGTACGTGGATTCATACCGGGTTACTTTTCCTTTTGCACGTGATGACATTTGGATTTTCAAATCCTTTATGTCATTGTACATCCTGACGCAGTGACGAATGCTCCACCTTCCTTTGAATACTCTGCATGTCACCGCATACTCATCCAGCCACCCCTTTTGATCGGTTTTCATAGAGACCCCTCCTCCTCAATGAGACAGACATTCCCATTCACGGCTGTGTGCTATCAATTAGTCCATAACCCTTGTGATTCATGTTGACACCCTTACTGGGGAAATGTTCCTGTATCATAAGCGGTTGTTCGTGGAATTTTGAAGTTGACTGGCGCCACAGTTAATGCTAGTTTTTCGACGAAGAGGTGTGGATAACCGCTTTGAAAGCGAACAATAATTACACAATACGGGTTACGTACCGTCGATCCCGTTTCCGCGGAAGAAGCGCTGTTCTTACGGGTGTTCTGTGTTTCCTGGCTTTTTTTGTGACCGCGTATTTTTACTTTGCCCCCGGATCTGCGGAAACTGCGCCGCTTTCTTGTAATCTTCAACGCCCAGCATTCGAGTCAGCTTCATCCTCACACACGCAATCCCTAAACGCTCAAGATGCCAGCAATCAGCATTGTGCCCCTGCCTGCCAGGAAATCTCCGAATTGACGAGCCAGGGAGATACGCTTTTTGCTCTCATGAATGAAAACATTGCCGACGAATCATCCGCCCGGACCGTGGCCACTCAATTTGCGGCATCAATCGCGTCCGCATTGAATAAACCGTTCAGCGCACAGACACCTCTTGAGCCCGGGAAAAGGTATACCGTTACAGTTGACCAGAACGCCGAGTTTCTGAAAGCAACGATAGAACTGGACCCTGCCAACGTGTTCCATGCAGCGGCCCAGGGAGACCGTATTCACTGCTGGAAAGAAGAGGTGGTTCTGGACTTCAAAATAGAGACATTGCAGTTTCGAGTGAAGGGAACTCTCACGGAATCAGTCTTGAACGCGGGGGAAGGAACTGAGCTCGCACAGAGATTGGCCAACGTCTTCAAGTGGGACATAGATTTTCAATCCGAGTCAGTGCGCGGGGACACGTGCAAGCTGCTATTCGAACGCAGATACGCGGACGACCGACCGTCAGGGTACGGTAATATTCTGTGTGCCGTGTACAAAGGGAAAAAAACCGAAAAAACAGCCATCCTTTTCAACAACCAATATTTTGATGCAGAAGGCGTGGAGTTGAAAAAAGATTTCCTGAGATCTCCGCTCACGAGGATTCGGGTGACCTCCCACTATTCGGAAAAAAGATATCACCCCGTGCTCAGAGTGTGGCGAAAACATAACGGGGTTGACTATGGAGCTCCCGCAGGAACTCCGGTGTGGGCCGTTTCTCATGGCGTAGTGACGTTCGCCGGGTGGCACAACGGATATGGCAATTACGTCTGCGTCAAACATGACAATGGATACGAAAGCAGATACGGACATCTCCAAAAGTACTTCGTCCAAACAGGTGATCGCGTGAAACAGATGCAAAGAATCGGCCTGGTGGGTAAGACCGGCCTGGCCACAGGACCGCATCTCGACTTCCAGCTTCTCGTGAAAGACAAACACGTGAACCCCCTCAGCGTGAAAATGGTGAAGAGCCTCCGCAAAATTCCCGATCCCCTGATACCGCGCTTCGAAATGCTTGCCGGTGCCCGCATCGGTTCCCTGCAGAAGGTAGCATTCGGTTCGATGGACGCCCACGTTCGCCTCGCCCCGTAACGCCCGGAGGCGCCAGTTTTCCAACGTTATATTTTGCTTTAAGAATTCTCCGTAGATGAGTGCTTGACTGATCAATTCGGTTACGATATTATACTTTCGGAATCATGGAATTTGTGTATCGAGGAGTAACGTTCATGAAACGGCTCATACTGCCTTTGGCGCTTGCGTGCACTCTGATAGCCACCGCTCCGGCACACGCGTTTTTGGATTACCTCTTCGGCGGCTCGTCAAGCAGGGACGCCATAGACAACTCTGCGATAGGAGATCTCAGGGCGTGGTGGACGGGGAACCCTGCATACCAGTTCAATCCATACTATTCTCCTCAGCAAAACAATCCTCTCCAGAATCAGCAGCAAGGCAACCAGCAAATGGGATACCCCGGCACTCCTCAGATGGGAACCCAGGCGCCGCCACCAAACATAACGTACAATCCGCCCCAGAATCAGCAGCCGTATTACGGACAGTTCGATCCAAACCCGCAGCAACAGCAATATCAGTTGCCTTCCCAGCAATACCAGACAATGCCTCAGCAGGCTCCCCAGCAATACCAGGCGATGCCGCAGCAGTATCAGGCAGCTCCTCAACAGTATCAGCTGCCACAACAGGCTCCTCAGCAGTATCAGGCGCCTCAGACATACTTGCCTCAGGGACAGCCTCCGGTGCAATATCAAACGTACCAGCAAGGAGCGCCTCAGCAGTACCAATCTCCCCAAGCCTATCCCGCGGGGACCCAGTACCCCATGGGGCAGGGCCAACAATAGGAATCTGCCGGCTACAACCGCAGCAAAAGGGCTGTCCGCAAGACAGCCCTTTTTTTCGTGTCACGCGCCAAGGACGGTCACATTCCACGACCTTTTTAAGCCAGTTCGCCTTCAATTCCTTGAAATCGGTGAGGTGCTTCTTGTGAGACGTTCCTCCACGAATCCAACCTTAAGAACTTTTATCGAGATTTTTAAGCGTATTGTCGGCCTTGATTACGCGAAAAGAATCGAAGACTGTCATTGCGAGGGCAAAGCCCGAAGCAATCTCCAACTGACCAAGACGCATACGCATTCGCCACAAGATTTATAAGATTGCAGGGCTGGGGGCTCTCCTGAGCGAAGTGATGAGACGGCTCTGCGTCGTCAGCAGCGAAGGAGTGCCGCCAGCCTGTGCCCAGAATCGGGTTACTTGTAAAAAAGCGAATCCGTATCAGATTGCTTCGTCGTTCCACTCCTCGTAATGACAAGATTGGACCACCGGATTACGGGCGAGAATTATGAGAGATTCTACACAATATTCGAGAACCGCTCTAGCACTTGCCGAAATCTCCGTCTCCTCGGCGGAAATGCAGGTTTCGACGCAAGATATTGGGATTCTCAAGAGTAGTGTCGGGCCGGTATGATTCGGTTGAAACCGGTCTCGTTAATGGGACGCTAGGGACTTGAGCTTTCCGCTTGCAAGACGCCCTTGTGCCGTGTGGGGAAATTCGCTGACGAGCTTTTGGTAGATAATTTTTGCGGATTTTGCGTCTCCCATTTTTTCGAAGGCTTGCCCCTGGTTCAAAAGCGCATTCAATTCCTTTTTCGATCCGGGAAATTCCTTGAGGACTCGGTCGAACTGCAGCACCGCCTCGTCAAAGCGGCCTTGGCTCAGGCGCGCTTCGCCTATCCAGTAGATCGCGTCCGGGACCAGTTGGCTTTGAGGATGTTTCTTGAGCAGATCCTCAAACTGAATTGCCGCCTGATCGAAAGATCCATTCTTGAAGAGGGTGTAGGCATCCCGATAAACCTTTTCATCAGGAAGTATCGGATCGTTTTGAATTTCCACGGGAGCTGCCGATTGCTCGGGTGTTTGCGGGGAGACTCTGCCGCCGGCCCGCGCTTCTGTTCTGGCCTGGATTGGAGCGCGTTGATCGCCGGACTGCACCGGCTGGCCAGGAGACGCAACGCGGCCTGAATCTATCCCCAGCTGGCGTTCTATGACCGCTACCCGGTCCTGAAGATTACGGATTGCCTGCTCACTGCCGCCTGTGACCTCCAGGCGCTCAATGGACCCTCTGAGCCGCTGGATCTCGGTTTCCATGTCTTCCACGCGGGAAGCTATGCGAATCGGGGTGGGATCAACCGGAGCCACCGACTGAGCCGGTTTGACGTACGGCAGTGTGGGCCCTGCAGTACGCGTAAGGCATCCGGCTGCAGAAAGCGTTGCCACGAGTGCAATTGCGATCAGTGACAACCTGCGGCAGCTCTCGCCCCCTGTTTTCATACGGGCTGCTCCTGCGCTCCCGGTCATCGAGCGACCCGCAGGTGAACGCGCCTGTTCTTTGACCATGCGGCTTCGTTGTGGCTGGGATCCACCGGCAGTTCCGAACCGTACGATACTGTAGACAGCCGATCCGGCTGTACGCCCGCTCCGGCAAGGTATTCCACTGCGGACCTGGCGCGTCGATCACCCAATGCTAGATTGTATTCGGCTGTCCCTCGCTCATCGCAATGCCCCTCGGCTACTACGGCGACATTGGCCCTTTTGAGTATCTCCGCGTTAGCCTGGAGCGTCTGCTGAGATTCCAGGGAAAGAGTGAACTGATCGTAATCGAAGTATATCGGTTTCAAATTTGCTTGCAGTGCCTCAATTTCCCGCTCCGACACTTGTCCCCCCAGATGGGGGCCCCTGAATCCGGGCATACCGGGCTGCTGGCCGTCGGATCTGACTACCGGCCTCGAGCATCCCGCTATCAGTACGCATACTGCGACTATGAGCATAGCTGTGTGAATCACACTGCGAGACGACATAGATGTCTTCTCCTTTCAACCCGGAATTTACCGGAAGTTCCGGGACCAGGCAGCGCCCTTCCCCGCGATTCGAGAAACCGGCTCCTGGATTTGCCCTCGTGCATCCATGATGTAAATCAATTTCCTTCCATCCCGATCCGATGTGAACGCGATCATTCTCCCGTCGGGCGACCAGGCAGGGTCGTGATTCGCTCCCTTGCTCGTGAGCACGCGAAAATCAGAGCCGTCAGGCCTGATGGTGCATATCTGGAACCGCCCGTCGATCCGAGCAGTAAAGCAAATGAGGTTTCCTTTAGACGACCAGTCCGGATCCGTGTTGTAGTTGCTGTTGGACGTCAGCCGTCTCGGTTCACCCCCAAGAGCCGGAATCGTGTAGATCTGAGGCGTTCCCGCTTGATCGGAGACGAAAGCGATGGTCGACCCGTCCGGCGACCATGTGGGAGAGATATCATTTCCTCGACCGTTAGTCAATTTATTTATTATGTTTCCTTGAGTAGTTATAATAAATATCTTAGGTATTCCTTTAAAGCTCATCGATAACGCGATTGCCTGCCCGTCCGGAGAATACCGTGCCGAAGCATTCAAACCGGCCCTGGCCGAAATGGGAAATTGCCTTAAGTTCGACAGATCCAGCACCCACACATCCGGCTTGCCGTTCAAATAAGACGTAAAGACGATCGAGCGGCAATCCGGGGACCAATCCGGCGAGAGGTTGATGCTGCCGTTGCGTGTCAACTGGAAAGGATTCTGGCCGTCGAAATCCATGAAATAGAGTTCCTTGGGCCCTTCCCCTGCGAACGCGATTTTTCCGGAAAAGCATCCCTCGGTTCCCGTGAGCTTTTCCATGACTCTGTCAGCGAACCGGTGAATCATGCGGCGGTGATCCGCGATCCTGCCGGTAAAGCGTTTGGCCATTTCCTGTTTCTTCAGCGCGGCGTCGTAGAGTCGAGCTTCAAATACGAGTTCATCTCCAGTGACCTGAAAGGCCCCGGTGATCACCGCTTGAGCTCCGGATTGGGACCACGATTCGAAATCGGGCTCATTGTGTTGGCCGGACCTTGAGACATCGACGATCTGGAACAGCCCAGTAAGGTACAGATCTCTTTTTATGATGTCCGCGAGAGTGCGCCCGTTCAGCGGGCCGCCTTCGCCCACGAAATCCGCCACGGCAATGGGCATTTTCGTGAGGTTTGGGTTGTCCACGTCCAGTACGAGTTTTGATTCTCCCGGCGAGCAGAGTATCGTTGAGGCGAGTATTGCGCAGATGAGAATCAATCCGCTGCGGCTCATCCGTCTTGTCGGCCGCCTGTCCCGGACGGTTCGCGGGCCATTGATGGAAGTCTTCACTGCGCGCCTCGAGGTGTGAATCGTAGCGCCAATCCGCCTGCCTGGCTGATCTTGGCTTTTGCCTGGGGCGGAAGAGGAGGGAAGGGAGCGGCTTGCATGACGGCCCTCATTGCGGATCGATCGAACACCTGATCGCCTGAGCTTTCGTCCACGGATGCATTGATAAGCTCGCCGTTCTCGGCAATTTTGACTCCGATGACCGTGAACTTTTCCATCTGCTTCGGGTCCATGAGGGACCAGTGGGAGTTGACCCGACTTTTGACGCCGTTGAACCAACGCTGGAGATCTTCGTCCGCACCCTCTCCGTTACGCTGTCCATTTCTGCCGCCGCTGCCGGGTTCCTGGGTTTGGGCCGAAGCTGTTTGGGCTTTCTTTGTTTCCACTTCCGTGCGGATAGCAGCCAGTCTTTGCTCCAGGAAGGTCTTGGGATCCTCTTTTTTCTTGGTAATGTCCTTCTTTTTTTCAGCTTCCTTTTTCTTGTCCGGCGTCTTTTCTGCTTCCAGTCTGCGTATGGGCTTCTTTCGCTTGGTAAGCTGTACCGGTTCGCCCTTCATATGGGTTGCCGCCCGTGGTTCGACCATTTCCCTCGAGACCTCAGTCACCTGCGCAGGATGAATCGCTTCCACGTCTTCTGCCGGGGGTGGTGGGATAGCGTCCTGGACTGGACCGCGTTGCATCTTTTCCGCCAAGACGGGACCGGCCGCGGAGTCAACGAGCCTTACCCGAACTTCTTCTCGTGCTCTGGTGTAATTCGATACTGAAAAGGAAACCGTCACGACCACAAGAATCGCTGCCGCATGCAGGCATACCGAGATGGCCACCATCCAAGGTGTAACGGTATCTGTTTTTCTGGGGAAGACCGTGATCATTGCGTGGCCGGAGATTCCTCCTGCGGAGACGTGATCATGCCCAGATTGGCTATTCCCGCATTCTTCAGGGCTGCCATGATCCGGACAACGATGCCGTACGGTACGCTCTTGTCTGCCCGCAGATATACCTCCCGAGAGGGATTTTGCTTGATGGCCTCAAGAATCGTATCCGCCAGCTTTTCTTCTGCAACCGGCGATTCGTTGACGAAAATGCTTCCTTTGCCGGAGACCGCTATGATGATTTCTTCGTTCTTCTGGTCTTTTTCCAGCGTAGAACCTTTTGCCTGGGGTAAATCAACCGACAGCCCCTCCTGCATCATGGGTGCGGTGACCATGAAAATGATCAACAGCACGAGCATGACGTCCACCAGGGGCGTAACGTTGATCTCCGACATGGCGGCCTTCTTGTTGGAACTCATACTGAATGCCATGACTAATCCTCTCGGGTTCTGCTTATTCTACAGAGTGATGGCATCCTATTTCCTTTTCCAATAAATGCGCTCGATGATATTGACCAGTTCCGACGAAAAATTGTCCATCTCAGTGGAAATATTATTGATACGCCCCAGAAAGTAGTTGTAGAAGATGACTGCGGGGATGGCGGCGGCTAATCCTGCCGCTGTGGCAATGAGTGCCTCGGCGATTCCTGGAGCCACTACCGCAAGAGATGCGCTTTTCATGACTCCGATTCTGCGAAACGCTTCCATGATGCCCCACACCGTTCCGAAGAGTCCGATGAAAGGCGCTGACGAGCCTGTAGTTGCGAGAAAATTCACACCTCTCTCGAGGCGCGATGTCTCGGCGGCCACAGCTTGCTGCAGGGACCGGATAATGTTGTCCATGGCAGTTCTCTCGTATTCAGGCTCTTGACCCGCGTCCGCAGAGCTTTGAGCAGCTGCCTGTTGGATACGTGAGATGCGGTTCAATTCCGCGTAACCTGCCTTGAAGACCTGGGCCAGCGGACTGAACGTGAATTGCTTCGCTTCGGCATAGAGCAAAGAGAATTTACGCGATTCCCGAAAGGCATCGAAAAAAAGTTGGGTATGCTTCCGAGCACGAGACAGGGTGATGGCTTTCGTGAGTATGATTCCCCAGCAGATCACCGAAAACAAGAGCAGCAGGGCCATGACTCCCTTTACAACCCATCCTGCTCCCATGATGATTGCCCACATGCTCTGATCGTTGACTGCCTGTACCGGCAAGGCCGTGGCAAGAGCCTCGGTCATTGGTAGTTACTCCTTTCGTCTGATCACCAGTTTACTTAGTCCATATGAGACCCTAAGTCAAGTTTTTCGCTTTTTACCAGGCGTTAGACAAAAAAGCTGAAGTTGATTCACGGTTCTTCTCTTCATCAGAAGGTACCGGAAGCAATCCGGATCAACTCGGTTGAAAACCGGAAGATGGCAAGAGCTTCTCAACTATGGTTCTTGTAACACGTGCAGTATTACTGAAAATTACGAAGGCACCATGATCGAAAATACACGCTTTCAAAGCTTGCGTTTGGATCTTCAAAACTTAGGGTTGGAACTAAAGACATTCTATCAAGGATATTGTTCCAGCCCTAGAAATTTCCAGAACAAAGGTCCTGATCATACGTGTAAATTACCTTGACATTTATGTTGAATTTGTTGTATTTTTTTAGGAAAAATTTCGCGAGGTCACCATGCCCTATCGGATTGTAGTGGCTGACAAGGATCCTCGAAGTCAAGAGGCAGTCAGGCGCTTTCTTCCGCAAGATAATGAATATATCGGAGTTTCCAGCTCAGCTGAGCTCAAGCAATCCATCAAGGATGAAAGACCCGATCTGATCATCCTCAATGCGGTCCTTGCGGATTCCCCGAATTGGGGCGCCGTCCAGCGAGTGGTGAAAGGAATCAAGGGAAGCCGGGACTATGGGGATATTCCCGTTCTCCTCATGACTGGCGATCCGGGAAGCCCGTTACCGACGGAGGTCTCGGGTGCCGGGGCAGACGGTTACCTGGCGAAGCCCATTGACGCGACCACGCTCAAGCAGGCGGTGGAATCTCTTCTCGGCGTCTCGGAGCCTACTCTGGGCGATGAAGAGATCATGATCGATTTTACGGATGACGACTCCGGCGACATGACCGAGGAATTACTCGCCATGTCAAATGTTGCCCTTGATTCGGAGGAGCCCTCCACGGATGTGGGGGATACGGTGGAAATCGATACGGGAACTCTGGTGGCCGAACTCGATCATTCCGGTGACGTGGCCGGAGAAGACACGTATGAAGACACGGTTCGGCTCAATCTTGAAGATATGGGTTTGGAAGACGATCTGGATGAGAGCACATCCTTCGAGCCGACGATTGAACTCGTGGCGGACATTCCTGCAGATTTCGGTCCTTCGGGGGACGCGGCAGACGTAGAAGCTGTTGATATAGATCTGGACGACGACGAGCCCCTTCCCGATTTTTCTGTGACGAAGGACGTTGCTGCGCCGGCCTCGGCCAAAGACTCCGTAACGGTGGATATGGATGTGGATGAGCTGGGCCTGGAACTGGATACTGAAGAGCCGATGGAAGGAATTTCTCAAGAGATTGAGCAAATTGATGCAGACGACACTGAGATCGGCCAAATATTGGAAATTCAGGAGCCTTCCCAGGTTCTCATGTCCAAGGATCTGGATTTAGATAGCAATCTTATCGCCAAAGAACCCACGAGCGAAATCGATATCATTGATTTAGAGGATGATACGGAAATCAGGGATATGGATATCGAGGAGTTGGAATCCGTCCAACTGAGATCGGATTCCGTGGGATTCGATCTCGAAGATACGGTCCCGGTGGAAGCCGAAGAAATGGAGCAGCTCGCAGGAGAGGACCTGACGGAAATCGATCTGGAAGAAACCGAATCTGAAGACGTGCCCCCCCTGGAAATCGAGTCTCCTATTGAGGCTGCCACACCGTACGAATCGGACGAGCTTCAGCTGGACGAAGTTGGCGAAGAGGAAATTACCACGCAGGAGTTTTTCGGAGAAGAGTTGCCCACTGAAGAGTTTCCCACTGAAAAATATCCTGATGACAGGACCAGGGAGCACGTTCTGATGGAGCATGAGATCGATCTCGAGCACGCTGCAGCGCCCGATGAAATTGCTCTCGCTCCTGAACCCAGCTCTCAAGAAACTCCTTTCGATGAAATGACGTTGGATGGAGGCATCGGGGAAGAAGCCCTTTTTGACCAGACGGATGAAGAAGAACCGATGCTGGAAGTGACCGAAGACATTTCGTTTGACGAGATCACCTTCGACACGGAAGAGGATACCACCGCCCGGGCATCCGAGGCACCACCTGCCAAGACGGAAGAACGGACGGGAATTTCCGCTGCGGAGGCGGTGGTCGGGGCCGCAGCCGTTGCGGCAGCTGCCGTAGTAGGGGGCGCAGCGCTCAAAGGTTTTACGAAACAACCGGAAGCGGCCTCCATTCCGACTCATGCCCCGGTCACACCGGTCCAGATGCCCGTTGCTCCGCCTGCAACGCATCCCGAAGTGGAATCGCCTCACGTGGCTGCTCAGGCAGCGCTACCGACGCCTCAGGTTCAAGTCCCCGGGTTCTCTCGTGAAGAGATGAAGGAGCTGATGAACGAGGTGCTTGGTGCTCACCTGAAGGAAATGTCCGCAGGGAAACTCGGTCTGACGGATACCGTGCAGTCGGCTTTGCGGGATGAGCTACAAAAGACGGAGCTCTCAGAAACGGTCCGCCAGATTGTGCAAAGTGCTCTGCCTTCCAAACAGGAGATTCTGGATGGTGTGCTTCAGAACATTTCTCACGTCTTCCCCAATCGGGACGAGGTGTTCGGCCGCGTCGACGATTCAATAAACGGAATGTTGCCGGGCAAGGAAGCCCTTTCCGAGCGCATAGACGAGGCAATGCGGAGGATCCTCCCCTCCCGGGAGGAAATCGACGGACGGGTGGACAGGGCGATCGAGGCGTTGCCGAGTCACGATGCGGTGATGGAGCGCGTTGAAAATGCCCTGAAAGTTATTCCTTCAAAGGAAGAAATGGACAGGCGTTTCCAGGATGCTCTCGGTTCGCTGCCCACTCCTGAGGCGGTGCTCGACCGTATCGATCAGGCCCTGAAGTCCATTCCCAAACCCGAAGAGATCGAGGCTCGATTCGAAACGGCACTCAAATCGCTCCCGAATTCAGACGCAATATTGGAACGAGTGGACCAGGCTCTAAGAGCCATTCCCACGGCAGAAGAAGTAAACGGGCGTTTCGAAGCCGTCCTGGGATCATTTCCGGACGCGGACGCCGTGTACGGAAAGATTGACGATGCGCTGGCAGGGATACCTTCTCAGGAGCACATCCATGGCAAGATTGAAGAAGCGCTGGCAGGACTTCCCACGGCCGAAGTGATATTGGATCGCGTCGACGCGGCGCTCCAGGCTATTCCCACAGAGCAGTCCCTGAACACGCGTTTTGAGGAGTTGCTCTCAGCCTTACCCGCACCCGAGGTGCTGCTCCAACGGATTGATTCCGCGCTGTCGGCAGTCCCCACCAAGGAAGAAATTCAGTATCGCTTCGACCAGATCATAACGGCGTTGCCGGAGCCCGGAACCATTCTGGAGCGCATTGATTCATCCCTCAAGGCCATACCGACCGGCGCTGAAATCGATGCCCGATTCAAAGAAGCCATATCCGCCCTACCCTCGCCCGACGAGGTGAATCAAAAATTCGATGCTGCTCTTGAAGCGATTCCCTCTCGCACCTTCATGAAAGAACAGCTCGATTCCCATCTCAGGGTCGCCATTTCGCCTGAGCTGGTTGCCGAACGGCTGGATACGGCTCTCCGGGGAATACCGTCTCAAGAATACATACGGATGCGACTGGATACCGCATTCGGAGCGTTTCCGTCACCGGATATGATCAACGAACGCTTGAACAACGCTCTCAAGGCCGTCCCGTCTCAACCCGCCGTTGAAGCGAGAATCGATGCTGCGTTGGCGGGTTTGCCCGGAAACCAGGCGATCATGGAACGAATCGATTCCGCTCTGGGGGGCCTGCCGGGTTCAGAGGCGTTCCTGGGTCTTGTTGAAGAGCGGCTGGGTGCCATGATACCGGATAGAGAGGATGTCCAACAAGCCTTCCGGACCCTCCTGGAAACGAGAATAGAGCAGGTGATTTCCCAGGCCGACTTGAAGGAATCGATAGTGCGGTTGTTGCCCGACACAGAGAATATACTGGGCACCATCGTGACAGCTCTGCCGGAAAAGGAGCGCTTCCAGGAAGCACTCACCCAGAGCCTCACAGACGCCATCCGGAATTCCCTGCCGGAACGCACATGGCTGGAGAGCCTTTCCAGAGGCATGTTCGACGACCGGGCAAGAGGAATACTTCCCAAGAAAGAAGAAGTGGTGGAGTTGCTCAGGGAGGAGATTCGCTCGAAGCTGCTCGACACCGTAGAAAAGGCCATCAAAGCACAGATTGAGAAGATTACCACCGAGCTTCCCTGAACACAGCGCCTGTGCAAAACCGCCGATAAACGCCATTCGAATAGCGCTAATCATGACAGGGGCACCCAGCGGTGCCCCTGTTTGCGTCTGGCGGATGCTTCCGGGCTTTCACACAACCGGCACAGAGGTTTGCAAGGCCTCGCCGCCATGTGCGGGGATCGGCGTTACTGCAGGCTGTTGGCCGACATTCTGTACATGGGCTGGCAAGCGCATGGTGGTATGCCAGGGCAAATAGGGCGAAGCGCCACACAGGGCTGCGGACTTCATCGCTCTCTTGTCCTAAGAATTTCGTGACGGAGGAATCGGGAACGCTACTTTTCGAGTGCGGCAAGAATGGGGCAATTAGCGCACGGCAGAGTTCGAGAAGCGGCCATGTCCAGCTGTGATTTGGCATTGCGGGGCATCTTGCGCGTTCGTCTGTATATTTCGAGACAGGTCTCTCTGGTCCAGCGGCCTTTCAGGGGCTTGCATTCGATAAGTTCGTGAGCATCCAGCCAAGCTTGGGCGTCGGTATACACCATGTTTTTCTCCCTCGAAACCCCAACCATATTCCCGAGTTCCAGCCCAAAGGCTTTCATCAATAAAAAGAAAAAGAGAATTCATTGTTTAGTATACATGACTCATCAGGGAAGTCAAGAAACAATAAAATGGTAACGCTTTAGTTACTCGGGGGAAGTGCCTATCCTCTGTCATTGCGAGGAGTGAAACGACGAAGCAGTCTCGATAGTTAAAGGCGAGATTGCTTCGCTGCGCTCGCAATGACGATCTTTTCCCACTCGTAACTGAATGGATACATAAAATGTGATCCTTGAGTCTCACTAGGGAACCATCGTTTCCGTGTCAG
>Ga0187785_10000047_pt1 | contig 42887 bp, 37 predicted proteins | sample 0815_BV2_4_20_MG_FD_132466 | JGI IMG/M metagenome (GOLD analysis project Ga0187785, IMG submission 132466) | Tropical peat soil microbial communities from peatlands in Department of Meta, Colombia - 0815_BV2_4_20_MG | ecosystem: Environmental > Terrestrial > Soil > Wetlands > Peat | place...
ATGATGCCGAAGGTAGACTCCATCTGGGTATGCTTGTACAGGTTGTTAAGCACGACCTGCGGTACTTCTCCGCGCTTGAGTTCGAGAACAATCCTGATGCCGTCCCGGTCGGACTCATCACGAATGTCCGAAATGCCTTCGATGCGCTTTTCCCTCACAAGCTCTGCTATCTTTTCTATCAAGCGGGCCTTGTTCAGCTGATACGGGATCTCGGATATGATGATACTGTCGCCGCTTTTGGCCTCGCGCTCAATGCGCGCCTTGGCCCGAATCTTGATCAATCCCCTGCCCGTAGTATACGCGTCAATAATGCCCTGCTTTCCGTGGATAACCGCGCCGGTAGGAAAATCAGGTCCTTTGACGACCGCAAAGAGGTCTTCAATCGTCGCATCCGGATTGTCAAGCAGCATTACAAGACCATCGATAATCTCTCCGAGGTTATGCGGGGGTATATTGGTCGCCATTCCAACTGCGATGCCGGCCGACCCGTTGACCAGCAGGTTTGGAATACGTGCAGGAAGTACGGTAGGTTCTTCAGTCGTTTCGTCGAAGTTCGCAATGAAATCGACGGTTTCCTTTTCGATGTCGGCAAGCATCTCTTCGGCAATCTTGGCAAGCCTCGCTTCAGTGTAGCGATATGCAGCAGCCGGATCGCCGTCGACCGAGCCGAAATTTCCCTGGCCGTCAACCAGCGGATATCTCATGTTGAAATCCTGCGCCAGCCTCACCATCGCGTCATATACCGCTGAATCACCGTGAGGATGATATTTCTTAAGGACCTCGCCGACCACGCCCGCGCTCTTCGAATACTTCTTGTTCGGCAGAAGGCCTTCCTTGTACATGGCGTACAGGATCCTTCTCTGCACCGGCTTCATGCCGTCCCGGATCTCGGGCAGGGCCCTCCCTATGATTACGCTCATCGCATAATCGAGATAACTGATCTTCATCTCTTCTTCTATGTTCACCGATACTCTCGACATTATTGTCAAACCCCTTTTCCACGTTTTACGAAAACGACCCGCATTTGCGTTATGTCAGTATTGCTATGTTTTTTCGGTCGATTGCATGAAATTGCAGACAAGATAAATCAATGATTTATCCGTAGTATTATCTCATAAACCGGGTGCTTTTTTCACACAAAATCGACCCCATCCGAGCATGACTAAAGATTCTCCTGCCCGCAATCGATATATAGGGTATACTATGCTTGTTCGTGTGTCTTGCATGAATGCCTCCCTGAAGCCGATGAGGGTCGAATGAAAGATCAGGAAGAATCCGCTGTCAGGCCCAGAATACTTCTGGTTGACGATGACGCCAATGTGCTTAAAGCTGTTTCGCGGCTGCTTTACGATCTGGATTACGAAGTGCTGACTGCATCGTCGGGTGAGGCCGGACTCGAAATCCTGTGCAGCAATCCCTTTGTCCAGGTGGTAGTCTCAGATTACCTCATGCCGGGCATGCATGGCATAGATTTTCTCCGGAAAGTGGCCGAATCATATCCCGACAGCGTCCGCATTATCATGACCGCCCATTCTGAAACAAAGATAGTGGTGCCCGCTATTAACGAAGGCCTGCTGTACAGGTTTATCCTCAAGCCGTGGGATGACGACGAACTCAAAACAGCCATTGCGGCCGCGCGCGAACGTTATCTGCTAATCCTGCAGAACAGGCAGCTTTACCAGGATCTCCAGTCTTCAAACAGCGAGCTGCGACAACTCAACGAGCACCTTGACGAGATAGTAAGGGACAGGACTGCAGAGCTCCAAAAATTTGCGACCGCGATAAACACCTCCTCAGACTGGGTTTTGGTCACGGATATCAAGGGGGTGATAACTTTTGCAAATGAGGCTGTGTCGGAGCTGTCCGGATTCGCTAAAGACGAAATCCTGGGCGCCGGCGCAAATATCTGGAAGTCCGGAAAGCATGATCAGGCCTTCTACGAGGAGGTATGGAACACCATCCTGGCAGGGAAGTCCTTCAGAGGCGTATTCGTCAACAGAAAAAAAGACGGCTCTTTTTTCTTCCTCGACAACACCATTTCGCCCGTAAAAGACGATCATGGCGCCATTGCAGCTTTCGTTTCCACAGGAAAGGACCTGACCCACCAGAGACAGCTGGAAGAGCGCCTGTCCTATCTTGCTTTTTATGATCCGATTACCAACATGCCGAATAAGACTCTCTTTTGCGACAGGCTCGAAATGGCCCTGGCACGGGCCAGGCACAAAGGCAGGTTTGTATCGGTCATGATTGCCGAAATCGATAATTTCGGGCAGATTATCGACACTTACGGTCTTGCAAACGCCGACAATCTGCTGGTCGATATATCCCGCAGGGTTCAGTCCATAATCCGTGACGGCGATACAGTAGCCCGCATGGGCACAAACGATTTCGGCATCATCTTCAACGACGTTGCCGACGAACAGGACATCGTATCAATGCTGGACAGGGTTTTTGCAGCCATCAGCCCTCCCGTTAGCATGGGATCGGACGATGTCAGGATCACGGCCAGCATAGGTATATCACTCTCTCCAAATGACGCCAAAACCACGCAGGAATTGCTGAGAACCGCATACCTTTCACTCGCACAGGCGCGAAATGACAGCGGCAATTCATACAGGTTTTATACGTCTCAGATGAACGAAAAGGTCTTGGAATTCAGGCTGATGGAACGGATGCTGGCCAAAGCGATAAGTTCAGGCGGATTTGTTCTTCACTACCAGCCGTATTGGGATGCTGCCGAAGGAGTTATAAGGGGCGCAGAGGCGCTGATCAGGCTCACGGCTGAAAACGGGGAGCTGATCATGCCCGGCAGATTCATTCATGTGCTTGAGGATACCGGCCTTATACACGAAGCCGGAAGCTGGGTGCTCGAAGAGGTATTGCGCCAGATCAGGAGTTGGCAAACTGATGGTTGCCGTGTTGTGCCCGTCACCGTTAATCTCTCCGGGGTCCAGTTCAAACGTAAAGACCTGGTGGAAAGGATCGGCCGGTCCGTCGCGCAGAGCGGGGTGAATCCGGGCCTTCTGACATTCGAACTTACAGAGAGCGCCCTGATGCAGGACAGAGACTTTTCTATAGAAGCCATCAAGACTCTGAAATCGCTGGGCGTAAAAATCCTCATAGATGACTTCGGCACCGCGTATTCTTCGATGAACTATCTCAGCAGCTTCGACATCGACGGGCTGAAGATTGATATGTCCTTCACAAAGAAAATCACTTCCAAACCTACGGACAAGGCTATCGTCAAGGCGATAATATCAATGGCCCATAGCCTGGGCCTGATTACCATTGCAGAAGGCGTCGAGACAGACGAGCAGCTGCATGTCCTTCGCGAATTGGGCTGCGACATGATTCAGGGCTTCCTCTTCTGCAAGCCGGTCGCACCGGAAACCGTGTCGGAGAGATACTTGCTGCGCTGCTAAATATCTATGTTCCTTGCCTCAAGCGCATGATTCTGAATGAATGCCTTGCGCGGCTCGACCTGATCTCCCATGAGCACCGAGAAGATTTCATCCGCCCCTACCGAATCCTCGACTGTAACCTGCAGCAGCGTCCGCTTATCCGGGTCCATAGTCGTATCCCAGAGCTGCTGCGGGTTCATCTCCCCGAGACCTTTGTACCGTTGTATCGTCAGGCCCTTCTTTGACGATTCGGTTGCAAAGGTAAGAAGTTCCTTTGTCGAGTGCACTTCGACGGGTTCATCCTTAATCCTCAGCTTGTAAGGAGGATGCCCGAGGGTCTCGACGATCTCCCGGTAAAGATTGGCTGCCTCCTTGTACTCCGGCGAGGTCAGCAGGTTGAAAGAGATGTTCACCTTTCCGCTCTGCTTACGCAACTCAAACGAGTATGTATCGTGCTCCTCGTCAAAGATGATCTCGCCGGCCTTTGCATCCGGAAAAAGCCCGAGTATTTTCTCAAGAAGCTGCGCAGCGTCCGACTGCGATTTAATGGCGTCCCTGCCGGTATTCCAGCGCAATAGCTGCTCGATAACTTCCGGCACCCTGCGCCTCTTTTCGAACCAGTCGATGATCTTCCGGTAATTCGACAGCTTCTTAAGCACGGGGATCAGGCCCTTCCCGCCGAGTTCGCCCGAGACAGCCAGAACTGTCAGGTCCTCTGCTGCAAGTTCGAACAGGATCTTCAGGAGCTCTGCTTCATTCTGTATGTACTTCTCCGTTTTGCCCTTCTTCACCCTGAAAAGCGGCGGTTGGGCGATAAATAAATATCCTTTCTCGATAATCTCCGGCATCTGCCGGTAAAAGAATGTAAGCAGCAGCGTCCTGATATGGGCCCCATCAACATCGGCATCGGTCATGATGACGATCTTGTGATAGCGCGCCTTGGCTATGTCGAAATCCTCCGTGCCTATGCTCGTGCCGAGGGCTGTGATCAAAGTCTTAATCTCCTCGGAAGTGAGCATCTTGTCAAAGCGCGCTTTTTCTACATTCAAAATCTTTCCGCGCAGCGGCAGGATAGCCATTGTTCGGCGGTCCCTGCCCTGTTTTGCAGAGCCGCCCGCGGAATCGCCTTCCACTATATAAAGCTCGGACCTTGCGGGGTCCTTCTCAGAACAGTCTGCCAGTTTGCCCGGCAGTCCCGTGTCTTCCAGAATGCCCTTCCTGCGGGTTAGTTCCCGGGCCTTGCGTGCAGCCTCGCGAGCGCGTGAGGCCTGAATCGCTTTCTCGATGATCCTTCTTGCAACCGAAGGGTTCTCCTCATAGTAGGTCGAAAGGGATTCATTGGTAATCGATTCTACAATGCCCTTGATCTCGCTGTTGCCGAGCTTCATCTTCGTCTGTCCCTCGAACTGCGGGTTGGGCAGCTTTACGCTGATCACGGCGGTCAGGCCTTCGCGGATGTCCTCGCCCGATATGCTCTCTTTGCCTTCCTTGATGATGCCCTTGGACAGCGCATAAGAGTTCGACGTCCTTGTCAGTGCAGATTTGAACCCAACAAGGTGGGTGCCGCCTTCGCGAGTGTTGATGTTGTTTGCGAAAGTATATATGTTTTCGTTATAGCCGTCGTTATATTGCATGGCGACCTCTACGACTATGCCGTCTTTTTCCATCGTGAAATAGACAGGCTTCGAATGAACCGGCGTCTTGTTCTTGTTGAGATGCTCGACGAACGACTCGATTCCTCCCTTGTAGAAAAAGTCACGGCTCTGCTCTGTGCGCTCATCCGCAAATGTGATCTTAAGGCCGCGGTTCAGGAACGCCAGCTCGCGCAAACGCTGGGCCAGGACATCATAAGAAAATTCGGTGATCTCGAATATTTCCGGATCGGCCTTAAACGTTATCTTGGTCCCCCTGCCCCTTGTTTTACCTACAACCAAGAGAGCGCTTGCCGGTTTTCCGCGCTCGAAGCGCTGCTGGAATACCTGGCCATCCTGCTTGATCTCCACCTCAAGCCACTCCGAGAGCGCATTGACGACGGACACACCCACGCCGTGAAGACCGCCGGAAATCCTGTATGCCTTGGATTCGAACTTTCCGCCTGCGTGAAGTTCGGTGAGTACTATCTCGGCAGCAGTCCTGCCTTCCGGATCACCTGGATGCGGTCCGGTCGGTATCCCCCTGCCGTTGTCGATGACCGTGCAGCTCCCGTCGTGATGCAAGACAACATCAATATTGGTGCAGAACCCCGCCAGGGCTTCATCCACGCTGTTGTCCACAACTTCATACACCAAATGATGAAGGCCGTCAATGCCGGTCGAGCCGATATACATGGCCGGCCTCACTCTGACAGCGGACAACCCCTTGAGTATCTTTATCTGATCAGCGCCGTATGCGTCACCGTTCTCGCCATTTACATATTCCTGCTTGTTCTCTTCCATTTATCTCCCTTAAAATGCCGCGCATTACTAGCAACGGCCATATCTTCATTTACAACCTGCGTTATGACAGGTAACCGATTTCGGACGCCTTTCTGCCTCTCTGATTGATCTGCGGCTCGCCTCTCGTCGATACTGCGTAAGCGCCTATAGCCGCATCGGCATAACTACACATTTGTAATCGGTTCTGGAGTCCTCTGTGACGAGAACGGGGCTGAGGGCTTCATTCATTTTTAGTGTTATATTCTCTCCCTCCATGACATTGAGAACGTCGAGGAGATAGCGCGCATTGAAGGCGACAGTCATTTCATCGCCGTCATACTTGACCGGTATCTCGTCTTTTGCGTCTCCGAGATCGGGATTCGAAGTCGAAATAACCATGCTGTCCTTGGCAAGGTCAACCTTTACGGCACTGCTCCTTTCCTTGCTGAGAATGGATACTATCTTGAGGGCCTTGCTGAACGCCTCCCGTGCTACACCGAGGTCCTTGTTGTTATCGGCGGGTATTACCTGCTCATAATTCGGGTAAGTGCCTTCGATCAGCCTGGTCAGAAACTGAATGCTTCCGACTGAAAAGAGGATGTGGTTCTTGCCGATAGTGAGTTTGACGGGTTTCTGCTCGTCATCCAGAAACCTGCGAAGCTCTGAAACGGACTTACGCGACAGAATAATCTTCAGCTCCTCTTCGAGCTTTTCGGCGATCTTTTTTTCCGAAAGCGCAAGACGGTGTCCGTCTGTTCCGACTACATTCAGGATCTCATCGGTCCTCAGGTGAAAGAGCAGGCCATTTAAAACATAACGAGTGTCCGATTCACCGGCTGCATATAAGGTCTTCTCGATGGCATCAAGGAGGATTGCCGCATCCAGCTCAACGCTTTTGGCCTCAGCCGCGGAGATGGAAGGCCAGACAGGAAACTCGTCAGGAGATATGCAGGCAAGCCTGAAATGGCTTTTGCCGCATTTTACCTTTATCCACTGGTTGTCGGCAGACTCCAGAACTATCTCTCCGTCCATCTCCCGGACAATCTCGAAAAGCTTCTTTGCGGGGATACACATCCGGCCCTCTTCCAGCACGCTCATCTCGATCGGCTCCTTCATTGCCGTTTCCAGATCAGTGGCCGTGATCACCGAGCCCGCACTCTCGGCCGACAGAAGAAAATTGTTTAGAACAGGCATTGTATTCCTTTTTTCAACAATATTCTGGATATCGGAAAGTTTTTTCAGAAGCTCGTTCCTGTCGACTTTTACCTTCATGTTTCCTCCAATCTTGAGCCTGTTAGTTCTTCGGCAACCTAAGAAACCTTTATTTTCCTGATGATATTTTCGATAACCTTGTTGAAAACGTCGTCAGAGGACCGCCTCTCTTCCACCTGCCTGCAGCCATAAATTACCGTAGCATGGTCCTTGCCGCCAAATGCTCTGCCTATGTCGCTCAAAGACAATTGTGTAAAGTTTTTCAGCAGGTACATTGCGATCTGGCGAGAGTTCACTATCTCCTTAGTCCGTTTCTTTCCTTTTATTTCAACAGGCTTGACACCGAAATAATCGCTGACGACCTTTACCACTCCGTCAACGGTCAATGGCCTGTCTTCGTCGGATATCAGGTCCTTGAGCACATTGCGTGCAAGGTTCATGTCGATAGGAATGCCGGTGAGTGACGAATGTGCGCCAAGTTTGATCAGACATCCTTCAAGCTCCCTGATGTTTGATTTGACGCGCGAAGCGATAAAATACGCAACATCTTCAGGCAAAGACAGCCTTTCTGCATCGGCCTTCTTATAGAGAATTGCAACCTTTGTTTCGACTTCGGGACACTGAATATCGGCAATAAGACCCATTCCGAACCTGGACCTCAAACGGTCGGTGATGTCCGAGATGTCCATCGGCGCCCTGTCGCTCGAGATGACTATCTGGCTTTGCCGCGCATAAAGCGAATTGAAGGTATGAAAAAATTCCTCCTGGGTTGCCGTCTTGCCGGCAATAAACTGGATATCATCCACCAGCAGGATGTCAGCGTTCCTGTATTTGTCCTTGAATTCCCCCATCTTTTCATGCCTGATGGAGGATATGACCTCATTCGTAAATTGCTCTGCGGAAACATAATAAACAACCTTGTTCTGAAATTTGTCCACTATTTCATTTCCAATGGCATTGATCAGGTGCGTTTTACCGAGCCCCACCCCGCCATATATGAACAACGGGTTATACGTGCTTCCAGGGCCTTCACACACCCTTTTGGCAGCTGCATGTGCAAACTGATTGGATGAACCGACAACAAACGAGTCGAAAGTGTACTTCGGATTTAAATATATGCCCCTGTTTGCAAGCCGTGCCCGACGGCTCTCATTTTTTGAATCTATCTTCCTTAATGCCCCGTCTTCCTTGGCGCATATCTTGAATTTAATGGCGACCTGTTGCCCTGTTTCGCCTTCTATCGATTCGCCTATGAGATTAGGGTAATTATCCTCTACCCAATCCTTAAAAAATCTGTTTGGAATCTCAATAGTCACCGATTTATCCTTAAAATGCAGGAGCTTCATAGGCTTGAACCACAACTCAAAGATGCTGTCTCCCACCCTTTCGTGTATCTTCGAAAAGGCGCCGCCCCAGAAATCCTCTCTTCCGCTCATTCGCTCTACCGTACTGATTCCTCTATATTTATGTATCCATTTATCAACAAGTAATTAACAATTGTGAAAAACCATACAATTTTCTACCCGCTCATTATAGCCTATCCGGAAAAAACAGGGCAATAAAATGTTGGCCGATTTGTTCATAAAAAATTATCCACAGACCGGCCTGCAGGCCTTAAATAAAATCGTGTCATCCATTTAACTATTATCTCATTGAATTATTGGTATATTATAGCTTTTACACATATTCCAGAGCCCTATTATGATTACTTATATTTTATGTTTAATAAAATAATAGAAAGACAAAATCAACCTATCTGAGAGATTTCAAATATGCCGTCACAAAACTGTCTATCTTTCCATCAAGAACCGAATCGACATCCCCTATTTCTACATTGGTCCTATGGTCTTTAACAAGACGATAAGGCTGCAATGTATAAGACCGTATCTGATTACCCCAGGATATTTCCTTTTTGTCGCCTATAAACCCTTCCAGCTTTTTTTCTCTAGACTTGAGCGTCATATCGTAAATTCTGGATCTCACTATCTTCAATGCAAGCTCTTTATTCCTCAGCTGAGAACGCTCGCTCTGACACGCAACTATTATCCCTGTCGGTATGTGCGTGATGCGTACAGCGGACGAAACCTTGTTCACATGCTGCCCTCCGGCCCCTGAAGACCTGAATGTGTCGATTTTGAGATCTTCATCCTTCAGATCAACGGTGATATTATCTTCTATTTCAGGATAGACGAGCACTGCTGCAAACGACGTATGCCTTCTTTTATTGGCATCAAACGGGGATATCCTTACCAGACGGTGAATGCCTGCCTCCGCTTTCAGATATCCATACGCATACTGGCCCTCAACGGTGAACGTTGCCCCTTTTATACCGGCTTCATCTCCTATTTGAAGATCGGCTATTTCAGTTTTATATCCGTGCATCTCTGCCCACCGCAGATACATACGCATCAGCATTTGGGCCCAGTCCTGGCTTTCAACTCCACCTGCACCCGGATGGATAGTGACTATGGCATTGTTCCTGTCGGCCTCTCCGGAAAGGAGCAGACGTAACTCAACGTCTTCGAGGTAAGACTTCAGCCCGCTGATGTCCTTGCGGATCTCTTCAAAAAAGATTTCGCCTTCATCTTCATCGAGTATCTCAACTGATTCTTGCAGGTATGAGATCCGTTTTAAAGCGGACTCAAGTGGCCCGATATTTTCGAGGATATCGGCCTTTTTTTTCTGAAGTTCCTTCAGCTTGTCCGGCACTGTCCATACTTCTTCGGATAACAGCTCCTTCTCTATCTTTTGCAGTTCTTCTCTTCGCTTATCTACATCAAAGATAACCTCGTAAAGAATCCAGCCTCTCGCTGATTTTCTTTATGTCTTCTTGAACTTCGTTTTGCAGAATCATGATTTTTCCTCCAAAAATTGTTACGGCGACCTTCTGCTGTTATGATCGACTGCTTTTCAAGTGCCTGATAATAAGCAGCAGGGATATGATGATACATATGAACGAGAAGAGGTCCCCATACTTTGTGTAAAAAGTTATCGTTTTGTCGGTCCCTATGTTGGCTTTCAAAACCGTTCGGCTGAAAAGGCCGGTTGTCGAAAGAATCTCGCCATTACTATTTATAAAACCCGAAACGCCGGTGTTCGCCGCCCTTATGACGGGTTTTCTGTTCTCTATGGCCCTGAAAACAGCCATACTGAAATGCTGGTACGGACCATTTGTGCGGCCAAACCAGGCATCGTTCGTGACGGTTACTATGAAATCCCCGCCTTTTATATAGAACTTGCGGACTAGTCCAGGAAATGCTATCTCATAGCATATCGGCGTACTGAAACTGCCAAACGGAGTAACTGCCTTTATGTAGCTGTCACCCGGGACATAGTCGCCGATGCCGACGACCAGCTTGTCTATGAAAAACAGCATGCCCCTCAATGGGACGTATTCGCCAAATGGAACCATATGAATTTTATCATAAATATATGAAAGCGTTCCATCTTTAGTTAGAAGAACAGTGCTGTTGGAATACTCTTCCTTTGCATCGCTTTTCTTAAGTACGCTGCCGAAAAGCAGGTACGTGTCAAGAGTGCGTTCAAAATTGACCAGTTGTTCCGTACGGGCCTTGTCTACGCCGAAATAAAAAGGAATTGCCGTTTCGGGCCAGACGACAAGGTCAGGGCCCTGCAGCCCGGATGCATGACTGGTTGCGTCCAGGGTCAATCCGCGATAAATATCTATGACATGGTCCTGATAAGCCCGGTCCCACTTCATGTCCTGCTCTATATTGCCCTGCACGACGGCAGCCTTTATATTTGACCCTGGCCTGTGCTGATGAAGCCTGTAATAGCCGTATGCAAAATTCGCCACGAGCGCAAGGCTGAGGATAGACCATCCCGCATATGTGAACAGGCGTGTGTGAAGAGGTCTGGCAAGGGAGCGTTTTTTCAGGATAAACAAATCCGCGATTGCACCATTGACCGCTACTATCATGAAAGAGATACCATAAATGCCTATTATGTCGGCGCTTTGGATGAAATAAGTGAACAGATACTGGCTGTATCCGAGGCTCGACCACGGGAAGCCGGTAAAGGCGTAAGAGCGAATAAACTCCAAAGATGTCCATAGAGCAGGCGCAACAACCAGAGACGGCCAGTCCGCCTTCTTGATGATAATGGAGTAAAGCCAGCAGAAGACAGCCGGATAGAGGCTGAGGTATACGCTCAGGACAAGCACTATAGCCAGGCTCGGAATGAAGGCAACGCCGCCGTAATGGTTTATGGAGTAATAAATCCAGTAGACGGTACCGAAAAAATAGGTCAGTCCAAAAAGCAGACCGGCCTTGAACGCAACAGTCTTCGACCTGTCGTATAACATGGCCAGGAGCGGTGCTAACGCAACCCACGCGAGCGGGTAGAGATCGAATGTCGGGAATGAGAGGACCAGAAGCCCTCCTGCGATAACTGCGCAAAGGTATAGGTAATTGATACGATCCGACAATTTCATGTGCCCGTCCGCAATCTGTATTTTGAGATAATCGTTTATGTTATCATAGAAAAAGTTATGTCCGCTATCGTGATCATACCGTCTCGCTACAAATCGACACGCTTCCCCGGAAAACCCCTTTCGCTCCTTAAAGACAAGCCTATGGTTCAGCATGTTTACGAAAGATCAAAATCCGCCGGGCTGGTCGACGAAGTGTTTGTGGCGACCGACAGCAGGGAGATTTACGAGGCTGTTCTGGGTTTCGGAGGAAAGGCGCTTATGACATCCGAGGCCCACGCGTCCGGGACAGACAGGATAGCCGAAGCGGCGCAAATGATCGGCAAAGAAGGGCGAAGGGCGGACGTTATAGTTAATGTCCAGGGCGACGAACCCATGATCATGCCTCAGATGATAGACCAGGTCATCTCGCTTATGGCAGACGAAAGGGCCGGCATCGGGACCCTGGTCAAGCGCATAACCGATGATTCGGAAATCAGCGATCCGAATGTAGTAAAGGCTGTTTTCAACAGCGAAGGTTTCGCGCTTTATTTTTCCCGTTCGCCGATACCGTATCACAGAGATATTTTGGGTCCGGACGGATTCAGGTCTTCAGGCATGAGCGGAACCCCGGGGTTTCACATGTTCAAACACATCGGCATTTACGCCTACAGAAGGAATGAACTGGCAAGGTTTACCGGTCTTGCACCCTCCGGGCTGGAGGAGACGGAAAGGCTGGAACAACTGAGGGCCCTGGAAAACGGCATAGCGATTAAGGTCGGGGAAACAATATATGAAACCATCGGGGTCGACACGCCGATGGACTTAAAAAAGGTGGAAAAATGCCTAAGTATATCTTTATAACCGGAGGAGTAGTCTCGGCACTGGGAAAAGGAATCGCTGCAGCGGCTATAGGCGCGCTGCTCGAATCGAAAGGGCTTAGGGTAACGGTCCAGAAACTCGATCCGTATATCAACGTGGATCCCGGCACTCTCAGCCCCTTCGAGCACGGGGAGGTTTTTGTAACGGACGATGGCTGCGAAACCGACTTGGACCTGGGACACTACGAAAGATTCACCCATTTGCGTGCTTCAGTTGTAAATAATTACACAACCGGAAAGATATATTTCAATGTTATCACCAAAGAGCGCAGGGGCGACTATCTCGGCGATACGGTGCAGGTCGTCCCCCATATAACCGACGAGATCAAGGAAGCGATCAAGTCTGCGGCCTCCGACCATTACGATATCAACATCGTTGAGATTGGTGGAACGGTCGGCGACATCGAAAGCCTGCCTTTTCTTGAGGCCATCAGGCAGTTCCGCTATCACGTCGGCAAGGAGAATGTGCTTTACGTACACCTCACGCTTGTCCCGTATATAAAGACGGCCGGCGAGCTGAAGACAAAGCCGACGCAGCACAGCGTTAACGAATTGCGGGAGATAGGAATACAGCCGGATCTGCTGTTGTGCAGGACTGACAGGCCGATCCCGGCGGATATGAAGAGAAAGATAGCAATTCATTGCAACCTTGATCCGGACGCCGTAATTTCGGCCATGGATGTCAGCACGGTTTACGAAGTGCCCCTTTCATTTCTGGCCGAAGGATTGGACAAACTGGTCGAGAAGAAACTCGGACTTCAGCTCAAGGAACCGGCAGTAGCCGTGTGGGAGCAAGTTGTCGAGAGAATAAAAAACCCTAAATACGAATGCACTATAGCAATCGTCGGCAAATATGTGAACCTGAAGGACTCATACAAAAGCCTTGAGGAGGCGCTCATTCACGGCGGCATCGCCAACAACACGCGCGTCAATTTGCAATGGATCGACTCCGAAGATATCGAGGCCCACGGCGTCGAGCGGTATTTATCCGAGGTGGACGGCATTCTTGTGCCGGGCGGTTTCGGCAGCCGCGGCATCGAAGGCAAAATCGCTGCAGTCAGGTATGCGCGCGAAAAAAAGATACCATATTTCGGCATCTGCCTGGGGATGCAGCTTGCCGTCATCGAGTTCGGGCGCAACGTCTGCGGGCTGACCGCCAACAGCACCGAATTCGACATCAACGTGAAAGACCCGCTGATCTATCTGATGGAGCGCTGGTACAACCATCGCTCCGGCAAGGTCGAGGAGAGGACGGCCGACTCTCAGATGGGCGGTACCATGAGGCTCGGCGCATACCCGGCAGTCCTTATTGAAGGTACTCACGCCCATACGGCATACGGCGCACATGAGATTTCGGAAAGGCACCGCCACCGCTATGAATTCAACAACAAATACAGGGAGCAGCTTACGTCCAAGGGTCTGATTGTCAGCGGCCTCTCCCCTGATCATGAGCTTGTTGAGATAATAGAGCTCCGCAACCATCCGTGGTTTCTGGGTTGCCAGTTCCATCCTGAGTTCAAGTCCAGACCAATAGAGCCGCACCCTCTCTTCAGCGCTTTTGTCGGGGCAGCCCTCAGGGAAAAAAGGGAACTGTTTCAGTAAGGCGGCATCCCGAAACAGATCCAGGCCGGAATATGGAATTCCGGCTTTTTTGTTTATATAGTGTAATAGCTAGGAGGTCCGGCTATTTGGATGAACCGTTGAACATAATATTTATCGGTGATTCACTGACCGAATATTACGACTGGCAGGCGCGGTTTTCCGCGCATCAGGTGCTTAACCTCGGGCTTTCGGGAGAAACCGTTCAGGGCCTTTCAGTTCGCGTGAGACGTATAATCGGAACCGCGTCCGCTCCCAACGTGCTGTTTGTGATGACCGGCATCAACAATCTGACCATGGAAGACTTCGATATACTCGATGAATACAAAAAGATGCTCAGGAATTTGAAAACGGCCTTTCCTTCGACGAGCATAGTCATACAGAGCATACTTCCAGTGAACATGTGGGCCGACAATAAGAAGATAGAAGATATCAACCGGGAACTCAAGGCGATTGCCAGGAGCATGAAGCTGTCATTCCTGGATGTCTATGCCTCTTTCATTGATCAGGATGGAAACCTGCGAGACGAGTGTCTGCTGGAAGACGGGGTGCACCTGAGCGAAAAGGGATACGAGGTCTGGTCCGAAAGGGTCGCGGATTTTATCGATCATTTGCCAAGAAAGAGCTCCAGCAGCCGGTCCAGCTCGTCCAAAGAGTAGTATTCGATCTCTATTTTGCCGCCCTTCCCTCTGTGCTGAAGCCGCACTTTGGTGCCCAATGCCTGGATGAGCCTGTCCTCCAGGTCTGCAACTTCGGGCAACTTCTTTTTTTCTTTTCTGGTCGGCCTGGCCGCTTTTTCCGAACCTTTGTTAATTGCGGCGCATAGGGCTTCGGCAGCCCTGACGCTGAGGCCATCCTTTACGATCTTTGCAGCTGCGGCAATCTGTTTTTGAATGTCTTCTACGGAAAGCAATGCCTTGGCGTGGCCTATCGACAAGCTGCCATCATTTATAAGGGCCTTGATCTCGGGAGGAAGTTTGCGAATGCGCAGGTAATTTGCCACCGTTGCCCTGTCCTTGCCTACGCGGTCTGCAAGGGCTTCCTGGGTGAGCTTGAAGTCCTGCATTAAACTATGGAAGGCATCAGCTGTTTCAACGGCATTCAGCTCTTCGCGCTGAATGTTTTCTATCAAGGCGATCTCTATAGCGTCCTGTGACGAGACTTCTTTGACGAGGGCCGGCACCTTCTTCAGCCCTGCCTGTTTGGATGCCCTCCATCTGCGCTCGCCTGCGATGAGCCGGAAAGTCCCGTCGCCCAGCCGCGATACAATTACCGGTTGCAGCACGCCCTTTTCTTTAATCGAGGCGGCCAGCTCTCTTAGGGCCTCGTCCCTGAATACCTTTCTCGGCTGGTGTTCATTCGGAACGATCTTGCCGATCTCGATATCAATGATCTCGCCACCCCTGTCGGGGAGCAGGGCGTCAAGGCCTTTACCGAGGGCCGCTTTCATGCAGAATCTCCTTTGCCAGCGCTACATAGCTCTGCGCGCCCTTCGACCTGGCATCATACAGGATCGCCGGCTTTCCATGGCTCGGCGCCTCTCCAAGGGTTACGTTGCGCGGGATCTGTGTCTTATAGACTTTCTCACCGAAATGTTTCTTGACTTCTTCCGCCACCTGGTGAGACAGCGTATTGCGCGGATCAAACATGGTAAGCAAAATCCCCTCTATCTCAATGTCGGGATTGAAAGAGGACCTAACCAGTTTCAACGTCCTTGTCAGCAGGCTCAAGCCTTCGAGGGAATAATACTCGCACTGAACCGGCACTAAAATGGAATCGGCGGCTACCAGGCCGTTAAGCGTCAGCAGGCCAAGAGAGGGCGGGCAGTCAATGAAAATGAACTGATATTTTTCCCTGATCTCTGACAATGCATTCAGCAGCATTTTTTCCCGGTCATTTTTGCCTACCAGTTCAACTTCGACTGCAAGCAGGTCGATAGTGGAAGGGACGATGTGCAGATGCGGTATACGTGTCGTGCTGATCGCGTCAGCCAGGCTCAACCTGCCGGTGTAAACATCGTAAAGGCTTTGCCCGACCTCGCTGCGATTGATGCCGAGACCGCTCGAAAGATTGCCTTGAGGATCGGTGTCAATTGCCAGTACGTCCTTGTCGGCCAGCGCCAGGGATGCCGACAGATTGACCGCAGTTGTGGTCTTGCCCACCCCGCCTTTTTGATTTGCTATGACGACAATTTTTCCCATCGGCGCATTATTGTATCATTTTAAGAGGACGGATTACTAACTCAGACTTGCGGAGGGCTAATGACTAGTAATAGTTCGATACTAAACGTATAGAATTGGGCCGTTTGATTTGCGTTTGCGTGTGATCTAGCGATTAAGGTATTGAATTTGTTAAAATTAAAATTACCGATTGATGAAGTGCATTTCCAGTGCAGTGAAGTGGCCTGTTTCTGAGCAAATTTGGCTGTCTTTTTATCAAGTATTTTCAATGGACTTTTCTGATGATTGCGGGTTCTTGGCGGTAGATGACGGGAGGCTATTCAGGCAGTAAGAAGAAATCGGTGGTAAGGCAAAAAAAATTGCGAGGTGGAAAGATGGCTGAAAGTATAGAGATTCGCTGGCATGGAAGAGGGGGCCAGGGAACGGTAACGGCAGCTAAAGTGTTTGCCGACGCCTGCCTGAGCGGGGGCCGCTATGTTCAGGCCTTTCCGGAGTACGGACCGGAGAGGGCCGGCGCGCCGCTTCGCGCATTTAACCGTATAAGCGATCGGGAGCTCCGTCTTCACTGCCCGGTTACGAAGCCCAACATTGTTGTTGTTGTCGATGCCACGCTCATCGATAGTATCAATATTCAGGAAGGTACTCCGGACGACGTGGTATATATTGTTAACAGCTCGAAACAGCCGCAGGAATTGCGCAGCAAGCTGAAGGCTAAACCGGGCCAGAAGGTATACACCGTCGATGCGACCAGGATTGCGGTGGAAACCATAGGCCGTCCTTTGCCGAATGCCACCCTGGTCGGCGCACTGGCGAAAGTGTCCGGACTGATCGGTCTTGAAGCGGCCCTGCAGGATGTTGAAAAGAGTTTCGGCAAGAAGTTTTCCCGCAAGATAATTGAAGGAAACCTCGATGCAACACGGCGGGGTTATGAGGAGGTAGTGGAAGGATGAAGACATGGAAAGAAGTCACTCCTGGTGCAGTTATCACGGAACCGGGAAGTTCGCGTAAATTCAAGACCGGTTCGTGGCGTGCCTTCAGGCCGAAATGGATACCGGAAAATTGCATACAGTGTCTTTTATGCTGGATATACTGCCCGGACATGGCTGTGAAAGTTAAAGACAGCAAACGGGAAGATTTTGACTATGATTTTTGCAAAGGATGCGGCCTTTGTGCCCTCGAATGCCCAGGCAAGAAAGGCAACAAGGCGATAGTTATGGAAGAGGAGGGCAAGTAATGCACAGAAAGGTTGCGGCTACCGGAAATGAGGCAGTTGCTAACGCTATGCGCATCGCTAATCCTGATGTATGCGGCGCATACCCAATAACACCGGCGACCGAAATAATGCAGCGGTTCACGTCCTATGTTTCCAATGGCCAAGTCAATACAGAAATGGTGCTTGCCGAAAGCGAACACAGTGCCATGAGCGCATGCATTGGTGCTGCAGCAGCAGGGGGGCGGGTGGCAACGGCGACGTCTTCCCAGGGGCTTGCATTCATGTGGGAGATGCTATTTATTGCATCCGGACTTAGACTTCCCATAGTAATGGCACTTGCAAACAGGGCCCTGTCAGCGCCGATCAATATACACGGCGACCATTCGGATGCAATGGGGGCGCGAGACTGCGGCTGGATCCAGCTTTTTTCTGAAAACGCGCAGGAAGCCTTCGACAATATGATCCAGGCATTCAGGATCGCCGAGCATCTGGACGTCAGGCTGCCGGTGATGGTCGGCATGGACGGCTTCATAACGAGCCATTCCATTCAGACAATGGAATGGATAGACGATGAGACAGCGGCGAAATTCATCGGCGAGTATAAGGGAGTCAGACCAATGCTTGACATTAAGCATCCTGTCAGCTATGGGCCGCTGATTCTTGCTGACATGTATTTTGAATACCGCAAGGCGCATGAGCACGTAATGAGCGGAGTCTCAAAGGTTGTGCTCGAAGTGGCAAAGGAATTCGAGCAGATTTCAGGAAGAAAGTATGGGCTGTTTGATAGCTATAAAATGGATGACGCCGATGTGGCGATAGTTGTGATGAGCTCAGCCGCAGGCACCACAAAGGAAGTAGTCGATCAATTCCGAGCCAATGGGGTCAGGGCCGGGGTACTCAAACCCCGTCTTTTCAGGCCATTCCCATACGCTGAGATACGCGAAGCCTTAAAGCACGTCAAAGCTGTGGCTGTGCTTGACCGGGCCGACTGCTTCGGAACTTCTCACGGGCCGCTATATCTTGATGTTGCTGCCGCGCTGTATCAGAGCGCAGAGAAACCGCTGCTTGTAAACAAGATTTTCGGGCTCGGAGGACGCGATTATATGCCGGTTCAGGCCGAATATGTCCTGAACGAACTCGTCCAGATTGCAAGGGACGGCAAAATAAACTTTGCAAAAGAATATATCGGGGTGAGGGAGTAATATGCCTACATCGTTAAGTTTGAAGGAACTGTCGAAAAGGGAAGAGTTGTTTTCGCCCGGGCATCGCCTGTGCTCCGGGTGCGGCGCGCCGATTGTGGTAAAGATGGTGCTTCTGGCTGCTCAATATCCTGTCATTGCTTCGAATGCGACAGGATGTCTTGAAGTATCGTCATGCATATCCGAATACACTGCATGGAAAATCCCCTGGATACATAGCGCATTTGCAAACGCTGCAGCTACGATATCGGGAATCGAGACCATGTACCGCTCGCTGAAGAAGCAGGGCAAGATTAATGAAAGGATTAAATTCATCGCCTTCGGCGGCGACGGCGGAACATATGATATCGGGTTTCAGAGCCTGTCAGGCGCCATGGAGCGCGGCCACGATATGATTTATATATGCTATGACAACGGTGCTTATATGAATACGGGAATCCAGCGCTCATCGGCCACTCCGTTCGGCGCCGACACGACCACATGCCCAGCCGGGACCGAAATCCCCGGAAAACTGCAGCAGAGAAAGGATCTGACAAGGATCATGGCTGCCCACGGTATCCCCTATGTTGCGCAGGCCTCACCCAGCCATTGGCCCGATCTGATGAAAAAAGTGAGGAAGGCCTTAGACATTAAAGGACCGAAGTTCCTTAACATAATAGCGCCCTGCAACCGCGGCTGGAGATCGCAGACGAACGACGCTATCAGGCTTTCTAGGTTGGCTGTGGAAACCTGCTATTGGCCGCTTTACGAGATAGAAGACGGGGTCACGCGGATTACGTTTACACCTAAAGATAAAAAGGACCTTATGAGATTTCTTAAGCCTCAGGGCAGGTTCAAGCACATGTTCACCTCAGAAAATGAATGGATGCTGATCGCAGCCCAGGCGCAGGTTGACGAGAACTGGGCGCGGCTGTTGCAGGAGCAGGAAAATTCGGCACCTCCCATGAGGCAGCCGGAAAATCTTAACTGGCAATAAACGATTTAAAGTCCGTGAGAATGGACTAGCCGGGGGTATTGATGCTCAGCGATTTTTTCAATCCTGAATCGATTGCAGTTATCGGAGCATCCAGCAATACGAGAAAGGTCGGCTATGCCGTCCTCAAGAACCTTATTGGGTCGGCTTACCGTGGCCGGATATATCCTATCAATCTTCAGGCTTCGGAAATCCTTGGGCTGAAGGCCTATCCGTCGCTGTCTGCGATCGGGCTGTCTGTTGACCTTGCCGTTATCTGCGTCCCCGCATCATCGCTGCCTGATGTGATGAGGGATTGCGGCTCCGCGAAGATAAAGGCTGCTGTTGTAATAACCGCAGGGTTCAGGGAGACAGGGCATGACGGCCTGCTCCTTGAACAGGAGATGACCCAGCTAGCTCGCGAATACGGCATTCGAATCCTCGGTCCAAATTGCCTGGGTGTAATCAATACCGAAAACAACATGAACGCAGCCTTCGGCGGCGAGACCCTGAAAGGCAGGACGGCCTTTTTTTCCCAGTCGGGCGCCCTTGGCGTGGCAATCATGGACTGGGCGCTGGACCACAAATTCGGCTTTTCCAAGGTTGTGAGCCTTGGCAACAAGTCGGACCTTAACGAAACGGATTTTCTCGAATATTTCATCAATGATCCGGGGACGGACGTCATCCTTGGCTATGTCGAGGATGTTATAGACGGCAAACGGTTTATGGAGGTCGCCAGAAAGGCAGCCCACGTCAAGCCGGTCATCTTCCTGAAATCCGGCGGCACTGTGGCCGGTGCGCGCGCCGCCTCATCGCACACCGGCGCCCTCGCCGGGTCGGACACTGCTTTTGCGGCGGCTTTTAAACAAACCGGCATTATAAGAGCCGAGGGTATCCAGGACCTATTTGACCTTGCTATGACATTTTCCGGCGGCAAGCTGCCTGCAGGGGACAGGCTCCTTATAATCACGAACGCCGGTGGCCCCGGTATCTTAGCGGCCGATGCCGCCGACAGGCTTGGAGTAGCCTTGTCGCCGATGACCAGAAACTCCATAGAAGCAATTGCGACGCGATTGCCGTCGATAGCCTCCTTGTACAATCCGATCGATGTTATTTGCGATGCTACGTCAGAAAGATATGCCGCTGTTCTCGACGCCGCTATTGCGGATGCGAACGTTGACGGCATCCTCGTACTGCTGACGCCCCAGGCGATGACCGATGTCGACAATACGGCAGAAATTGTAATCAGTGCCTCCGCAAAGACTAAGAAACCGATAATTACCTCTTTTATTGGGGGCCGAAAAGTGCGTCCTGCGAACGAAAGGATGCGGACAAACGGCGTGCCTTCCTTCGCATACCCCGAGGTGGCAGTTGCCGCCTACAGAAAGCTTTGTGAATTTGCTGCAGTCGGTGAAGAGAGGGCAGGCGATGAACGGTATGCCGTCTCGGATGAGGGCAGGGCGGCAGCGCGCAAAGAGCTCGATTTAGTGCTGGCAACTGGGAATGGCGAATTCGGAACCGATACTGCCATGCAGGTCCTGATGAATTATGGTTTTGTCTTTCCGGAATGCGGGCTTGCCCGCTCTTCCAGAGAGGCGGCAGAGATAAGCCAAAGGCTGGGCTATCCTGTCGCGATGAAAATAGCTTCACCGGATATCCGTTGCAAGACAGACGTCGGCGGCGTGAAGCTTAGCATAGAGTCTGCAGATGCGGCTGCAGAGGCATTTACGGAGATTACCGCCAACGTAAAAAGATTCATGCCGGAAGCTTACATAACCGGAGTCAATGTCTGCCGGATGATAGAAAAGGGTGACGAGTTTATTGTCGGCGTGAACTATGATAAAACGTTTGGCCATATGATTGTCTTGCGTCTGAGCGCGGCGCACGCCGAGTCGATGAAAGGCGCTGCTTGCAGGATTGCGCCGGTTTCGCGAGGCGAGGCGCAGGACATGGTAGCAGAACTCGGAAAGGGAACTGCGCTGCTGAGCGGCACATCCGGCGATATTTTCACCGACGCGGGTCCGCTTGTTGACGCCGTAATGAAGATATCAGCTCTTGTTACAGACTTTCCCGAAATCAGAGAGCTCGATATTAACCCGATTAAGGTGATGTTCAGAGAGGTTTTCGCACTTGATTCGCGCATTGTTTTAGAACCCCGCGCATAGCCGGGTGGGCAGCAAACATTCGCGAGGAGAAAAAAGAGATGGTACCCGTATTGATCACATCGAACAGGCCCAAGGCCGGCAAGGTTTTCTTTATCATCGGCCTTGCCAGGCAGCTCATGCAGCGAGGGTACCGCGTCGGATACATAAAACCGCTTGGCACTGCTCCTGTAAAGAAAGGGCATGACGTGTACGATGCCGACGCGATGTTTATAGCCGATGCGCTGGGGCTTGATGATCCGCTCGACATTATATCTCCATTCGTCATCAGTTATGAAACTCAAAATCTCATTCTGGAAGGCGGCATAAAGGACGAGCGGAAAAAGATCATGGCTGCTTTCGACAGCCTGAAAGACAGGGATTATGTTTTCATCCACGGCGGCGCGGACATCTTCGAGGGCGCCTCTTTGAATGTCGATTCTCTTGCCCTGGCGCAGGAATTGGACGCCAGGGTCGTGATAATCGAGCCATGGAGGGGCGATATCTCGATCGATACCATTTTGGGCGCGCACAAGCTTTTCGGGCTGCAATTTTGCGGTGGAGTATTCAATAAGGTGCCTGAGAATATACTTGCCCATGTTACGCAAGTTGTAAAACCGTTTATCGAGAAATACGGCGTACCGGTTTATGGAATATTCCGCAAGGACAAACTACTGGAAGCGGTAACGGTCCGACATCTCGTTGAGGCGCTTAATGGAAAGGTGCTGTGCTGTCACGACTGCCTCGGTGAATTTGTCGAAAACTTTTCGATAGGCGCAATGGATGTGGACTCAGCCCTCAATTACTTCAGGCGGATTGCCAATAAAGCAGTCATCACAGGTGCTCACAGGACGGACATTCAGCTAGTCTCAATGGAGACCTCAACGAAATGCATAATACTGACCGGAGGTCTTAATACAAGCGATGCTGTAATTGGAAAGGCCCGGGCCAAAGGGATACCTGTGATCTCGGTTGAGACGGACACCTTTACCACAGTAGATAAAATCGAACGTATAATGGGTCATACTATGATTCGCGAAAAGGGCAAGATTGACCGCGCAAACGAAGTGATCAATCTGGAATTCGACATAGGCAAATTCGTAAGGTGCGTTTCGGCCTAGTCCGGCAATCGGGACAGCCTATTTGATTCTCTTTGATATTGCCTTGAACTCCTCGCTGCCGGCCATTTTCAGAATCTGAAACAGCACTGTTTCAGTACATGTAACAACCGCTCCGGCGTCGCGCATTAATTCTATGCCGGTTTCACTATTTTCCTTAGTTCGAGAGCATACGGCATCGTTAACCAGGTGAACGTTAATTCCCTGTTTCAGGAGATCAAGGCATGTCTGAAGGACGCATACATGCGTTTCCATGCCTGCCAGAAGGACGGTATTCCTGCCGACCTTGCCGACCCGGCTTATGAAATCGGTCTGTCCGCAGCAGCTGAAACTTAATTTTTCAACAGGTTCATAAGATGGCAAAGCATTCCTCAGCGGTTCGACCGTAGGACCGAGCCCCTTGGGGTATTGCTCCGTAACGATGATCGGGATGTCATGCAGTTTGGCAAGTTCTACAAGGTGAAGGCAGTTTCCTACTACCTGATCGCGCGCCTGCATGGCATTTGCCAGACGCTCCTGCACATCTACGATTACAATAACGGCTTGATCGCAGGAAAGAAAGAACTTGTCCATAATGCCCTCCCTTTAGCTGCCGCAGCATTTTTTATACTTTTTCCTGCTGCCGCATATGCACGGGTCGTTGCGGCCCACCTTCGGCGCAGGGCGGATGAACTGTTTCGGAGGGGCCATCTTACCGCTCACAAAATACCATGTGCCGCCATCCTTTTTGAATTCCGATAATTCATGGTGCTCTTTTTCGACGCCGTCCTCAGAGTAGCAGACTTTGAATTCGACATTACCCTCGGAATCGTCAACGCCGCCGCCAGATGCACCAAGAATTTCGAGCTTATGCCATGTTGCAGCTTCAGCCCAGGCACGCGTGCCCTTCTCATCATAGTCGGCCCTTGAATCGGGATGCAACGACGTTAATATAAAGTCCAGCTCTTTAGCGACATATGCGCTATAGCGCGCCCGCATAAGCTGTTCGGCTGTGCCGGCGGGTCGGTCGCCTTTAATGATTGGTTTGCAGCACTTTTCATAATCGATATTTGAACCACAGGGACAGATATTCATTCATTGCTCCCGATTGATTTTTGTACCGAATTATAACACAGGGCTTAAATGATGCCGAAATACAAGGCAGTTCGAAAGGAAGGCATGCTAACGGGCGAGGACATAAAAAAGTGGTGCTTGCTTTCCTCTTTTCACTCAGCGGTTTGCAACTTCTTGAGACATTCGACTTGAGACTCTTTGCGTCTTCATCTTACGTCTTTTGAAACTTACAACTACGCTGAGTTTCCGGAGGAGCAAGACCACCACTTGGTGAGTGCTCTCTCTGATTAATTTATACCGCACTTTCGAACGGCTGTCAAGTTAAATCTTCAATAACCAAGAATAACGTGACGGTGCTCATGTTCATTGCAAAATTGCAAGTCAAGAGAGTTTTCTAAATCTGCTGGCTCCAATGCAGGCAGCGATTCCACCGGCGAGTAATATCAAGGTGCCGGGCTCTGGGACGGTCGACGCAACAGGAGAAAAATTGCCGCGGATCTCTCCGCCCGGGAAGTTTACTGTGTGCAAGTTCACATATAAAGTCCCCGCCGATAAGCCAGTCAGAAATTCACTAAGTGTCGTGGCGTCGGTTATCAAAATACTCTCAGTCAGGGTGCCACTCACTCCCAGGGGCAGCGTTGGCGGCGTCGGCGTGATAGTCTCAACGCCTCCTGGTGCGAAGAAGGGTATCAGCACAGGCCCGTTTGCCCCTATTGTCGGTGCCAGGTGAATGTGCGCATTAATCAGGTTAGTCGTCAGTCCTGTCCAGGCCATCGAGAACGCCAGGGTATCAGCGACAGTATCGAAGGTGCCAGTGAACGTGCCTGACGCGGCAGATCCGGTGCCGGATACAGGGGTTAGCATAGTGTCCAACGTAATAAGGGTAGCACCTGCGGATGTTGCTAAAACAACTGTAATCAGAACGATAGACATAAGAGAGAGAATTGTTTTCATAAGTCGGCTCCTTGCCGGACACAAATAAAAATCGCGTTAATACTAGCCTGTCGATAAGACAGAAACCCCATTTTCTAAAAAGGATAGATATTTATGTGAGCCCTGTCAATAGCCGGCGAATAAAAATTATTATTTTTCGATCAAGGAAAGGATCAGCGGGAGGGCATCATTTGCGGACATTCTTTCGGTATCGATCGTAATCTCGGGACTCAACGGCTCTTCATACGGTGCGGTAACGCCAGGGACAGGCCATCCTTCAGCTGCTTTTTTATAGATGTTTTTTGGCGCGCCATGAGATTCCCTTCTGGCCTCCTCACGCGCACGGCAGATTTCGATCTGACATTTCAGATAGATTTCAGCGTAGCGAGGTATGATTTCTCTTGCGAGGTCGCGCCAGCGCCGCATGTTTCCGGTTGCGTCGATGATTACATTGTTGCCGAAGCCCGAGAGCCACTTTGCTGTATAGACTAAAGCGCGGTAGACGATTTCACGTTCGGACTCCGAATAGGTCGGCTGGGGGGTTACGAACTTCCTTAGGTCATCCATTCGGAGAATCTCAAAATCGGGACGAGCCGAGCAAATGGCATCGGCAACAGTGCTCTTACCGCTTCCGGGAAGACCGGTAATCCAGATCACCAGGCCGCTCATACATAAAGCATATCAGGAATCAGCCCGTATTTACGAACAAATCTGGATTGACCGCTCTATCCCATTTAGACCCTGAATGCAACCATGACGCCTGCTGCAAAAGAACTGCCCTTCGAATCCTGCGGCGCCGACCCCATCCGGTAGCGGTCCCACTGGGCAGAGGGTGTATGAGACCTGCCGCTTATAACTACGCTTGGATTGCCGGAGGTGCTCAGGATTGTTCCGTCGTTAAGTGGTGCCGTGGCTGCCCTCTGGCCGGGCCTGACGAAGTTGACTATCCTTGCAATGTCGATTGAATCTGAATTCATCCGGCTGGAGCCGGAACCTGAAGCGGCCGGGGCCTGCTTTATCGGAATGTTCACGATGCTGGGAACGATCCGGGTTGAATCTTTGGCGTTTGAGCGTGCTGCAGGGGCGACGGACATGGACCGAAGCTCGGATGCAAAGATGCTCGAAAAGGATTCCTGCGGGGTTGCGGGGTTCATTTCAGGGAATACGCCTGCAAGACTTGGCTGAACGGGAGAGACATACTTCATAAAATCACCTTCTTGAGCCTTCAGGTTAATATTGGTCTACAATTAGAGAAAAGCAATCAGTGTGCCACAAAAATATGCCTATATATCAGAGCGGCAACCGGTAGAACCGATAAGACATAATTGCCCGGAGGAAAAAATTTCCGTCGAGAGGGCTTCTTAATTGAACAAATAACCTGCCAGTCCGATCAGGAGTGAAGATGGAGCTGCATTAAGGTTTGAAAGACGACCGATGCCGCGTATAATGAGATTATTGATCGGGGGTGCAGGATGCGGATAATCGGTATGACAGTAAGCCTGTTGGTATTTATGACAATGACTTTTGGCGTAACGGCTGTCTATGCAGGCGAAGACACATTCAGGTGTGGATCGAATGTTGTTACGGTCGGTGACTCTAAATATCAAGTCCTTGCTAAATGCGGCAAACCGAGCTATAAGGATGTCCGCCGCGAAAAGAGGATCAAGCGCGACCTTTACCGTGACCTCTTTCCACCCCCAGGACAGGGAGAGCGCGAAAGATACAGGGAACCTTTTCTGGTGGAAGAATATGTAAATATTGATGAGTGGACGTATGACCGCGGTCCCAGCTCATTGATTACCATTCTAACCTTTGAAAACGGAAAGCTGGTAGCTGTCGAGACGGACGGCTATGGGAATTAACCGGTTTGCCTTTCGATAGCCTGTTGCAAATATCAGCATGAATTTCCCGCCTTTTTTAATTGACTAAGAACGGGCTGGAAAGGTAATATTTTTAATGCAGCACGCGGACTTTGTACCCCTCCATCTGCACACTGAATACAGCCTTCTTGACGGTGCCATAAAGATCGATGAGCTTCTGGAGCAGGCGGTGCTTTATAAGATGCCTGCGGTCGCTATCACCGATCACGGAAACCTTTTTGGAGCGATCGATTTCTATTCGCGGGCGCGCAAGAAAGGCATCAAGCCGATCATAGGCTGCGAGGTTTATGTCGCGCCGCAGAGCAGGCTTGATCGGGTGAAGACCAATATTGACAATCTTGCTGAAGAGGCCGCTTTTCACTTGATCCTGCTTGCCCGCAATATTGACGGTTACAGAAACCTGACCTCCATGGTAGCCAAGGCTTACCTGGAAGGCTTTTATTACAAGCCGCGCATAGACAAGGACCTGCTTGAGCAATACAGCGGCGGGCTTATCGCCCTGTCGGCATGTCTAAAGGGCGAGGTGCCGTATTATCTGCAGATCGGCAATATAGACAAGGCCAGAGAGGTTGCGCTTCACTACAAGCACCTTTTCGGCCCTGATAATTTCTATCTCGAAATACAGACGAACGGCATGACTGAGCAGGAAGAGGTCAACCGCAAGGTTATCGATCTGGCTGCAGAGCTTCATATCCCAGTTGTAGCAACTAATGACTGCCATTACCTGAGAAAGGACGATGCGCGCGCCCACGACATCCTTCTCTGCATCCAGACAGGAAAGACATTCAAGGACGAAAAGAGGATGCGGTTCTCGACCGAGGAGCTTTACTTCAAATCTCCAGATGAGATGAAGGAGGCCTTTTCGACGGTGCCCGAGGCGATAAGCAATACCGTTATGATAGCCGAAAGGTGCAATGTGGAGTTCGAGCTTGGAAAGTTCCTGCTTCCGCGCTATACACCTCCCGATGGCATGAGGCCTTCCGTCTATCTCGAAAGTCTCGCAAGGGAAGGGCTAAAGGAAAGATTCGGGGCCGAGGTGCCAAAGGAATATCTGGACAGGCTTGCATTGGAGCTAGAGGTCATCAAGAAGATGGGCTTTGCGTCCTATTTTCTCATCGTATGGGATTTCATCAACTACGCCAAAAGTAAAGGGATACCGGTAGGTCCGGGCAGGGGCTCGGCCGCAGGAAGCCTTGTCGCGTATTGCCTGACGATAACAGAGCTTGATCCCATCAAATACAATCTTCTTTTCGAGAGATTTCTCAACCCAGAGCGCATTAGTATGCCCGATATCGATGTGGATTTCTGCAAGGACCGGCGCCAGGAAGTGATAAATTATGTTTCCGAGAAATACGGTCACGACAACGTCGCCCAGATCATCACCTTCGGGACCATGGCGTCAAAGGCTGCGGTAAGGGACGTAGGTCGCGTACTCGATATTCCATACGCCGAAGTGGACAAGATATCCAAGCTCATACCGACCGGACCGGAAGTGAAAAGCCTGGACGACGCCCTGAAGATAGAACCGCGGCTTAAAGAGCTGTACAATACAAACCCCCAGATCAAAGAGATGATCGATATCGCAAAAAGGCTTGAAGGCCTGTCGCGCCATGCATCCACCCATGCGGCAGGTGTTGTGATAGCTCCCGATCCGCTCACCCATTTCACCGCCCTTTACAAGAACCCTGCTGAAGAAGTTGTGACCACCCAGTTCGACATGAAGTCGATAGAGAAGATGGGCCTGCTCAAGTTCGATTTTCTCGGGCTCAAGACCCTCACGATTATGGACAAGACTGTCCAGTTCATCAGGCAGCAGGGCGGGGATATAGCCCTCTCCTCAATCCCTGTGGACGATGAAGAAACATACAGATACCTGACCTCTGGAGAGACGACCGGCATATTCCAGCTCGAAAGCGCAGGCATGAGAGACATACTTGCAAGGATGCAGCCCAGCCGTTTCGAGGACCTGATAGCCCTTGTCGCACTTTACAGGCCAGGCCCGATGGGATGGATCGACGACTTTATCAAGAACAAAAAAAGCGAGGCCGAGATCGGCTACGAATTACCGCAACTGAAAGATGTGCTAGATGAAACATACGGCATCATTCTCTATCAGGAGCAGGTGATGATGATCGCCAACAAGATAGCCAGCTTCTCGATGGGACAGGCCGATCTGCTCAGGCGCGCGATGGGAAAGAAGAAGCCTGAGGAAATGGCTAAACAGAAGGAAGACTTCATCGCCGGCGCAGTGAGAAACGGTATCTCCGAAAAGGTTGCCAAGGGGCTATTTGAAAAGATGGAGCCTTTTGCCCAGTACGGATTCAATAAATCCCATTCGGCTGCCTACGCATTGGTTGCTTATCAGACAGCGTATCTCAAGGTCCACTATCCGGTCGAATTCATGACCGCAAACCTGAGCGCAGACATGGGAGATACCGACCGGATCGTAAAGCTCATTAGCGAGTGCAGGGGAATGAGCATTGCTATCCTGCCTCCTGACATCAACGCGAGCGACCGTGAATTCAAGATCGACGGCAGCTCGGTCAGGTTCGGCCTTGAGGCGGTGAAGGGCGTAGGTGGCGCGGCCATCGATGTCCTGATCGCGGAGCGCGAAAATGGAGTGTATAAAACATTTGAAGATTTCCTCAAGCGCGCCGACAGCAAGAAGATCAACAAGAAGGTTATTGAAAGCCTTATCAAGGCGGGCGCCTTCGACTCGCTGTACCGTGAGCCCAAGTCAGTCGACGGTGCTTGCCGTTCATTAAATTCCGGCAATGTCAGGGCAAAGGCGATGGACGCCGTATCGGCCCAGGGAAAGCCTGCCTCCAAGGGCCCCGGGCTTTTTGGGGATATGGGCCCTGCCGAAGAGAATGTACAGTCGTGGGATGAAAACGAATTGCTTCAGCATGAGAAGGAGGCCCTCGGCTTTTACATCTCGGGGCATCCCATGCAGAGATACCGCCGCACTCTTGCGAAGATGAACGTCACGCCGATAGCCGCGATAGCCGAAATGCAGGAGCAGCCCCCGGCAGAGACGACGAACGGCAGGGGTTATCAGGATGACAGGACCGACATCACCATAGCCGGCATTATCGCCGACGTGAAAACCCGCGCAAAGGAAAAGAGCATCACAGCATATCTCATGATGGAAGACGAGACCGGCAGCGCAGAGGCCCTGGCCTTTTCAGATCTCTACAGGAAGAATGCAGAGCTCCTCAAGAAGGGAGCGATTATCCTTGTGAAGGGCCAGCTTACTAGGGCCGACAAAGGGGCCAAGATCATCGTCAGAGAGGTCCAGGACATCTCCGGAATGGAGATAGCAGTGAGGTATGAGGTATCATTAAGAGCTGATAGCGCGGATGCAAAGGAAAAACTTGCGACCATAAGGGCGCTCCTTACCTCCCCTACTAACGGAAAGGATAACGGTTCTTTGCAGCTCAGGCTGATCCTGAAGGACTTCAGCATCGTCGTTGTCACACAGTTGCAGCCCTGCTCGAACTTCGTGTTGGAGGTCGAAAGACTGACCGGCGAGAGGGTCAGGGCATATTAATTACAGGAGATTCTGAATGGCGTATTATCTTGATTTCGAGAAGCCCATCGAAGAGCTCGAGACAAAGATTGAGGAACTGAAGAAGCTTTCCGACGGGCGCGAACTCGATATAACTTCTGAAATAAAGAAGCTTGAAAAAAAGGCGAAAGATTTAAGGTCGGAGATATTTTCGAACATCACCCCGTGGCAGAGGACCCAGATAGCCCGCCATCCGGACAGGCCGTATACTCTGGATTATATCGACATGATCGCAGAGGACTTCGTCGAGCTTCATGGAGACAGGCGGTTTGGCGACGATCCGGCGATTGTCGGCGGAGTCGGCAGGATCGGCGGAGTCCCGATGGTCATCATCGGCCACCAGAAGGGCAGGAGCACGAAGGACCGCATCTTCCGGAATTTCGGCCAGCCCAATCCTGAAGGGTATCGCAAGGCCCTTCGTCTGATGAAACTTGCGGAACGTTTCAGACGCCCTGTGGTTACGTTGATCGACACGCCCGGCGCGTTCCCTGGAATCGGTGCCGAGGAACGAGGGCAGGCCGAGGCCATCGCGATGAATCTAATGGAGATGGCCAGGCTCAAGACGCCGATCATATCTGTCGTGATCGGGGAGGGCGGCAGCGGAGGAGCGCTGGCGTTGAGTGTTGCGGACAGGCTTGCCATGCTGGAAAACGCGGTGTATTCAGTGATCTCGCCTGAAGGTTGTGCGGCAATCCTGTGGAGGAGAAGCAGCAATGAGGTCGGATCGGATGATTATTCCCGTGCGGCCGAGGCCCTTAAGATAACCGCAGTGGACCTCAAAGGCTTCAAGATTGTAGACGATATTATTGCAGAGCCGCTTGGAGGCGCGCATCGTGAGCCTGAAACCGTCGCCAAGAGGATTTCCGAATACGTCCTCAAAACCTTCGAAACACTCCAGGCGAAGCCTGCCGCCAAACTTATCGAAGACAGATACAAAAAGATAAAAAAGATCGGGAGTTTTACGCAGGCTTCACAGTAATTTATTCTCTGAGCTACGCTGATTCAGGTATCCGACTATATCGCAGCCGGCCTTATTATTGAAACAATGCCGTAACGAAGTCGCGCGGATTGAATTCCTGCAGGTCCTCGACGCCTTCGCCGACGCCTATCAGCTGAACGGGTACGTTCAATTCCTTCTGGATCGCGAAAATTATCCCTCCCTTTGCAGTGCCGTCAAGCTTTGTCAGAGCTATGCCGGTAAGACCGACTGCTTCATGGAAGATCCTCGCCTGGCGTATTGCGTTTTGCCCGGTTGTAGCATCTATAACAAGCAGCTTGTCATGAGGCGCGTCAGGCATGGCCTTTTTTATAACGCGGTCGATCTTTTTGAGCTCGTCCATCAGCGAGGTTTTGGTATGCAGCCTGCCGGCGGTGTCGATGATAACAACATCGCTGCCCCTGCTCTTGGCCGCCTCTACGGCATCGAAGGCGACGGCAGCCGGGTCTGAACCGCTCTGGTGTTTGATTATTGCTGCACCTGTTCTCTGCGCCCAGATGTCAAGCTGTTCAATCGCCGCAGCCCTGAAGGTATCTCCTGCAGCGAGTATGACAGAGCGCCCTTCAGCCGAAAAGCGCGATGCCAGCTTTCCGATCGTAGTCGTTTTGCCAACTCCGTTCACGCCTATCATGAGCATTACATGCGGCTTTGCAAATAACGTCAAAGGCTGGGGATGACCCAGCATTGCGGTCATCTCATCTCTGAGCGCTTCTTTGATGTTGGACGCATCTTTGATGGTGCCGGAGCGAACCTTGGCTTTCAGCATCTCGATGATCTGACCTGCAGCCTCAGCGCCTATGTCGGAGGCTATCAGGATCTCTTCGATCTCGTCGAGCACTGCATCATCAATCTTGCGGTTGAGCAGAACGGTTTCGACGCGTTCGACAAGATTTTTCTTGGTTTTCGCAAGTCCTGATTTCAGTTTGTCAAGAAAGCCCATAGTCAATCCCGTTGCAGGGAAATTAGTGCCGGTCAGCGCGTTAGCGTGACGGCAAGGGATTTATCCCCCCTGCGAAGTTGGAATTTGGACGCCCTGAGGTTCTCGATTTTCAGGAAGACGGTCCCAGCCCCGTCCGCACTCTCTTCAGTCACAACCTTGCCGACCGCTGCAGAGTCGAATGCGACCGGCGCTGTAATTTTGTTTGAAGCAGGCCGCACGGCTACGGCAATCCATTTCTTCCCGTCAACGGTTACCTCGTGAGCTGTGTATTTAAGCGCTGATGAACGCATAAGTGCCGGTATGTGGATAGATACCACCGTTCTTTTCTTCGACTCGACAATCGATATGGCGGTTATATCGAACGTCTTGCCTGTTGTCTGCCCGCCTGCAAAGGGGGTTCTCATGATCTCTGTCTTGTCGGAGCTCGCTTCGGCATTTGCTTTCCTTTCGGCCTTTTTTTCTGTCTTCTTTTCAACCTTTCTCGAATGCCTGCCGGTCGCCGGCTTCTTTACTGAAGGCATCGGTTCCGCAACTATTGAGAAGGCTTCTGACTTGTTGTACTGCACGTCCACAAGCGCCGAACCATTGGCAAATTCCGACGCCGGGATGCGTGATGGCGTCAGCTTGCCTCTTCCTGTTGCACTCAGAATGATGTCCTGTCCTATTTGGTTGTAGTTTTTTATCGGGTTGCCGACCTGATTGTATACCGTAATCTTGATCCTGAACTTCTGGCCTGCTACCGCTGCCTCGGGGTTTGTCACTTCATATTTCGACGGTATCTGGGGCAACACTCTTATGTGTTTGCTTGTCCCCTGGTTCTTCCTGTTTATCTCTGCAGCGGTCAGGACAATATCATGGGCCGGTTCGATCGTATCGTAACGCAAGTAAACCTTGGCCAGCCCGTTGATGAATTCCGACGCGGAGATGGATGAGGGGAAGGGGCGCGCTTTCCCGGATGATATAAGGACAACGCCGGATTCCACGGAGGAATAATTCTTTACGACATTGCCGAAGTTGTCTACAGGCGTAATCGAGACCTCAAAGGATTCACCGGCTATAATCTCCTTTGGAGTGGTGAGCCTGAAGGATGCCAGCGCGTTATTCAATACCTCTATCCATTCGCTTGTGCCGGTGCTGCCGGTAACCAGGTCGCGCACCTCGACGGAGAATGAACCCGACTTTTCAGACATGAGGGTGACAGTGCCGACGCCGTATGTAAAATCAGGCACCGACTGCCCTATAATCCTTGGTTCTGCGCCGCCCCTGAATAACACATTGATGTTCTTGCCGTACATATGTTCCGCTACTGGATTGCCGAAGGAGTCGACCGCAAACATCTTGACGTCGAACCTGTCGCCTGCCTGGACCGCCCGCGGGCCTCTCACCATGAGAGAGGCGAGCTTTCCGGGATAAATGCGTATATCTTTTGACTGAAGCGGCAGGGTGTTGCCTTTTTCAAATATAGTCATCGTAAAGGTTTCGGCGACGGTATCCCGAAGCGTGACCTTGGCTACGCCTTTGGTAAAAGCGGATGAAGAAAGCGCCGCCGGGGTTGCCGATGCAGAACCTGAAACAGAAACTGAGAAATCCCGGCCGGTATTGTCGAAGTTCGAGATGATGTTGTTGAATGAATCAACCGCCATTATTTCAAGCGGAATCTTATCGCCCGCTACTATTTTCTGGGGGATTCTTATATCGAAGTGGTCGAATTTGCCCGGCTGCACCATGATATCGCCGCAGAAAGATACCGCGGGTAATAAAAGAAAGAGCATGAATACGAATTGCGCAAGGAAAGCAGAGTTGCCTCCGCGTTTGATCATAATCCCCCCCCAGGAGTAAGGAAAGTTAATAATGCAGTAGATAATGCTGCAAAAGTATATCATAAATGTAATGCGCTAAGATATATCAGGACGAAGCGAAGGATATAGGGACGGGTGCCTAGTAGAAAAGAGTTTGCCATCCAATTTCAGCATAAAATCATGGGTTTAAACGAGTTAGTTCCTTGAAAAAGCAATTGTGGGTCTGTTACTATTAAGTATGTCTGAAGGCCCGCTGAAGGCGAGTTTGCTAATCAGGGTGATGGCAAAGACGCTGGATTTTATTGTTGTTGCTGCGGCAGCTAAGGCAATCCCGCGGGTAGGCTTCATAGCGGCGCTGTCGTATATACTTATATGCGACGGGCTTTTCGACGGTCGGAGTCTCGGCAAGAGGGTAATGCGGTTTAGAGTCATTTCTTCTGCGAAGACGGCAAACTGCAGTTTCAGAGACTCCATGATCAGGAACGCGCCATTCGCAGTGGCGATGGTGCTGTATCACGTTCCGTTAATCGGGTGGTTTTTCCCGATTATGATCCCGGCATTAGAGTTTCTGCTGGCCCTCGGCAACAGCGAAGGCATGAGGTTCGGCGACGAGCTGGCAGGCACGAAGGTCATTGAAGGCTGATCTGTCCGGGCCTGCGGTATGCTAATAATTTAAGGTCCTCATTCGGAAGGAGGTTTATGTGTTTTTCAATAAGCTGATGGGCATGGTTTCGAACGACCTGGCAATAGATCTTGGAACAGCCAATACACTCGTTTATGTCAGAGGCCGCGGCATTATCTGCAGCGAGCCGTCTGTTGTCGTAGTCCGCAGGGACAATAAAAAACCCATTGCGGTCGGCCTTGAGGCAAAGGAGATGGTCGGAAAGACACCCGCAAACATAGTGACGATCCGGCCTATGAAAGACGGGGTAATTGCCGATTTCGACGCAACCGAAGAAATGCTCAAATACTTCATCACAAAGGTCCACCACCGCAAGAGCTTTATCTCTCCGAGGGTTATTATAGGCGTCCCGTCCGGCATAACGCAGGTGGAGCAGCGTGCCGTCAAGGATGCGGCCCATGCTTCCGGCTCAAGGGAAGTATATTTAATCGAGGAGCCGATGGCTGCGGCCCTTGGTGTCGGACTGCCTGTAGGCGAGCCTTCCGGCAATATGATAGTGGACATAGGCGGAGGCACGACGGACGTCGCAGTGATTTCGCTCGACGGCATTGTCTTTAGCAAGGCCGTCAGAGTCGGCGGCGACAAGATGGACGAGGCCATAATCGCTTACATAAAACGCAAATACAATCTGATGATCGGCGATCGCACCGCTGAGCAGATTAAGATCCAGTGCGGATCGGCGTATCCTACAGAAAAGATCCCGCCCATTGAAGTAAAGGGAAGAGATCTGATATCAGGCATTCCCAAGGCCATCAATGTGTCCGAGGAGGAAGTCCGGGAAGCTCTTCAGGAAAGCGTCGGTCTGATCCTCGACACAATTAAGGTCACGCTGGAAAATACTCCTCCCGAGCTGGCTGCAGATATTGTGGACCACGGTATTGTTCTGGCCGGTGGCGGTGCGCTGCTAAAGGGACTTGATATCCTCATCAGGGAGCACACCGGTGTGCCTGTCATCGTGCCCGACGACCCGCTAACAGCGGTAGTACGAGGGTGCGGCGCGATGCTCGATCAGCTTGAACTGTTGAAGAAAATAGCAATCGCAACCAACTGATGCCGTTCGTGCCGCGGACCAAAAAAAGACTGCTTATTGTTGCAGTGCTTGTGACGTTCGCTCTTATACTGGTCCACTTTTACCGCGACAGAGAAAGCATGCCGGTTTTTCTGAGGCCGTTTTCATATGCCTATGACAGTCTTAGTAATCTAATCTCCTCGATGTCGGCCGGGATCGACGGCATTGTTAACGCAGGCGACGAGAATAAGAAGCTCAAGGCAGAGCTTAAGGCGACGCTTGCTGAAAGGGAGCGGTATGGAGAAATCATAAAGGAAAATCAGCGGCTGACCGACCTTCTCAACCTCAGGCGCGAAGTCCAGGGCGGCGGAATAGCCGCGCGTGTCGTTGCAAGAGGGTATGACAAATTCGTAAATACGCTTGTTATTGATAAAGGGAAGAACCAGGGTGTTGTCAAGGATATGGCTGCCATTACCTCAAAGGGCCTCGCCGGTAAGATATTTGCCCTGAGAAATGATTATTCCGATGTCATGCTGCTAACGGACCCTAATTTTTCGGTTGCCGTCCGGCTTCAGGAAAGTCGTTATGAAGGGGTCCTGACCGGCACCGGCCACCGTTACTGTATTATCAAATATGTGGCGGCCGAGAGCCAGGTAAAAGAGGGCGATGTGGTGGTGACCTCAGGCATGGATGGGGTCTTTCCACAAGGGTTGCCTGTAGGAAGGGTGTCGAGGGCGCAGTCGGACGGTGTCGAATTTTTTCAGTACATAGAAGTGTTGCCTTTTCAGCCTCCCTCCAAAATAGAAGAGGTGCTCCTGATCAGCCGGTCTGCCGAACTGAAGAAACAACTGGAAGCTGCAGAGCAGCCGCCGACCGACGGAATGAAGGGGAGATAGCCATGGCGGTCTGGATTGGCGTTGCAATTTTGGTTCTGATTATTCAGCCGAAGCTTTCGCTTTTCGAATATCCGCTCAATCTTTCCGTGGTCGTCGTTTATGCATTTGCTATCAGGCAGTCGATGCAGCAGTCCGCCGCCGTGGGCTCAGGCGATGTTTCAACTGAGATCAAGGCGACAATATTCGGGGCCGTGGTCGGCCTGCTGGAAGACGGCATGTCCGGGTCGGCAATCGGCCCGAATTTGCTGGGCAAGGGATTGGTCGGCCTCATGAGCAGCTTTGTCTTCAGAGACATCTTTTTTCAGTGGGATTCATCGCTGGGAAGCATAGTGCTCTGCATACTGACCATCGCTGACGGGCTTATCGTTATCGGGTTGCGGCTTCTGGTCTTCAATGCGGTTGTCAGCGGATGGGCGACGGCAGAACTTATTGCAATGCAGGCAATTATGAACATACCGTTGGGCTTGCTGATCAAACCCGGACAAAAAGAAGCGGCAGAGCGATCATGGTTTCAAAAAAGAAGATACAATTAGGCCTGCTGGTTGTGACCGGGGTTCTAATGGTCATATTGCTGCGCCTGGTTCAGCTGCAGATAATAGATGGCACCATGTATCGGCAGCAGTCCGAGAACAACAGGCTCAGGATATTGAGCTCGCCGGCTCCGCGCGGCATTATCTATGACCGAAACGGGGTTGCCCTGGTCAAGAACGTACCGTTTTACAGCGTATACATTATGCACGATCCGGCGAGACGCGTCGATACTGCTGCGCTTTCGTCTCTTATCGGAGAAGATCGCCAGGACATCGAAACAAGGCTGAACAGAAAAGATAATAGCCCGTTTGTCCCGATCAGGCTTAAACAGGGCCTGAGCTTTCAGGAAGTTGCACGCATAGAGGCTAGGCGGTCCGATTTCCCGGGCTTGTTCATTCAGACCGATGTCGGCAGGTCATATCCGTTCGGTAAGACAGGCGCTCATGTTATAGGTTATCTGGGCAAGATGACACCGGTTCAGGCAGGCTCGCCTGCATTCAGCGATCTGCCGCCGGAGACCTTGGTTGGCCAATGGGGAGTGGAGGCCCTTTACGATAAACAACTCAGGGGTGTAGCAGGCGGAAGGGTGATAGAGGTCGATGCGCTGGGCAGGGAACACAGGCTGGTCCGTCAGGAGCCTTCGGTAAGAGGTAAAGACGTCGTACTCAGCATCGACATCAGAATGCAGCAGGCGGTAGAGGAGGCCTTTGGGGATAAGGCAGGCGCACTGGTTGCGCTCAAGGTGGATACGGGCGAAGTGCTGGCGCTTGAAAGCCTTCCCTCCTTTGACCCTAATCAGTTTACGGACGGCATATCTTCCGCCGATTGGCAGAAGCTGGTTGAAGACAAACGCAAGCCTATGATGAACAGGGCGCTGCAAAGCCAGTATCCCCCCGGCTCCACATTCAAGATCGTTACTGCGATTGCAGGACTTGAGGAGGGCGTGATTACACCTGATACTACGGTGAATTGCACCGGCGGAATCAGTTACGGCAAATGGACGTTCGGCTGCTGGAAACATGAAGGCCACGGAAACGTGGATCTGCACAAGGCTATCAGGGAGTCATGCGACGTCTATTTTTACGAGGTCGGCAAAAGGCTCGGCATCGACAGAATATATAAATATGCAATAGCGCTGGGGCTCGGCAAGCCCACAGGACTTAACTTGCTAAAAGAGCGCGCGGGCCTGATACCGAGCACCGAATGGAAGCGCGTCAAACGGGGACAGGATTGGTATCTCGGAGAGACATTCAATTCGTCGATAGGGCAGGGATATGTCGCTGTTACGCCGATACAGCTCGCACTTATGACTGCAACTGTTGCTAACGGCGGGAGCGTTTTGGAGCCGACGCTGATAAAAGACCCGAAGGAAGTCCGCACTAAATCGAAGATCGACATCAAGTCCGAAACATTGAGGCTTGTAAAAAACGGCCTGTCCGCCGTTGTTAATGAGGAGGGGGGAACTGCAAAGGTTGCCGAGTCTTCAATTGTGAAAATAGGCGGCAAGACCGGCACGGCCCAGGTGGTTGGAAAGACCAGGGGTCTTTTGGGCGAGCGTTATATGGACCACGCGTGGTTCGTGGCATTGGCTCCGGTTGATAAGCCGGAGGTTGCTCTTTCGGTTTTCGTTGAGCATGGCGGCCACGGCGGCTCTGCGGCAGCCCCATTGGCGAAGAAGGCCATAGAGGCCTATTTTGCGGATAGGGCGGCTTTGAACAAGGAAACAAAAACAGGCGCTGCGCTTCCGGGGACAAAATCGCCAGGAACGGGACGCGCAGAGTGAATGCAGCATGATTCATATTGACCGCAGGCTGATCAGGAATTTTGACTGGATAACCCTGCTTGTTGTCTTGTTTCTTACGATCGTAGGCATCATGACGATCTACAGCGCAACGCGGCCTGCGGTAGGCATGGGCGAGCAGCCGGATTTTTACTATAAGCAACTCGTTTGGCTCGGCTTGAGTGTCATCATGCTTTTTGCAATGACCTCGTTTGATTATATCTGGCTTTACAGGCTTTCGTATCCCATGTATGCCATCGGAATCATGCTGCTTTTGATTGTGCTCTTCATGGGGAAATCAACCATGGGCGCGCAACGTTGGCTTAACATGGGCTTTTTCTCATTTCAGCCGTCAGAGTTTTTCAGGATATTGTTCATCGTGGCGTTCTCGTCGTACCTTTCCAACCTGGGAAGCGATAGCAGGGGCAGCATTCCCGCAAGGGGTTTGATAGTTTTCTGTGTGGTGCCGCTGATCCTGCTTGTGAAACAGCCTGATCTCGGAACGGCCATTTTATTGCTCGCGCTTTTTTCGACTCTGTTCATATCTCAGGGTATCAGCAAGAAAATAATAGTTGTGGTTGCGATCATCGGGCTGATAGCCCTTCCGTTCGTCGGGCACATAGTATGGGACGGCATGAAAGACTATCAGAAAAATCGCTTAATAGCTTTTATGGACCCTGAGGTGGATCCTTCCGGCATCGGCTATCATATAAGCCAGTCGAAGATAACCATCGGTTCCGGTCAGTTTTTCGGGAAGGGATATCTCAACGGCACGCAGGGGCCTCTTCGGTTTCTGCCGGAGAAGCATACGGACTTCATATTTGCTGTGTTTGCCGAGGAGTGGGGCTTTGCCGGCTGCCTGGTCCTGATCGGGACCTATTTCATACTTTTTTTGCGCGGGCTCGATACTGCGGCAAAGGCGAAAGACCAGGTCGGCAGGCTTATGGCGATCGGCATTACGGCTATGTTCTTCATCTATTTTGTGGTCAATATCGGCATGACCCTCGGAATAATGCCTGTTGTCGGCATTCCGCTGCCGTTCGTCAGCTATGGCGGGACGGCGCTGCTGAGCAATTATATAGCTGCAGGAATACTTATAAGCATAAGAACACGGCGATTTGAGTTGTTTTATTAGCAGCGCCGGGGTGTCGCTTGTGATACAATATACGAAAACTTTCCGGAGGCTGATATGAAAGTTATAGAAGGGAAATTGCAGGCCAAAGACCTGAAGTTCGGAATAGTCTTAAGCAGATTCAACGATTTTATTACATCGAGACTGCTGGAAGGCGCGGTGGACGGATTGTTGAGACACGGAGCAGCGGATAAAGATATCGAAGTTGTGAGGGTCCCGGGATCGTTCGAGATTCCCCTGGTTGCAAAAAAGATGGCTGCAGGCGGCAAGTTCGACGCGGTAATCTGCCTGGGTACCGTAATCAGGGGGGCTACCCCTCACTTTGATTATGTCGCGGCAGAGGTCTCAAAGGGTATAGCGGTTGCGTCTCTTGACACCGGGGTGCCTATTGCATTCGGCATCATTACTTCCGATACGATCGAGCAGGCTGTTGAAAGGGCTGGGTCAAAGGCTGGCAACAAAGGCTGGGATGCTGCCATGACGGCGATAGAAATGGCTCAGGTGATAAAGCAGATTCAATAATGACGAAGAGAAGGAAAGCCCGCGAATATGCCCTGCAGTTCCTGTACGGCATCGACCTTGTCGCCCTCGAGCCGACAGAGCAAGGCGGCTCCGATATCTCGCGAGGACTGGATGAATTCTGGAAGGGGACCGACGAACAAGATCCCGATATCAGGTCCTTTGCAGAGAACCTTGCAAAAGGCACGATAGAACACCTTGGCGAGATAGATCCGTTGATACAAAAGGCGGTTGATAAATGGAAGCTGCTCAGAATGGCCGCAATAGACAGGAATATCATCAGGGTTGCAGCTTATGAAATTCTCTTCCGCGACGATATCCCCGATGCCGTAAGTATCAATGAGGCCCTCGAGATCGCAAAGCGATTTTCGACTGCCGAATCGGCAGCCTTTATTAATGGAATTCTCGACAGGATATCAAAGGACTTCAGAAAAAAGTAGATTCATCTAGGGTTTAATATACGCATATCCGTCAAGTTGTCTTTTGGCGATTTCGGTTATCCCCGCCGGAACTATCGTGATGAATGACGGCATCAGTTCTTCTTTCAGGCACGCAACCCCCTCTTGGCACATATTGCTGAATGAGTTGCGGCAGGCAATGAATTTAACCCCGCGCACGGCAAGCTGCTCCATCGGCGAAACCTTTTCAGAGTCTGCATAACCATACACTGCATATCCATTTGCAATAACTACGACATCAACATTTTCGTCTCCGGCGTCATTCAGCAGATTTGAGATATTGCCCAATGCTACTTTCCACTTTTCATTTTCGTTTATATGTATCAGGACGTTCAGCTTATCCACATAACCTCCCAAAAGGGCAATTTCATATTTAAATGATATACGGAATCAGGAAAGGACATGAATCGTGCGGTAATTATTTTTGAATGACAATCAAGAGCGGCTCTTTGATACCAGCTCTCGCTTGGTATCAGATTGATTTGCCGGACAGCTCGTCCATCAGGGCTTTTACCGAGACAATGCCGCCTATCCTGGACGCGTTTGTGCCGACCGTATAAAGAGGTTCCTCTTCGGTGCGGTTGTATCCGGCCGAACTGAGCAGGCCGTTGCAGATACAAAAATAGTCCTTGTTGTCCACTTTTGCGGGACAGACGCTGAACTTGCCCTCGGCATCCTTCAGGAGGACGTACCCTTTGTCGCATTTGGGTTTTCTCAGGGCTTTCAATGATGACTCGTACATGGGCGAATGCCTGATAACCCTGAAAGGCAGCCCGCATGGAGAACCGGGACGATGAGCCACCACTATATCGTCATCTTCGGCCTGAATTACGGCCTGCTTGTACTCAGCCGAAGCGCTGCTTTCCTCCGTAGCGAGGAACCGCGTTCCCATCTGCACCCCGTCTGCGCCCATGGCAACAAACCGCATTATGTCCTCATAAGTATAAATGCCCCCGGCAACAATCACCGGGAAATTCCCCATTTTGATCGCCATCTCTTTCACAGGCGGCAGCAGGTTTTCAAGCTTATTGGAATCCAGATCTATCTGGTCCATCCTGAAGCCGAGATGCCCGCCTGCCAGAGGGCCTTCAAGCACTACCGCATCCGGCCTGTATCTGAGTTTCTCCCATTTTTTGCATATAATCTCAAGCGCGCGCGCAGAAGATACTATGGGGATCAGGGCCGTATCCTTAGGGGCCTGAATTGCCGGCAGGGAGAGGGGCAATCCTGCTCCTGAAATTATGGCATCGGCCCCCGCATCAAGCGCGCCCTTTACCGAGTCGGGGTAGTCTTTGACAAGTGCGACCATGATATTAATTCCGGCGAGTCCGCCCAGGGACTTTGCCCTTGCCACCTCTTCATAAGCCGCATCATAAGTGCCAATGCGTTTACCGAGCCTCTTGGACACCAGTCTGTCGAGGCAGGCGCTGGACACTATGCCAAGACCCCCCTCGCTCGCAACTGCAGATGCCAGCGGAAAGAGTGACACTCCTACTCCCATTCCCCCTTGAACGATAGGAACCTTAAGAGTTTTACCCTTAATTACAAGTTGAGGCAGCTGAGGCTTTTGGTGCGACAAGGCAGCTCCTGAAGAGTTATTTTCCGTACGAGGAAGCGACATCGGCAACGCTGTTATTTTTTTGAAACAGCGCCAATGTAGTATTATAATTACTGATTAACGGGTATTTAATCAAGGGAAATCGGCATGATGCCGTTTTCCGGCAGCGCAGCCGACATGACAGGGGCTAATAGCTGAACTGGCACCGGAGCCAGCCTGGGGGCACATTTTGACGGTGGGCAGACCGCTCGAGCTCATTCAGTTCTTGTTCAGCGCGATAAAGCTCTTTCTTGGCAGTGCGGACTTTTCTTTCCGCATCAGCCCGCCCCTTCTTTTTACGGCGATCATCAGGTGTATTTATAAGCTTCTGATTGGCGTCTTCGACCTTATCACTGGCCCTGTCAACCTTGGCC
>Ga0187785_10000048_pt1 | contig 42454 bp, 41 predicted proteins | sample 0815_BV2_4_20_MG_FD_132466 | JGI IMG/M metagenome (GOLD analysis project Ga0187785, IMG submission 132466) | Tropical peat soil microbial communities from peatlands in Department of Meta, Colombia - 0815_BV2_4_20_MG | ecosystem: Environmental > Terrestrial > Soil > Wetlands > Peat | place...
CGGCAAGAGCGTGCTGCACCTCCAGTGTCACTTCGGGCTCGACACCCTCTCGTGGGCCCGGCTCGGCGCGGCCGCGGTGACCGGCGTCGATTTCAGCGAGCCGGCGATCGCGTTCGCGCGGGAGCTCGCGGCCGAGGTGAGCCTGGCCAACCGGTCCCGCTTCATCGTGTCCAACATCTACGACCTGCCCGGCCCACTCGAAGGGGAGACGTTCGACGTCGTCTACACCGGCCGGGGTGCGCTGAGCTGGCTCCCCGACCTCGAGCCCTGGGCCGAGTCGGTCGCCGGGTTCGTGGCGCCCGGCGGCATCCTCTACCTCCACGAGGGGCACCCGGTCCTGTGGGCGATCGACGACGACGCCACCTCGGCGAACCCGCTGACGCTCGGCTACGACTACTGGGGCGGCCCGACGCTGAGCTTCCCGGTCGAGGGCTCCTACGCGGATCCGGAGGCGGACGTGGACGCCGAGGTCGAGCACGGCTGGAACCACTCGCTGGGGGAGATCGTGACGCTCCTGGCCCGCCAGGGTCTTCGGATCGAGCTCCTGGACGAGAAGCGGGTCCTGGACTGGCCGGCGCCGTTCCTCACCCCGATCGGGGAGGGCCACTACGGGTGGCCGCCCGACCAGGTGGGCACCCTGCCGGTTATGTACTCCCTCCGGGCCCGGAAGGACGGATAGGCCCAGCTCAAGACCCTCGCCCGCCGGGTCGAAGCTCCAGGGGTGATCGAGCCGACGTCCAACGTCGGCGAGGCGACCGGGACGTTCCGGCGGTTGGTCGACAACGTCGCCCGCGTCATCGCCGGGAACGACGACGCCGTGGCGTGCGCCGCGATCTGTCTGTTGGCGGATGGGAACCTGCTCCTGGAGGGGGTCCCGGGGGTCGGCAAGACCACGATGGCCCGGGCGATCGCGGTCTCGATCGGCGGGGACTTCTCGCGGGTCCAGGCCACCCCGGACCTGCTGCCGTCGGACCTGACGGGGATCAGCGTCTACGACCAGTCGCGGGCGGAGTTCCGCTTCGTGCCGGGGCCGGTGTTCGCCAACGTCGTCCTGGTCGACGAGATCAACCGGACGACCCCGCGGACCCAGTCGGCGCTGCTGGAGCCGATGGAGGAGCGGCAGGTGACGGTCGAGGGCGTGACGCACCCGCTGCCGGAACCGTACCTGGTGATCGCGACGGAGAACCCGGCCGAGCATCACGGGACCTACCCCCTGCCGGAGGGGCAGCTGGACCGGTTCGCCCTGGCTGTGCGGGTCGGCTATCCGGATCCGCTCGCCTCGGCCGACGTCGTGTTGCGGCAGCTGGAGCGGCACCCGCTCCGCGATCTGCAGCCCGTGCTGACGCCGGCCGACGTCCTGGCCGCACAGCACGCGACGCGGGACGTGTTCGTCGACGAGGCGGTCGTGCGCTACGCGGTGGATCTGGTCACGGCGACGCGAGCCGCGCCGGAGATCGCGCTCGGCGCCTCGCCCCGCGCGTCGGTCTGGCTGGTGCGGTGCGCGCAGGCGCGCGCGGTATCGCAGGGCAGGACCTACGCGCTGCCGGACGACGTGAAGGCCCTGGCCGTTCCGGTGATCGCGCATCGCCTCCTGCCCGCGCAGGCGCGCGGCGGCGGCGAGGCCGCCCGGACGGTGGTGCGCCGGCTCCTCGAGCAGGTCTCCGTTCCGCTGGACGTCGCCCGGACCGGGTGAGGTCCGTGCGGCTGCACGCACGCGCCGCCGGCCTGCTCGTGGGCGCGGGCGTGCTGTTCCTGATCGGCACGATGGTGCAGGCGGGGTGGCTGTACGTGCTGGCCGCGCTGCTGCTGGGCGCGCTGCTCGCGGGGCTCGTGCTCCCGTTCGCGGCGCTCCGCGGGCTGAACGCGGAGCTCGCCGTTCCCGTCGAGGCGACCCAGGGGGAGCCGACCACGATCGAGCTCCGCCTCCAGAACCGTCGTCGCGGGGTCCGGTGGGGTGTGCGCGCACGCGACGAACATCTCGAGCCGGCCGACGTGTTCCTCGCCGCCGTTCGGCCCGGTGAGCGGGTCGACGTCGTGACCGCACGCACCCCCGCCCGGCGCGGTGCGGTCGCCACGTCGAGCCTCACGCTGCGGTCGGCGGCTCCGTTCGGCGTCGCCGACCGCGTCCGCCGGGTGCGTGTCGGGGCCACCACGTTGGTGCTGCCCAGGGTGTTCCCGCTGCCGGAGCTGCCGTTCGTCGAAGAGGTCGGAACGCCCGAGCCGGCGATCGCGGCGTCGCCGAGGCGGGGCAACGGTCCGGACTACCTCGCCGTGCGCTCCTATCGAGCGGGCGATCCGCTGCGCCACGTCCACTGGGGGCTGACCGCCAAACACGGCGAGGTCATGGTCCGGGAGTTCGAGGAGGAGCGCACCCGCCGGCTCGCGATCGTGGTCGACACCGAGCGCGACGCCGGATCGACGTGGACGCCGCTGGACCGCTGCTGCAGCGTTGCCGCGTCGGTCGCCGAGGCGGCGGCGGCGAACGGGCACGGCGTCCGGCTCGCCGCCGCGCTCCCCGACCGGTCGGTCGAGGTCCTCGGCCGGACCGACGGCGGGGAGCTGCTTCGGTGGCTCGCGCGCCTGGAGCCGAGCGGCGAGCCGCTGACCGCGGTCCTGGATCGGCTCGGCCCCGACGAGCTCCGCGGCGTGGAGACCGTGGTGGTGACGCATCCCGCGTGGCGCGGGCGGAGCCGCGATCCGATCCTCGAGGCCGCGGAACGGCTCGCGGGCATCGTCGAGCGCGTGGTCCTCGTGCCGGTCATGCAGGAGCCGGTCGGCACCCTCGCCGAGACGGTGCGGCCCGGCGTGGAGGTCCGCCCGTGGCGGCCCGACGAGGAGCTCGTCGCCTGCCTGGGCGCGCCGTCGCCGGGTGGGGCGGCGTTCGGATGAACCTCCGGCGACCGTCCTCGCCGCCCGAGGACTCGATCCCGATGCGGGTCGTCGTCGCCCTCGCCGTGGAGGTCGGCGTGTGGGCGGTCGTGTCGCGTGGCGCGGTGTCGGTCTCGACCGCGATGGCCGCCCTCGTGCTCGCGCCGGCCGGCTACCTGCTCTCGTACGTCCGTCGCGGCCGGCCGAACCGCCTGATCAAGGCAGGGCTCGTCGTCGGCCTGCTGCTCGCGACCGATCTGTTCGTCCAGGCCGTCCGGACCGCGCAGACGGTCGACGCCGCGCGGATGCCGCTCGCGGCGCTGTTCCTGTGGGTCCAGGTGCTGCACGCCTTCGACGTGCCGCGGCGCCGGGACCTCGCGTTCTCGATGGTCTCCTCGACCACCCTGATCGCGGCCGCCGCCGTGCTCTCGCTGACCACCGGATTCGTCGCGATCTTGCTCGCCTGGGCGGCGCTGTCGGCCGCGTGGCTGTGGCTGTCGGCGCAGCCGCGGCCCGACGCGGTCGCGACGCCGGTCTCGATCGTTCGCCGCGGCCCCGAACGGCCGCCGCGCCTGGCCGAGGCGCGCTCGGCGACGAGCGCGGGCGTGGCGGCGCTGGCCCTCGGCGCGGTCGTCTTCCTGGCGATGCCGCGCCTGCCGAGCACCTTGACCCACACCCCACCGTTCACGCTGGGCGGCCGGACCCCGACACCCGCCGGAGACGGGGTGACGAACCCGGGTCTGCCGCCGGCCGACCAGGATGGGGTCGTCGACTTCGGCGCGCTCGGCTATCCGGGCTTCAGCGACGCGATGGACCTGCGGGCCCGAGGGCGTCTGTCGGACCAGATCGTGTTCCGCGTCCGGGCCGACCGGCCGGAGCTGTGGCGCGCCGAGGTGTTCGACCGCTTCGACGGATCGGTGTGGACCTCCACGGCGCCGCCTCCCGACGCCGTCGCGGTCGATCCGGAGACGGACGCCGCGTCGATCCCCGACACGGATCCCGCCGGCATGCCACCGCGGTCCCTCTCCGACATGGTCGTGCAGACCTTCTACCTCGCGCAGCCGCAGCCGAACGTGCTGTTCGCCGCTGCACGCGCCGAGCTCGTCTACTTCCCCAGCGGCGGCTTGCGGGTGAACCGCGACGGATCGATCCGCTCGCCGATCATGCTCGATGAGGGGCTCGTCTACTCCGTGATCTCGCAGGTGCCCCGGATCCCGCCGACGGCGCTCGCCTCCGTGCCGCTGCATCCCCCGACCCGGGGGCTCGAGCCGTACCTCGAGCTCCCCGCGGACCTGCCGCAGCGCGACCGTGACCTCGCCGCGTCGATCGTGGCGGGGGCGATGGGGGAGGAGGACGCGGTGGAGCGGGTCCAGGCGTGGCTCCGGACGAACACCCGGTACGACCTGACCGTGCCGCGTGAGCCCCCGGGTGTCGACGCGGTGGATCGGTTCCTGTTCGACACTCGCCGCGGCTTCTGTGAGCACATCGCGAGCGCGATGGCGATCCTGCTGCGCGCAGAGGGGATCCCGACCCGGATCGTGACCGGATACGGCCCCGGCGAACGGAACCCGCTGACCGGCTACTGGGAGGTCCGGCAGTCCGACGCGCACGCCTGGGTTGAGGTGTACTACCCGAACGTCGGCTGGCTGCCGTACGACCCGACGTTCGGCGTGCCGGAGGCCCGCTCGGGGTTCTCGAGCTTCGTCGGGCAGCAGGTGTTCGCGGCCGTCCAGCGGCTCGCGCGCCAGCATGTTCCGGCGCCGGTGCGGCGGACCGCGATCGCCGCGGTCCACGCGGTCGGGGCGTTCGCCCACGCGATCCGCTCCTCACGCGGGGCCGTCCTGCTGATCGGCATCGTGACGATCCCCGCCGTGCTGGTACTGCGCCGTCGGCGTCGGCAAGGTCCGCCGCGTCCGCTCGACACGGCCGGGCGTGCCTACGCCGACCTGGAGGCGATCCTGGCCGCCGCCGGACACCCGCCCTCGCCGACGCGAACGCCGGCGGAGCTCCTGGAGGCGATCCGCCGCGACGGGCGGTTCGACGCAGAGGCCCTCGCCGGGAGCCGGGTGGTCGTGAGGACGTTCGAGCGCGCGAGGTTCGCGCCGCCGCCGGAGCGACCCGGCCCCGACGAGCAGCGCCGCGCCGTCGAGGCCGCGGCGACCGTGGCCGAGCGCGTCCGCGTCGGTTGAGGGGCCCGCGCGGTAGCGTGGGCGCATGTGTCGGAGCATCAAGCGTCTGCGTGACGGGATCGAGATCGCACCGACCGAGGAGATCCGTGAGGCCGCCCTCCAGTACGTCCGGAAGGTGAGCGGTTTCCGCGAGCCCTCGGCGCGGCACCGGGAGGCGTTCGACCGGGCGGTTGACGAGGTCGCCGCGGCCTCGAGCGAGCTGCTGGACGCGGTCGCGCGGGAGATGGCATGAGCACCGTGCCGGGCTCACCCGGCCTGCCGCTCGACCCATCGCCGTCGGACATGCGCGCGATGGGTGGGGCGGTCGTGGAGACCCTGATCGCCTGGATCCAGGGGCTGGACGACGCTCCCGCCGAGAACACCGAGGGGGCGCTCGAGGTCGCGCGCAAGCTCGAGGCCGAACCGCCCGAGCAGGGCGAGCCCGACGTCCGCGGCCTGATCGACGACGCCGTCGAGGCGGCGCGGCACACCTACGAGTACAGCGGCCCCGGCTACCTCGCGTACATCCCCGGCGGCGGCCTCTACACGGCGGCCCTCGCCGAGTTCCTGGCCCAAGGTCTGAACCGCTACGTGGGCCTGTGGCAGCCGAGCCCCGCGATGGTGCAGCTCGAGGAGAACGTCACCCGCTGGCTCTGCGCGCTCTTCGGCTTCCCGGCCGGATCGCAGGGGCTCCTGACGACCGGTGGGTCGATGGGGACGCTCGCCGCGATGGTCACGGCGCGGCACACGCGCCTGGGTGAGGACTTCGCCGACGGCGTGTACTACTGCACCGATCAGACGCACGCGAGCGTCACGAAGAACGCCACGATCGCGGGCTTCTCGCGCCGGAACCTCAGGATCGTGGCGACCGACGCCGAGCTCCGGATGGATCCGGAGGCGCTGCGCGAGGCGATCCGTGCCGACCGGGCCGCCGGGCTGCGGCCGTTCCTCGTCGCGCCCGCGGCCGGAACCACGAACACCGGCGCGATCGACCCGCTCGACGCGATCGCCGACGTCGCGCTGGACGAGGAGCTGTGGCTGCACGTCGACGCCGCCTACGGCGGGTTCTTCCAGCTGACCGACCGCGGCGCCGAGCGCTTCCGGGGCATCGACCGGGCCGACAGCATCACGATCGATCCGCACAAGGGTCTGTTCCTGCCGTACGGGACCGGGGCGGTCGTCGTTCGAGACGCCGAAGCGCTCCGTGAGGCGCATTACGAGGGCGACGCGTACCTGCAGGACATGCCGCCATCCGGCGAACTGCCGAACTACAACGAGTACTCGCCCGAGCTTTCGCGCGACATGCGCGGCCTCCGCGTGTGGTTCCCGCTGGTGTTGCACGGCGTCGATGCGTTCCGCGCCGCGCTCGACGAGAAGCTCGATCTGACCGATCGCCTGTCCGCGGCGCTCGACGATGATCCGAACGTCGAGATCGGCTGGCGGCCGCAGCTGACCGTCGTGCCGTTCCGGATGCGCGGCGGCGATCCGGCGGCGAGCCGGGAGCTGCTCGGCAGGATCAACGCGTCCAAGCGCGTGTTCCTGTCCAGCACGCTGGTCCGCGACGACTACTGGATCCGTGCCTGCATCGTCTCGCATCGCACGCACGCGGACCGGATCGACGAGTGCGCCGCGATCGTGCGCGAGGCCGCCGCCGCGATCGCCGGCTGAGGTTCGCGTGCCCGAGCTCCCCGAGATCCGTGCGCTCGCCGAGCGCCTGGATGCCGTGGTCGCCGGCGCCGCCTTCGACCGGGCCGACGTCCTGCAGTTCTCTTCGCTGAAGACCTACGCGCCGCGCCCCGAGGAGCTCGCCGGCGCCGACGCCACCGGCGTCGGCAGCCTGGGCAAGTACGCGATCGTCTCCTTCGCGGACGGCCGCCGGATCCTCTTCCACCTGTCGCAGGGTGGCCGCGTCGACGTCGAGGCCCCGCCGAAGTCCACGAAGCCGCGTGGCTCGGTGGTGCGGTTCCGGTTCATCGGACGGCCGTCGATCCTGGTCAAGGAGTTCGGCACGCAGCGCAAAGCCGGCTGGTGGGTGCTGGCCGCCGGCGACGACGGCCCGCTGGAGCGGCTCGGGCCCGAGGCGCTGACCCCGGCGGCGGAGGATCTCCTGCGCACCTCCACGGATACCCGCCGCGTCCACACGATCCTGCGCGACCAGCGGACGATCGCCGGTCTCGGCCGCGGCTACACCGACGACGTCCTGCACGAGGCTCTGCTGTCGCCCACGTCGCAGCTCGGCAAGCTCGACGCCGAGCAGCGCGAGCGCCTGATCGCGGCGATCCGCACGGTGCTCGACGACGCGCTCGAGGCCGAACGGAACCGCACCGGGGGCCTGCAGACGAAGATCGGCGACCACTTCATCGTGCACAACCACGCGGGGGAGCCCTGCCCGCGCTGCGGCGACGACCTGCGGCACGTCTCCTACGAGAGCCACGAGGTCACCTACTGCCCCACGTGCCAGACCGGCGGCAAGCGCCTGAGCGACCGGCGGATGGATCGGCTCCTGCGATGACCGATCCCATGGCCGACGAGGTGCTCGAGCCGCCGGAGGGGTCGGCCGAGGAGCGCTGGGCGGCGGGGCGCGCCCTCCGCCCCGCGACGCCGCGCTCCGGGCACGCGGACTGGAGCCCGGGACCGGACCGGCCCGATCCGTTCGAGATCCTCGAACGGCAGGCGGTCTCGCGCGTGCCGGAGCTCGTGCCGATCCGGTACGCGCGCATGGCGGAGTCGCCGTTCGCGTTCTTCCGGGGGGCCGCCGCCGTGATGGCCGCCGATCTGGCGACGACCCCGGTCACGGGGATCCGCGTGCAGGCGTGCGGCGACGCCCACGTGGACAACTTCGGCCTCTTCGCGAGCCCGGAGCGGAAGCTCGTGTTCGACATCAACGACTTCGACGAGACGATCCGCGGTCCGTGGGAGTGGGACGTGAAGCGCCTGTGCGCGAGCCTGCACATCGTGGCGCGTCAGCGCGGCTTCCCGCGGGCGGCGCGCGACGCCGTCGTGCGCGCGGCGGCGTGCAGCTACCGCGAGCGCGTGGCCGACTACGCCACTTGGCGCGAGCTCGACCTGTGGTACGAGCGCACCGAGATCAAGACGGTGATCGAGCGGCTGCCGAAGCGGCACCGCTCGAGCGTGCGCCGCGACGCCGCCCGGGCGCGCCGCAAGGACCATCTCCGCGCGGTGGGGAAGCTCACGGAGGTCGTCGGTGGCCGGCGACGCTTCCGGGACGACCCACCCTTGATCGTGCGCCTCGCGGACACCGGGGTGGGCCTCGACGACGTGCTGGGCACGGCGGAGCGCTACCGGGCGAACCTCACGGAGGAGCGGCGCGCGATGTTCGACCGGTTCCGCCTGCTGGACGTGGCGCAGAAGGTCGTCGGCGTCGGGAGCGTCGGGACGCGATGCTGGGTGGCCTTGTTCGCCGGCACGAACGACCCCGACCACGACCTGATCGTGCTGCAGGTCAAGGAGGCGCAGCCATCCGTGTTGGAGCCGTTCGTGGGTCCCTCCGGCCACCCGCACGAGGGGCGGCGCGTGGTGGTGGGGCAGCGGTTGATCCAGGCCGCCGGCGACGTCTTCCTGGGCTGGACCGACGCCCCGACGAGCGGCCGCCACTACTACGTGCGCCAGCTCTGGGACGCGAAGGGGCAGGGCGACCCGATGGCGATGGATGTCGACCAGCTGCGCCGCCACGGCGAGCTGTGCGCGTGGATCCTGGCGCGCTCCCATGCCAGGACGGGCGACGCGGTGCGGATCGCGGGATACCTCGGCGGGGCGACCACGTTCGACGGCGCGATCGCGGCGTTCGCCCGGCGCTACGCGATCGCCAACGAGGCCGATCACGCCGCCTTCCGCGAGCGGGTCGAGGCGATGTCGCGGCGCTGAACCGCTCCGGCGCGGTGCTACCGTCGCCGCCCGTGGATCATCTGCCCGTCGCCCCGCGTCCTGACTCGCCCCAGCCGAAGGGCCTGCTGCGCCGCGCGCGCGGCCATCTGATGGACCTCACCCCGCTGCGGATCTCCGGGGAGTTCCGGTCGTTGTTCGTCGGCCGTTCGGTCTCGAGCTTCGGCGACGAGATCGTCGCGGTCGTGGTGCCGTTCCAGGTGTACGCGATCACGGGGTCGCCGCTCGCCGTCGGGCTGCTCGGCCTCGCCCAGCTCGTGCCGGTGTTCGTGTTCCCGATCGTCGGGGGCGCCTTCGCCGACGCCCTGGAGCGCCGGCGCCTGGTGATCGCGACGCACGCGCTGCTCGCCGTCCTCTCGGCGCTCATGGCCGTGAACGCCTCGCTCCGTCCTCCGTTGTTGTGGCCGCTGTACGTCTTCGCGTTCCTGTCGGCCGGGATGTACACGTTCAACCGGCCGGCGCTCGACACGTGGCCGGCCCGCCTGCTCGATCCCGAGCTCCTGCCGTCCTCGAACGCGCTGGACGCCGGCCTCGGCACGTTCATCGGCATGATCGGGCCGGTCGTGGCCGGCGTGCTGCTCGGGCGCTTCTCCCCGGCCGCCGCCTACGCGTTCGACGCGGCGACGTTCCTGGTGGTGATCGTCGCGGTGCTGCGGATGCGGCCCTCGCCGCCATCGGACGAGGAGAACGAGGTGAGCTGGTCCGCGATCAAGGACGGCGTCCGGTTCTTGAAGGACAAGAGGAACCTGCAGTCGGTGTTCCTGGCCGACCTGAACGCGATGATCTTCGGCTTCCCGATGGCCCTGCTCCCGCCCGTGGCCGTGAAACTCTCGCCGGAGCACCACGCCCAAGTTCTTGGTCTCCTGTACGCGGCGCCGGCCGCCGGCGCGTTCGTCGCCACCATGGTTTCCGGCCGGGCGAAGGAGATCCGGCGACAGGGGAGGGCGATCCTGCTCGCGATCGTGGTCTGGGGCGCCGCGATCGTGGTGTTCGGCCTCAGCCGGACCTTGTGGCTGTCGCTCGCGATGCTGGCGGTCGCGGGCGCCGGCGACATGGTGAGCGGGATCTTCCGCATGTCGATCCTGCAGGTCGCGGTCGAGGATCGCTACCGCGGCCGGCTGAACGGGATCGGCATGGCGGTGTGGGCGACGGGCCCGTCGCTCGGCGAGGTGGAATCGGGCGCCGTCGCGACCCTGACGAGCATCCCGATCTCGATCGTCTCCGGCGGGCTCATCACGATCTGCGGGGTCGCCCTCCTGCGCTGGTTCGCGCCCGGGTTCTGGCGCTACGACGCGAACCGCCCTGAGCCCTGAGGCTTGCCCGGTCCCACGCCGTGGTGTGAGATACGCCGATGCTGGCGATCTCCTCCACGTACTACGACGCCCTGAAGTTCCTGCACGTGCTGGCCGCGATCGTGTGGGTCGGCAGCGGCATCTACGCCCAGGCGCTCGCGACCTCCGTGCGACGTGAGGGCGATCCCGCCCGTCTGGCGATGGTCGCGCGCGACATCGGACGGCAGGGGCAGCGGGTGATCACGCCCGCTGCGATCTCGGTGCTCGTGTTCGGCGTCTGGCTCGTGGCCGCCGACCCGTACCTGAACTTCACGACCACCTGGATCGCGGTCGGGCTCCTCGGCTACGTGATCACGCTGATCACCGGCGCGGGGTTCCTGGGTCCGGAATCGGCGCGTCTCGGCAAGCTGTCCGCCGAGCGCGATCCGGCCGATCCCGAGATCCAGCGCAGGATCCAGCGGATCTTCTTCGTCGCCAGGATCGACCTGGTCGTGCTGGTCGTGGTCGTGGCCGACATGGTCTTCAAGCCCGGCAGCTGAGCCGGGCGCGGCTCACATCTCCACGGCGACCTGCTCCGGCACGGGCTGCCCCGCCGCGGCCGCGTGGTGCGCCGCGATCGCCTCGCGGCCCGGGATGAACCGGTTCGCGACCACCGCCGCGATCAGCAGGATGCACCCGGCGAACACGAGGGCGGGGTGGAAGCCTTGCATGAAGGCGTCCTTGAAGGCGGTCACGACGCCCTGGGCCTGCGTGGGGTTCAGGCCGTCCAACGCGAGCGACCCGTGCTTGGCGGCGTTACCCACGGCCTCCTGCTGCGCGGGTGAGAGCCCGAGGCCCGCGACCGCAGGTGCGAACGCGCTGTTGAGCTTCGTCGTCAAGATCGCGCCCAGCAGCGCGATCCCAAGGACGCCGCCGACCTCGCGGCTCGTGTTCGTCATCGCCGAGCCGAGCCCGGCACGTTCGTGGCCGACCGAGTTCATCACGGCCGCGGTCATCGGCGCCATCGTGGCTCCCAGGCCGTGGCCCATGATGATGAAGATCGGGAACAGCACCCAGTACGAGGTGGTGGGCGTCAGCAGCAGCCCGAGCAGCACCAGGCCGGTCCCTCCGAGGATCAGGCCGTAGGTCATGGGCGCCCGCGAGCCGTGCTGCGACGCGTATTTGCCGGCGTTCGGGGCCGTCACGATGATCGCCAGGGTCATCGGCAGGAACCCGGCGCCCGCCTGGAACGGTGAGTAGCCGTGGATCAGCTGCATGTACAGCGTCAGGAAGAAGAACGTCGCGAACATGCCGAGGGAGACGCTGAACGCGACCGAGTTGCCGGCCGAGAAGGCCGGGATCTTGAAGAACCGCAGCGGCATCATCGCGTGTTCGTTGCGCAGCTCCCAGAACAGGAACGCGGCGAGCAAGACGGCGAACAGCACGAACGACCCGATGATGCGAGGGCTGCTCCAGCCGAGCTCGTTCGCCTCGATCAGCCCGTAGGTGACGGAGAACAGGGCCGAGGTTCCGAGGATCAGGCCCACGACGTCCAGCTTGCGCTCGACCTCGGAGACCGACTCCGTGACCGTGGACATCGCCACGAAGAACGCCACGATGCCGATCGGCACGTTCAGGAAGAACACGGACTGCCAGCCGAGGTGCTCGACCATGTACCCGCCGAGCGTCGGGCCGAGCGCGAGGGCGATGCCCGAGACGCCGGCCCAGATCCCCAGAGCCTTCGCCCGCTCCTGCGGCGGGAACGTCACCGTGATGATCGAGAGCGTCCCCGGGATCATCAGCGCGCCGCCGACACCCTGGAGGGCGCGGAAGATGATCAGCTGCGTTGGGGTCTGCGAGACCCCGCAGAGGAGCGAGAAGAGCGTGAACACGACGAGGCCGGCGAGGAACATCTTCTTGCGGCCGTAGCGGTCGCCCAGGATGCCGCCGGTCAGCAGCAGCGAGGCGAACGCCAGCACGTAGCCGTCCACCACCCACTGGAGCTCCGAGAACCCGGCCCCCAGATGCAGGCGGATCGTCGGCAACGCCACGTTGACCACGGTGTTGTCGAGCATCGCCATCGCCAGGGCGAAGCACATCGTCAGCAGGACGATGACCTTCTCCCTCGCGTGGTCGCCTTCGAAGCCGAGCATCCCTTCCCCTTCCGTGCGGTGCGTGCCTGCGGCGGTTCTGGGGCCAACCGAGCCCGGGGCGGATCTGTTCCCGCGGCTCTCAGGTTACGTCAGCTTGCGGTACTGCCGGATCGCCAGCGGGATGAACACCAGCAGCAGCCCGGCGATCCAGGCGACCGATTGCGCGATCAAGCTCGGCAGCGATGCCCCCGCTGGCATCACGACATCGCCGATGGACAGGACGCGAGCGGTGTTGGCCCAGATCGTGACCGGGTTGTGCTCAGCAACGGGCTGGAGCCAGTTCACCATGCCTGCGACCGGGACGAACGCGGAGCTCACGAAGACGATCGGGAAGATCCCCGTGAACATCGCGGCCTGCACCGCCTCGACCTCCTTCAAGGTGAGGGCGATCGTGGCGGAGATCCACGAGAAGGCGAAGCCGATCGCGAGCACCAGGAGGATCGTTCCGACGGCGCCGGGCAGGCCGTTCTCGAACCGGAACCCGACGAGGTAGCCGACCATGATCACGAGGACCACGAGTACCGAGTTCTTCCCGACGTCGGCGACGGTCCGGCCCACCAGCACGGCGGAACGCGCCATCGGGAGTGAACGGAACCGGTCGACGATGCCCTTCTTCAGATCCTCCGCCAGTCCGACGGCCGTGGTCGTGGCTCCGAAGATCGCGTTCTGGACGAAGATGCCGGGCATCAGGAACTCCACGTACGTGATGCCACCCGGAAGGTTCGCGATGTTGCCGGCGAACACCCAGGTGAACAGCAGGACGAACATGATCGGCTGGAGCAGTTCGAAGATCATCACCGTCGGGACGCGGACGATCTGCATCAGGTTGCGCCAGACGGCGACCGTGCTGTCCGAGATGAAGTACCGGAGGCGCGTTCCCGACTCGACGCGCGTCGTCGGCTCGACCGCGATGCTCATGCCTCGCCTCCCCCCTTCGTGGGCTTCCGCCGCCGGCCCCGTTTCGGCGTCGGCTCGTCCGAGGGCGTCTCCTCCGCGGCGTGGCCCGTGAGCGACAGGAAGGCGTCGTCGAGGGTGGGCCGGTGCAGGGCGATGTCGCCCACGGCGATCCGCGCGTCGTCGAGCCGCCGGACCGACGTCAGTAGGGCCTCGGTGCCCGCCGTTCCGACCGGCACCCGGACGATGCCCGCCTGGGCGTCGACCGTGGGATCGCCGGCGCCGACGCCCTTCAGGCTGTCCGCTGCGAACCCTGCCTGCGCGACGTCGGCGACGTGGACCTCCAGCACCTCGCCGCCGATCAAGGCCTTCAGCTCATCGGCCGTGCCCTCGGCGATCACGGTTCCGACGTCGACCATCGCGATCCGATCGGTGAGCTGGTCGGCCTCCTCGAGGTACTGGGTCGTGAGGAGCATCGTCTTGCCCTCCCGGACCAGGTTTCGGATCAGGTCCCACAGGTCGATCCGGCTGCGTGGGTCCAGGCCGGTGGTGGGCTCGTCGAGGAACAGGATGTCGGGGCGGGCGACCAGGCTCGCGCCCACGTCCAGGCGTCGCCGCATGCCGCCCGAGTAGGTCTTGGCGAGCCGGCGGCCGGCATCGGCCAGGCCGAAGCGCTCGAGGACGTCGTCGGCGCGCCGCCGGGCCTCCGATCGGGACAGGTGGTACAGGCGCCCGACCATCTCGAGGTTCTCCCGGCCGGTCAGGTTCTCGTCGACCGCCGCGGACTGGCCGGCCAGACCGATCCGGCTCCGGAGCGCCTCGGCGTGGCGGACCACGTCGAGGCCGGCGACCTCGGCCCGTCCGGCGTCGGGGAGCAGGAGGGTGGTCAGGATCCGGACCGCGGTGGTCTTGCCGGCGCCGTTGGGGCCGAGCAACCCGAACACGGTGCCCTGGGGGACCTCGAGGTCGATCCCCTTCAGCGCGTGCACGTCGCCGAAGGACTTCGCGAGCCCCTCGGTGCGGATGATGGCGTCGTTCACGGCGGCCCAGCCTACCCGGGCCGGCCGACAGGTCGCCCTGACCTCCCCGGCAGCGCTGTGACCTGCGGGAACGCGTCAACCACGTGCCAGGTGTAATCAGCATTACCGATCGGGAATGCTGAGGCCGCCCTTGCCGTTCTTGCAGGTGCATGCACCGTTCGGCCTGAAGGAGTTCCCGCGATGCCCGAGATCGACACCCTCGCCCTTCCCCTGTTGCCCCTGACCACCGGGGTCGTGCTGCCCGGCATGGTCGTCACCCTCACGCTGGAGTCCGCGGAGGCCCGTGCGGCCGTGGACGCGGCCGCCGGCGAGGAACGCCGGCTCCTGCTGGTGCCGCGGCTGGAGGGCCGTTACGCGCGCGTCGGCACGATCGGAAAGATCGAGGACATCGGCAGCCTGCGCGGGGGCACGGAGGCGATCGTGATCCGTGGTGTGCGCCGCGCCCAGGTGGGCGTGGGCGTGCCCGGCACCGGCGAGGCGACCTGGGTGCAGGTCGAGCCGGTCGAGGAGCCGCCGGCCACGGAGCGCACGACCGCGCTCGCGCGCGAATACCGCGCCACGATCGAGGGCATCGTCGAGGCTCGCGGGGTTCCGGCGATCGCCGAGTTCCTGCGGGGGATCTCCGAGCCGGGCGCGATGGCCGACACGGCGGGCTACTCGCCCGACCTGTCCTTCGAGCAGAAGGTCAAGATCCTCGAGACGCTCGACGTCGAGCGCCGGCTCGAGCTGGTGCTCGGATGGGCCCGCGACACGCTGGCCGAGACCGAGCTGAAGGAGAAGATCCGCGAGGACGTCACCGAGAGCCTGGAGCAGCGGCAGCGCGAGGCGATCCTGCGCGAACAGATGGCCGCGATCCGCAAGGAGCTCGGCGAGGACGGCACCGAGGACGTCGTGCAGACGTTCCGTGACAAGATCGCCGCCGCCGGGATGCCCGACGACGTCCGCGAGCAGGCCGAGCGCGAGCTGAGCCGGCTGGAGCGGACCTCGGAGCAGTCGCCGGAGTACGGCTGGATCCGCACCTACCTGGATTGGATCGTGGAGCTGCCGTGGAACGTTCGGACCGAGGACAACCTCGACATCGTCGAGGCCCGGCGGATCCTCGACGAGGACCACGACGGGCTCGGCGACGTGAAGGACCGGATCGTCGAGTACCTCGCCGTGCGGAAGCTGCGGGCCGACCGCGGCCTGACCGAGACCGGCGGGCGCGGCTCCGGCGTGATCCTCACGCTGGTCGGCCCTCCCGGCGTGGGCAAGACCTCGCTGGGGGAGTCGGTGGCGCGCGCGCTCGGGCGGAAGTTCGTCCGGGTCTCCCTCGGCGGCGTGCACGACGAGGCGGAGATCCGCGGGCACCGGCGCACGTACGTGGGGGCGCTGCCGGGCCGGATCGTGCGCGCCCTGAAGGACGCCGGCACGAAGAACCCGGTGATGATGCTCGACGAGATCGACAAGGTGGGCGCGGACTGGCGCGGCGATCCCTCGGCTGCGCTGCTCGAGGTCTTGGACCCCGCGCAGAACCACACCTTCCGCGACCACTACCTCGACGTCGACCTGGACCTGTCCGAGGTGCTGTTCGTGGCGACCGGCAACGTCGCGGAGACGATCCCCGGCCCGCTGCTGGACCGGATGGAGGTGATCCGGCTCGACGGCTACACCGAGGACGAGAAGGTCGCGATCGCACGACACCACCTGCTGCCGCGGCAGGTCGAGCGCAACGGGTTGCGGCCGGAGGAGGTCGAACTGACCGACGACGCGTTGCGCCAGATCGTGACCGCCTATACGCGGGAGGCCGGGGTCCGCAACCTCGAACGCGAGTTGGGCAAGCTGTTGCGGAAGGTGGCGACGACGCTCGCCGCCGACCCGGCTCAGGCGCCCGTGGCCGTGGGCGTGGACGACGTTCCCGGCTACCTCGGCCGCGAACGCTTCTCGGCCGAGGAGATGGCCGAACGCACGAGCGTTCCCGGCGTCGCGACCGGCCTGGCCGTGACCGGCACCGGCGGCGACGTCCTGTTCATCGAGGCGACGCGGGAGGACGAGGGCGAAGGGCTCACCCTGACCGGCCAGCTGGGCGACGTGATGAAGGAGTCGGCGCAGATCGCGCTGTCGTACGTGCGCTCGCACGCGGCAGAGCTCGGGATCGATCCATCGCAGCTGAAGGGCCGCTTCCACCTGCACGTCCCCGCGGGGGCCGTGCCGAAGGACGGACCCAGCGCCGGCGTCACGATGACGACCGCGCTCGCATCGCTGCTCCGCGGTCGGACGGTCCGCCCCGAGGTCGGCATGACCGGCGAGGTCACGCTGCAGGGCCGGGTGCTGCCGATCGGCGGTGTGAAGCAGAAGGTGCTGGCCGCACACCGGGCCGGGCTCACGACGGTGATCCTGCCGAAGCGGAACGAGGGCGACCTGGACGACGTGCCCGAGCGCGTGCGCGAGGAGATGTCGTTCCACCTCGTGGCTGACGTGCGCGACGCGATCGACGTGGCGCTGGACGCCGAGCCGGCCGCTGCGACGTCGGCGGCCTGAGCTTCGCCGGTCGCGGGCGGTTCCTGGCCTAAGCTGGGACGCCCGTGTTGCAGCTGATCGATCTCCGCCGCCGGTTCGGCGACGTGGTGGCGCTCGATGGGCTCAGTTTCGAGGTGCCCGAGGGCAGGATCGTCGGCTTCGTCGGGCGCAACGGCTCCGGCAAGACCACGACGATGCGGATCACGCTCGGCGTGCTCCAGGCCGACGGGGGCGAGGTCCGCTGGCGCGGCGCGCCCGTCGACGCCGCGGTGCGCCGGCGCTTCGGCTACATGCCGGAGGAGCGGGGCCTGTACCCGAAGATGCGCCTGCGCGAGCAGCTCGTGTACCTGGCCCGCCTGCGCGGCACCCCGAAGGACGTCGCGCGCGACCGGGCGTCCGAGCTGCTCCAGGTGCTCGAGGTGATCGGCGACCCGCAGGCGCGGATGGAGTCGCTGTCGCTTGGCAACCAGCAGCGCGTCCAGCTCGCGGCCTCGTTGGTGCACGCGCCCGAGCTCCTGGTGCTCGACGAGCCATTCTCGGGCCTGGATCCGGTCGGCGTCGACGTGCTCGCCGGCGTGCTCTCGCGCGAGGCGCGCGAGCGCGGCGTGGCCGTGGTGTTCTCGAGCCACCAGCTCGACCTCGTGGAGCGCCTGTGCGACGCCGTCGTGCTCGTCGACCACGGACGCGTGGTCACGAGCGGCACGATCGAGGAGCTTCGCGCGATGCGCGCGCGGAACCTCTGGCGGGTCGAGGTGGCCGGGGCCGGCGCGGAGTGGTGGAGCGCGGTGCCGGGCGTCCGGCTCGACGAACACCGCGACGGCGAGGTGATCCTGGAGCTCGACGACGCGGCCGATCCGCAGCGCGTGCTGGATCTGGCGCGCGCCGAGGGTGACGTGCGGGCGTTCGGGCCGATCGAGCCGACGCTCGCACAGCTGTTCCGGGAGGTCGTGGCGGGATGAGCGACGCCGCGACGCGAACCACCGACCGCGGGACCTGGCTGCTGGTCGCCCGGCGGGACTTCTGGGTGCGGCTGCGGGAGCGGAGCTTCCTGATCTCGACGCTCCTGAACATGGTGGTGATCTCGATCCTGGTGCTGGCCCGCGCCTACGGGGGCGCCGGCCAGGGTCCGAGCTTCGACCTCGGCTACGTGGGTCCGCCCCCGGTGGCCGACGGCGCGGTCGCGCTCGGGCAGCATGCCGGCGTCACGGTGCACGTCCACGAGCTACCGGACGAGATGGCGGCCGCCCAGGCGCTGCGCGACGGCTCGGTCGACGCGGTGGTGTTCGGCGACCGGATCGTTGCGAGGTCCTCACTGGATCCGACGCTGGGCGGCCTGATCGAGGCCTCGTCGCGTCAGGTGCGGATCGACGCGCTGCTGGACCGGCACGGGGTGACCGCGCAGGAGCGGGCCGACGCGAACGCCGGGCTCCCGGTGCAGACGATCGAGGCGCCTCCGCCGCCGCACCGATCCGAGAACGCCGAGGTCGCGTTCGTCGCCGTGATCCTGCTCTACGGGCAGCTGTTCGGGTACGGGATCTGGGTCGCGACCGGCGTGATCGAGGAGAAGGCGTCCCGCGTCGTCGAGCTGCTGCTGTCCGCGATCCGGCCGAAGCAGCTGCTCGCGGGCAAGATCGTGGGGATCGGGATCCTCGGGCTCGGCCAGCTGATCGTGGTGGCGACGTTCGCGATCGTGCTGGCGCTCGTGACCGGTGCGCTCGACGTGCCGCTCAGCGCGGTGGGCGCGGCCGCGCTGGTGATCGGGTGGTTCATCCTGGGGTTCGCGTTCTACGCGTCGTTGTTCGCCGCGGCCGGCGCGCTCGCCTCCCGGCCCGAGGAGCTGCAGAACGTGATCGTGCCGATCAACCTGATCATCCTGGTGTCGTTCTTCATCTCGATCGGAGCCCTGCAGAACCCCGACGGCCGCCTCGTCACGATCGCGTCGTTGCTGCCGATGTCCGCGCCGCTCGCGATGCCGGTGCGGATCGTGCTCGGCGCCGCGCCGTGGTGGCAGGTCCTGCTGTCGCTCGCCGTGATCGTCGGCAGCACGGTCGTGCTGGTGCCGGCGGCGGCGCGCCTCTACATCGGAGCGATCCTGCGTTCGGGCGGTCGTGTGCGGATCCGCGACGCCTGGCGCGCAGCCGCCTGATCCTCAGAGCCGCCGCGCCCGTCGAACCGGCACCGGCTCCGCGAGGCCCTTCAGCACCGCGTCACCGGCGTCGTCGAAGGCGACCCCGTCCGCGACCGCGGCCGCCGCGTCGGTGAGCAGCACCTCCCGCGCCACCGCGTGGCCCGCGAGGCGTGCGGCGATGATCACGGTGCGGCCGAAGTAGTCGCCGTCGCGGTGCAGCACGGGCCCGACGCTCGCACCGACCCGTGCGGGCGGCAGTCCGAGCACCGGTGCGGTCTCGACCAGCTCCAGCGCCGCTTCGGCGACCGGCCGCGGATCCGCGAAGTGCAGCATGATCCCGTCGCCCAGGAACTTCACCGTCCGCCCGCCGCGCGCCTCGGCCGCGGCCGAGAGCTCCACGAGCCCCTCGGCGATCGACAGCGCGGCGGCGTCACCGCGCTCGTCGGTGACGCTGGTCGAGTCGGACAGGTCGAGGAACGCGATCGCGGGTTCGCGCCCGGCATCGCGCCGCCGGACGCCCGCCTCGTCCATCGCGATCTCGATGTTCGTCACGATCTCCTCGGTGCCAGCGTGCTCGAAGTGCCGGTGGTGGATCAGCTGGAGCAGGCGGTCGCTGATCTCGAGCATCGCGCTCGCGATCGGCACCGCGGTGTCGAGCACGTCCTTCGTGGACATCCCGGCATCGAACATCGGCTGCTCGACGTGCTCGCGGAAGAAGGCGATCTGCGAGGTCGCGAGGCGCCGGAGGTTCTCGCCGATGAAGCGGGTCCCGGCGATCAACCGGTCGGGATCGCGCTCGGCGACCGTCGACATCAGCGCGAAGATCCGGAGCAGCTCCAGGTCGTCCTCGCGGATCTCGGCGTCGAGCTCGGGCGCTGGCACCTGGAGCGACATCGTGAAGAACCGCCGGAGACGGTCGACCGGGATCCCGAGCTGTTCGCCGGCCGCCCGGAGGGTCAGGCCCGCCATCGGGACGGGGTCGGGGAAGATCGCGTCGATCCAGGCCATCGAGTACCGCCCGTCCTCGATCAGATCGTGCAGCAGCTCGAACCGGATGCCGGCTCGGTCCATCGCCTCGGCGATCCGGACGCGCGCGATGTCGTGCGGGCGGTAGGAGCCCTCGGGCGCGTCGAGGACGTGCGCCTCCGTCATGCGCCGGATCAACGACACCCCGACGCCGGCCGCGGCGGCCAGCTCGTCCGCCGAGTAGGTGCGCACGGCGCGTCAGGCGGTGCCGAACACCCGCCGGAACGAGGGGAGCGGGAGCTCGCCGGTGGCGAGCACCTCGTCGTGGAAGGCACGCAGGGAGAAGCCGCCGTTGGCCCGGGCGGCCGCCGCCTCACGCGCCTTCTCGATCTCGATCATGCCGATCATGTAGCACAGCGCCTGCCCAGGCATGGCGATGTACCGGTCGACCTCGATCACCGCGTCGGTGTGCGTCTGGCCGGCCTCCTCGAGCGTCGCGATCGCCGCCTCCCGGCTCCAGCCCAGCGCGTGGATCCCCGTGTCCGTGATCAGGCGGGCGGCGCGATGCGCCTGGTTGTCCAGCATCCCGAGCCGCTCCCACGCGTCAAGGTACAGGCCCATCTCGTCGGCCAGGCGCTCGGCGTACAGGCCCCAGCCCTCGCAGTGCGCCGCACCGGCGAGCGTGCCCCCGAAGCGCCGCAGGTCGGAGCGATCGGTCATCTCCTGCTCGAGCGCGATCTGGAAGTGGTGCCCGGGGTTCGCCTCGTGGTACGTGACGCTCGCGACGTGGTGCAGCGCCCGGTCGGGCAGGTCGTAGGCGTTGATGTAGTAGGTCCCCGGCCGCGAGCCGTCCTCGGTGGGCGGGTTGTAGAACGCGAACGGCTCGTCGGCCTCCCGGAACTCCTCGACGCGCCGGACCGCGCAGTTCGCCTTCGGCAGCGTGCCGAAGAACGACGGCGCGGTCTCCCAACTGCGACGGACCTGGTCCTCGGCCATCACGACGAGCTGCTCGGGCGATGTCGCGGTGTTCGCGCCGCTGGCGTTGTGCGCCGCGATCGCCTCCACCGGGTCGGCGTAGCCGAGCGAGGCGGCGATCTCGCGCCGCTCGTCCTGGATCGATGCGAACCGCTCGTTCCCGAGGTCGTGCACCTGCCGCGGATCGAGCGGCAGCGAGGTCCAGCCGAGGATCTCGGCCGCGTACATCCCCTCGCCCCCCGGCAGCGCCGTCATCCCGATCGTTTCGGTCGAGGCCGGCAGGTACTCGTCGCGGAGGAGGTCGCGGAACCGGGCGTGGGCCGGGGCGACGACGTCGCGCACGACGCCCGCGAACCGGTCGCGGACCTCGGGGTCCACGTCGGCACCGAGCGGGAGCATCGCGGGGGAGTCCTCCGGTGCGAGCGCGAGGATCCGGTCGAGCTGCGCTCGCGCGCGTTCGACCACGATCCGCGGCGTCACCACGCCCGTGGCGATCGCCTCGCGGGCGACGTCTGCCGAGGCCTCCAGGAACGCGGGGAACGCCCGCAGGCGCGCCTCGTACCGGTCGAGCCGCTCGGGCGTGTCGGCACGCTGCACCGAAGCGACCACCGCGATCATCGTGCCGGCGCCGTGCATGTGGTTCACGACCTCGAAGCGATCGACCCGCTGCTCCAGGGCGGCGAGCGACCGGGCGCATATGGCCTCCAGCACGTCGACGTCAAGCTGCGAGGCCACCTCCAGGTCCGCGCGATCGATCGTCGCCAGCTCGTCGAGCGCCGCCCGGCACGCGGCTTCCTCCGCCGCGCGGCCGGCCTCGCTCGGGTCGGGGAGCCGGTCGTCGTAGCGCTCGTCGCCGACGTACGTGCCGGCGAGGGGCTGCCGCTCGAGGAACCCGTCCCAGAACCGGTCCACGAGCTGGCGGACCTGGTCGTTCGGCGTCACCGTTGCCTCCTCGCGATCGTCAGGGCCCCAGGGTACCCGCGTTGACCCCTCCGGGAGGCCGTCGCTACGCTCGGGCGTTCGTCGGGAGGAGGGCGGATGCTGCTCGAGGGGAAGAAGCTGTTGATCACCGGCGTCCTGACGCAGCAGTCGATCGCGTTCTCGGCTGCGCGCGCGGTCCAAGAGCAGGGCGGCGAGATCGTCCTGACGAACTTCGGCCGGACGGTGAGCATCACCGAGAAGGTCGCCAGGCGCCTGCCGGATCCGCCCGACGTCCTGGAGATGGATGCGAACGACGAAGCGCAGATCGCGGCCGTCCGAGGGGAGCTCGCGGCGCGCTGGGGACGGCTCGACGGCTTCTTGCACGCGATCGCCTTCGCGCCCCAGGACGCCCTGGGCGGCAACTTCCTCGCCACCCCATGGGACAGCGTTGCGACGGCGATCCAGACCAGCGCGTACTCGCTGAAGGCGATCGCCGCCGGGATGCTGCCGCTGCTCGAGGCGGCCGACCGGGCCTCGATCGTGTCGCTCGACTTCGACGGCCAGGTCGCTTGGCCGGTGTACGACTGGATGGGCGTGGCGAAGGCGGGCCTCGAGGCCGTGACGCGCTACCTCGCGCGCGACCTCGGCCCGAGAGGGATCCGTGTGAACACCGTGAGCGCCGGGCCGATCAAGACGATGGCCGGCAAGGGGATCCCCGGGTTCGAGCGGATCGGGGGCACCTGGGAGCGGCGCGCGCCGCTCGGCTGGGACATCGAGGACCCCACGCCGGTCGGCAACGCGATCGCGTTCCTGCTCTCGGGTCTGTCGGACGGGATCTCCGGCGAGGTGATCCACGTCGACGGCGGGTTCCACGCGATGGGCACCGACCTCGACTAACCCGTCCGCGTTCCGACGCCGAACTCGGTCGAGATCAGGGTCTGCGCGGAGCGGATCACCCGGAACGCCTCTTTCAGGCCGCTTCGGTCGAGGGGGCCGAGCGCCTTCGGATCCACGAAGTCGTCGGGCGGCTGCCCCGCCTCGACCTGGCCGGCCTGGTGACGCAGGCGGATCATCCACAGGAACCGGAACGCGTCGCCGAGCTCCGAGGCCGTCGCGGGTTCGAGCCCGCCGGCCGCCGCGGCCGCGTCGAGCCGCGCGATCGTGCCCTTCGCCGACGATCCGGCCGCGATGCCGACGACGCGCGCGATGCTCGTCACGATCATGATCCCGCCGTGCTTCACATCGAGCCGGCCCGCGTGCTCGCCCTTGCCCTCCACCACGAAGTCCCGGAAGAACCCCGTCGGGGGCTTCGGCGAGAGCGCGGCGCGCGCGAGCCTCTCGAGGAACGCCGGATGGGTCCTCGCTTCGCGGACGGCCGCGTCGAGCGCCGGCTCGGCGTCGAGCCCTCCGGTGACCCGCCGGAAGTCGAACCCGATCGACGAGAGGATCCGTGCGTCCAGATCCGGAACGCGCATCCAGCGGCGGAACCGATCGGTCCACTCTTCGAGCGAGCGCCGCATCGCCGGATGCACCGCCATCGCGTCGCCGTGGCAGCGGGGGATCCCGACCTCCTCGAGCCCGGCGGTGACGATCTCCGCCAGCTCCGCGAAGGGCTCGTCGACGTCGTCGGGCGCGAGACCGCCGGGGAGCTCGTACGCGAGTGCGTGGTCCTGGTCGGTGTGGAGCGCCTGCTCCTCGCGCGCGCCGCTGCCGAGCGCGAGCCACGCGAACGGCGTCGGCGGCTCGCCGATCGAGCTCTCCGCGATCAGGACGAGGCGCTCGGTCAGGGCGTCGACCACCAGCGAGATCACGCGGCCGACCGACACCGGGTCCGCGTTCGAATCGACGAGCGTCACCACGACGTCGGGAAGCATCCGACCGGCCTCGATCACGGCTTCGCGGGTCTCGGCGCGCTCGATCGCGCTCTTGATCGCGAATGGCGTGTGGCGTCCGATCCCCATCAGGTCGGTGTCGGTGACGACGCCGATCAGCCGTCCGCCCTCGACGACGGGGAAGTGGTGTACGCCCTGCGCGAACATCTCCAGCAGCGCGTCGCCGGCGAGCGTCGTCGCGGGGAGCGTGCGCGCCGGCGACGTCGCGGCCGTGATCGCCGGCGCGTCGAGCGAACCTCGCACCGCGACGATCTTCGTGCGCAGGTCGCGGTCGGTCAGGATCGCCCATCCGTCGCGCGTCGGGATCAGCAGGCACGAGACGCGGTGCTCGGCCATCCGGACCGCGGCGTCGGCGACCGGAGCCTCGGGCTCGATCGTCACGGGATCGCGCCGGATCAGCGAGCCGATCGTGGCGAACCGCTGGTCCTCGGACCGCGCCGCCGTCGCGCCCTCGGCCGCGGCGGTCAGGCGGCGCCGGAGCGTGGCCAGCACCAGCGACATCCCCGGCGAGGAACGGAGCACCTCGACCGCGACCGGCCGCGGGATCAGGTAGAGCAACGAATCCTCGAATGCCCGGATCGTCGCGACGGGGCTGGCGTCGTCCAGCAGGCTGAACTGTCCGAACAGCTCGCCGTCGCCCAGCAGGTCCACGACGACGCCGTCGTCGATCACCTCCACGGCGCCCTTGCGGACGATCGACAGGACCGTCGCCGGCGGCCCGCCCTGCTCGAGGATCACCTCGCCCGCGGGCACGTGCACGATCTCGATCGAGCGCGCGATCGCCGTGACCCGGTCGAGGTCGAGCCCGGAGAACGGGGGATACCGGGAGAGGAACGTCGCCGCATCCACGGCCGGAGTATCGCGCGCCCGCTCCGTGCACGCCGCCGTATCCTGCCGCGATGCGGACGCAACGCCGGCTGACGTCCTTCAGCCACGGCGCGGGATGCGGCTGCAAGCTCGGGCCGGAGGATCTGCTCGCGGTCCTCGGCGGCCTCGACCTGCCGCCCGTTCCGGCCGACGTCCTGGTCGGCGCGGCCACCGGCGACGACGCGGCGGTCTACCGGCTCCCGTCGGGCGAGGCCCTCGTCGCGACGCTCGACTTCTTCACCCCCATCGTCGACGACCCGTACGACTGGGGCCGGATCGCCGCCACGAACGCGCTCTCGGACGTCTACGCGATGGGCGGTCGGCCGTTCCTCGGTCTGAACATCGTGAGCTGGCCGATCGACGACCTGCCGCGCGAGACGCTCGGCCGCGTGCTGCAGGGGGGGATCGACGCCGCCGCGGTCGCGGGCGTCGCGGTGCTCGGCGGCCATTCGATCACCGACCCCGAGCCGAAGTACGGCATGGTGGTGCTCGGGCTGGTCGACCCCGCCCGGATCGTGCGCAACGACGCGGCCCGGCCCGGGCAGACGCTGCTGCTGTCCAAGCCGCTCGGCCTGGGCATCATCGCGACGGCGCTGAAGCGCGGCGTGGCCGGCGACGACCTGGTGGTCGCGGCCGTCGAGCAGATGACGACGCCGAACGCTGCGGCGGCGGAGACGATGGTCGCCGCCGGGGTCGGCGCCGGCACCGACGTGACGGGCTTCGGCCTGCTCGGACACCTCCACCGCATGCTGGAGGCCAGCGGCTGCGCGGCGACGATCGACGCCGGCGCGGTCCCGGTGCTGCCCGGCGTCCTCGATCTGGCCCGCGCCGACGTCGTGCCCGGTGGCACGAAGCGCAACCACGCCTGGGTCCGGCCGGTCACCGACTGGGGCGAGCTCACCCTCCCCGAGCAGCTGGTCCTGGCGGACGCGCAGACGAGCGGCGGTCTGCTGATCGCGGCCGACGACCCGGCGCCCCTGGTCGCCTCGCGCAGGTTCGCGGTGATCGGCGAGGTCGTCGCCGGGACCCCGGGCGCGCTCGCGATCACGGGGCGAACCGGCGAACGCCACGAACCCTCCACGTCTTCCTAACCAACCCTTAGCCGACCGCCGCCGAAGCTGGCGTCCATGCGAGTTCGCATCGGGGCGCCGCCCCGCCCCGACCGGTCGCTGGTTCGCGGCACCCATCGCCGGGCGACCTTCGGCGCGCTGCTGGTGGCGGACTGGCGTGCGACCGGCTGGCCGCTCGGGATCCTTCGCGCGTTCCTGGGCGGGACGTTCGTGTTCGCAGGGATGCAGAAGCTCCTCGATCCGAACTTCCTCCGGCGGGGGAGCGCCGACTTCATCGGCACCCAGCTCGCCGGGTTCGCCCGGGACACGCCGCTCGCCGGGGTCTTCAGGATGTTGGCGCACCATGCGGTCCTGGTTGGGCTCGGAACGGCGTTGCTGGAGACGGCGATCGGCCTGGCCGTCCTGTTGGGGATCGTGCTGCCGATCGCCGCGTTGGCTGGGTTCGCGATCAACCTTTCCCTGCTGCTGTCGGCCACGTGGCACGTGCACCCGTACTTCCTGGGATCGGATTCGATCTACGCCGTGGCCTGGCTGGCACTCGCGATCGGCACCTGGTCGCGTCTGACCCGGACGCCGGTGCCGGGCGCCGGCGGTCGCGTCACCACGGTGGCGGCCGGGCCCGCGTTCGATCGACGGGCCGCGCTCCAGCTGGCCGCGGTGGGCTCGATGGCGCTCGCGCTCGATCTGGCGGCCCGGATGTTCCGGGGGAGCCCTTCCAGCGTCGAAGCGATCTCGCCGGCGATCCGGCGTCCCGCCTCCACGCCCGCCACCCACACGCCCGCCGGGTCACCTTCGTCGACCGGCGGGGCGTCGTCGTCGTCGGGCGGTACCTCGACGGGTGGGACCTCGACGGCGCCGCCGCCCGCCGGCACGTTGCTCACCACGCTGGCTCAGCTGCCGGTCGGCCGCGCCGTCGGTTTCGAGGCGCCGGGCGTCGGTCCGGCGGTCCTGTTGCGCCTGTCGAACGATCAGGTGCTGGCGTACAGCCGGATCTGCACCCATGCGGGCTGCGTGGTCGGCTACGACCCCGGGGCTCGGCTCCTGGTGTGTCCCTGCCACGGCGCCGAGTTCGATCCCGCCCGTGGCGCCGAGCCGGTCGCCGGGCCCGCGAGCTCTCCGCTGCAACGGATCAACGTGGTCGTCGATGGGACCGGACGGGTCCTGCTTCCCGCCTAAAGTCCGTATCGGGAATACCGTCCCCGCTGTTAGCATTTGCACCTGCAACAGGCGCGTTCGCGCCTGTGGACGATGGAGAGACGAGCGGTGGCGGAGCTGGACGGCGTCCTGGTCAAGGAGATCCTCGAGCAGGGGAAGCGCGAATTCCCCAACGAGTGCTGCGGCCTGATCGCGGCCGAGGCGGGCATCCCGGTGAAGGTCTTCCCGATGAAGAACGCCGACGCGAGCCCGGCCACGTACCGCCTGGACGGGCGCGAGCAGCTCCGGGTCTTCGACGAGCTCGACGAGCGCGGCTGGGACCTGTGGGCGATCTACCATTCGCACACGCACTCGGAGGCCTATCCGAGCGAGACCGACATCAAGCTGGCGTTCTATCCGGACGCGCGGTACGTGCTGCTGTCGCTGGCCGATCGGGAGCAGCCGGTCCTGCGCTCGTACTTCATCCGGGAGGGCGAGGTCGTCGAGGAGGAGCTGACGGTCGCATGAGCCAGCAGCCGATGTTCACCGAGGATCAGGTCCAACGCTATTCGCGCCACATCATCCTGCCGAACATCGGCGGCAAGGGCCAGCGCAAGCTCTTGGATGGTTCCGTGCTGGTGATCGGGGCCGGCGGACTGGGCTCGCCGGTCGCGATGTACCTGGCGGCGGCCGGCGTCGGCAAGCTCGGCATCGTCGATTTCGACCGCGTGGACGTGACGAACCTGCAGCGCCAGATCCTGCACACCACCGCCGACGTCGGCCGGCCGAAGGTCGCCTCCGCGGTCGAGCACCTGCGCGCGATCAACCCGACGATCGAGATCGTCGGGCACGACACGCTCCTGTACTCCACGAACGTCTTCGACGTGATGGAGGGCTACGACGTGATCGTCGACGGCACGGACAACTTCCCGGTGCGCTACCTCGTGAACGACGCGACCCAGTTCCTGGGCAAGCCGCTCGTCTACGGCTCGATCTACCAGTTCGAGGGGCAGGCCTCGGTGTTCATGCCGGGCCAGGAGACGCCCTGCTACCGATGCCTGTTCCCGTCGCCGCCGCCGCCGGGGACCGTGCCGTCGTGCGCCGAGGGCGGCGTGTTCGGCGTGCTGCCGGGCTTCATCGGGTCGGTCCAGGCGACCGAGGCGATCAAGATCCTGACCGGCGAGGGCGTGACGCTCGAGGGGCGTTTGATGCTCTACGACGCGCTCACGATGGACGTGCAGGAAGTGAAGATCCGCTGGGACGCCGACTGTCCGGTGTGCGGCAAGGAGCCGACGATCACCGAGTTGATCGACTACGAGCAGTTCTGCGGCGTGCCTGCGCGACCGGAGTAGACCCCGACCCCCGAGGAGAGCCCGAGATGACCGTGACCGTGAAGCTGCCGACGATCCTGCGGAAGTTCGCCGGTGACGAGGCCCGCGTGGGCGCCGACGGCGCGACGCTCGCCGACGTGCTCCAGGACCTCGAGGTCAAGTACCCGGGCATCACGAAGAACGTCGTGTCCGACGACGGCGGCCTGCACCGGTTCATCAACGTGTACGTGAACGACGAGGACGTGCGCTACCTGGGCTCGCTGCAGACCGAGCTGAAGGAAGGCGACACCGTCTCGATCCTGCCCGCCGTCGCCGGCGGTTGAGCGCCGGCTAGGACGCGGGCGCCGATCCCCAATCGGGGTCCGTCTCGTTCAGCGGCGTCTCGGCCAGCGCGTGAGCGTCGGATCCATCGGGCCGCATCACGAACAGATCAGAACCGAGCGGACCAGACGGCGCATGCGCGAACACCAGCTCCGCTCCGTCGGGCGACCATGCGACGGCGTTGGATGCGTACCCGCCCAGTCCCGCCGTCAGCTCGTGGAGCCCGGAGCCGTCGGGCGCGACGGCGTACAGCTGCTGTGGCGTCCCGCCGATCCCCTGGGGATCCGGCGGCGCCTGGAAGACGATCGTCGTCCCGTCCGGTGACCAGGCGGGCGCCCACGCCGCGAGCCGGGCCGGCGTGATCGGCCGGAGGCCACTCCCATCGGTGCCGATCACCTCGATCCGGTAGCGATCCGGGTGCCCGTACGCCCAGTGGACGAACACGATCCGGCTCCCGTCGGGAGACCAGCCGGCGTCGTCGTCCTGGGCGTGGTGCGGGTCGGTGAGCTGCCGTGCATCCGAGCCGTCCGCGTTCGCGATCCAGACCTGCACCGCGAACGGCACCGGTCCCCTGTCGAAGAGCTCTCGCGTGAACACGATCCTGCTCCCGTCGGAGGACCAGGCGTGGCCCTCGCTCGCCTCGCCGCACGTCCCCGGGCAGCCGGTCGGGATCAGTGGATGCAGGTCGGAACCATCGATGTTCACGACGAACATCCGGTCGGGCCGGCCGTCCCGCTCGCGCGTGAACACCACCTGGGTCCCGTCGGGGGAGATCGACGCACCGACGTCGTCGGCCGTTGACGTCACGAGTGGCCGGACGTCCGATCCGTCGGCGTTCTCGATGTAGAGCTGCCGATGGGTCGGTCCGGTCAGCGGATCGTCGTCGAAGACGATCACGCCTCGCGGTGTCGGCGTCGCGGCCACCGACGTGCCGGCTGACGTATGTGCCGTGCATGCGACGCCGAAGAGGAACGCGGTCGCGACGACCGACCGCATCACTCGTCCGGCGCTTCGAACCTTCACGATCCGCTCCTTCCGAGCACGACCGGGGAAACCCATCCGTCTGCATGCGTGACCGGCGACCGCGAGCCGGTCCAGGGATCGACGAGCTGGAGCCGCCCGTCCGCGATCACCACGATGCGCGAGCTGTCGGGCATCCAGGACACGATGCCCTGTTCCGTTCCAAGGCCGGGGATCCGCCGCGCCGCCTGGCCGCCGATCCGGCCCACCCAGAACCACGAGCGAGGTCCGCCGGGGTCCGCGTGGAAGACGACGGTCGTTCCGTCGGGCGAGAGGCTGGGTGCCCAAAGGCCGGCCACCTCCACGTGGGCCGCCCGCGGGATCGTGCCGAGATCGATCGGATCGGGCTCGCCCCCACCCGCCTCGATCGAGTAGAGGCCCGGGACCTGCGGCCCGTGGTAGGGCGTCGCGGAGAACAGGATGCGGGAACCATCGGGGAACCACGACGGGCTGTCGGCGTTCGACAGGGTGCCCACGTCGACCGGTCGGTCGTCGGACCCATCGAGATCGACGAGGCGGATCGAGGTGCCGTTGGGTGCGATCGCCGTGTAGGCGATCGTCGTTCCGTCCGGCGACCAGGCCGGCGAGGTGACCTGGACGCAGGAGGATGCCGACGGACAGTCGACGAGCTTCGTGCGGACGTGGGTCCGGAGGTCGAACAGGTACAGGCCGGACGTCATCGTCCAGGTCGTGTTGTACGCCGAGGGTTGGTGCGCCTCCCGCGCGGCGAACACGAGCTGGCTGCCGTCCGGTGAGGCGTCCAGCGCCTCGATCGACACCCCCGGGCAGCTCCGGGCGAGGACGCCGGTCCGCTCGCAGCCGAGGTCCATCACCGTCGTGACCCTCCCGGTCGCAGGATCCAGGGCGTCGATGCGCTCGGCCTCATGGCGGTACTCCACGAACGCGATCGAGCCCGCGGGCGGCAACGGATACGTCGCGGGCGTTGGGGCTTGCGCACGGTCGAACGCGCGGACGGCCACGCCGGTCGCCGCCACCGCGACCGCGATCGCCAGGATGGCGGCGGTGATCCGGCGTCGGCGGGCCACGGCGTCGCGGCGGCGCAGGAAGTCCTCCAGCGTCAGCGGCTCGATCCCGGTTCGGCCCATCTCCCGCTCGAGCAGGTCGCGCAGCTCAGGCATCGTCGTCTCCCGTGATCGTCGCCAGGGCTTGCCGCGCCTGGTGGGTGAGCGCGTACACGGTCGAGGCCTTGATGCCCAGGAGCTCGCCCGTCTCCTCGCCCGAGTAGCCGAACGCCTCGGTCAGCACGAGCGCGGCCCGCTGCCGTGGCGTCAGCTCGGCGAGGATCCTCCCGGCCGCATCGCGATCCTCGACCGGGCCGAGTGCGTCGGCGTCGCGTTCGACGAGCCCGGCGATCCGGCGAACGTCCCGCACCGCGCTCCGGTACCGGCTGCGGAACAGGTTCATCGCCACGCGGTGCAGGTAGCCGGCCGGCGAGGCCATGTCCCGGACGTCGTCCCACCTCGCGAACACCCGCATGAAGGCCTCCTGAGCGATGTCCTCCGCGTCGGAGCGGCTCCCGGTGATCAGGACGAGCGCCCGCTGCAGGCGGCCGACCTCCTCGGCGAAGAACTCCTCGAACGTCGGCCCGCTCAGGGCCGTCGTTCCGGTCAGGAAGGCATCCGCCTCGGCGACCTCGTCCATACGACCTTCCAACGCCGCGGAGGGCCCGAACCTGTAGGCGTCAGGTCCAGGTCCGGCGTTCGCCCGGTCCGGCGGTCAGCTCGCCCCACTCGGGACGCTCCCGTCCCTCGTCCACCCGGTAGGGCAGCACGAACGTGATCGGCTCGTCGTCGCGATGCTCGATCTCCACGCGGATCGCGTCCGTGAACGCCGGCTCGCCGAGCACCACGCCGGTGCACACCGCGACGGCGACGAGCTCGTCGCGCTCGGCGCGGGTCCGGAAGATCCCGCGGACCTCGTCGGGGTCCGCCCCGGAGGCGGTCTCGAGCTCGCCGTCGACCGCCATCGAGGCCCCGAACGGCGTCACGCCGTCGCCGACGGCGACCTCGGTGCGGGCGTACGCCAGCACCAAACGCAGCAGCGCATCCATGTGGTCTCGGGACCCGCCGGGCACGGGAAGCACGCGGCCACCGTGACGGCGCCGGCGCGAGGGGTCAAGCTCGGGCCATGGAGATCCGCCGGCTCGGACCTCGCGACGACCAGGCGTTGGAGGCCGCCGTCCGGGCATTCCGGGGCTTCGAGATCCACCCCGACCCGGCGTTCCTGGCCGATCCCCGCTCGTTCGCCTACGTGGCGCTCGACGGGGAAACGGTCGTCGGGTTCGCGTGGGGGGCCGAGCTGCCGCAGCCGGCGGGAGGGTCGCTCGACCTCTTGGTCGGACTCGAGGTCGCTGACGCGGTCCGGCAGCACGGCGTCGGCACGGAGCTCCTGCGGGCGTTCGTGGCGGGGGCGCGCGGGGCCGGCGCCACGAAGATGTGGATGCTCACCGACGCGGGCCAGCGGGCCGCGAAGCTGCTCTACGAGGACGCGCCGTCGGCCGGTGGGGAGGGCCTCGGCCCCTGGTGGGTGATGGCATGAGCGCGGCCGGCGCTGGGATACTCCTTCCTCGTGCGCTACGACTCGATCTTGGACGCGATCGGGAACACGCCGCTGGTCGGCATCTCCCGGCTTTCGCCCTCACCCTCGGTTCGGCTGTGGGCGAAGCTCGAGGGCCAGAACCCGACCGGCTCCACGAAGGACCGGATCGCGCTGGCGATGGTCGAGGCGGCCGAGGCCAGCGGCGAGTTGACCGCCGACAAGACGATCCTGGAGCCCACGTCGGGCAACACGGGGATCGCCCTGGCGATGGTCAGCCGCCGGAAGGGCTACGCGCTGACCGTGGTGATCCCGGACAACGCCAGCCAGGAGCGGATCGGCCTGCTGCGGCTCTTCGGCGCCGAGATCGTGTTCTCCGACGGCGCGAAGGGCACGAACGGCTCGATCGAGGTGGCGCGGGCGCTGGCGAACGACGAGCGGTACTTCATGCCGTTCCAGTATGGGAATCCGGCGAACCCGGGGGCACACGAGCGCGGGACCGCCCAGGAGATCATCCGCGACCTGCCGGGGGTGACCCACTTCGTGGCGGGGATGGGGACCGGCGGGACGCTCACCGGCACCGGGCGAGGACTGCACGCGCACGATCCGAACGTGAAGGTGATCGCCGCCGAACCGGAGCTCGGCGACCTGGTGTACGGGTTGCGGTCGTTGGAGGACGGGTTCGTTCCGCCGATCTTCGATCCGCACCAGATCGACCGGAAGTTCCTGGTGAATTCCTCCGACTCGCTGCGGGCCACCCGGGAGCTCACCGCGCGCGAGGGGATCTTCGCGGGGATCAGCAGCGGCGCCGTGATCCACGTGGCGCAGCGGATCGCGCAGGAGGTGACGGAGGCCGACATCGTGTGCCTGCTGCCCGACGGCGGATGGAAGTACCTGTCGACGCAGGCCTGGGCGGAGGATCTCACGGTGGCCGAGCGCGGGGTCGAGGGGTCGCTGTGGTGGTGAGGCATGTCGGATAGCCGTCCGATCGGCGTGTTCGATTCGGGCGTGGGCGGCTTGACGGTGGCGCGCGCGATCCGGGAGCGGGTGCCCGACGAGTCGCTGATCTACGTCGGGGACGCGGCGCACTTCCCGTACGGCCCCAAGCCGATCGAGGAGATCCGCGGCTACGCCCTTGAGATCGCCGCCGAGCTGGTGCGGCGCGACGTGAAGCTCCTGGTCGTGGCGTGCAACTCGATCGAGGTCTCGGCGATCGGCGACATCGCGACGGCACACGGCGTGCCGGTGGTGGGCGTGATCAATCCCGGCGCGCGGGCGGCCGCCGCCGCCACCCGGAACGGGATCGTGGGGGTGATCGGCACGGTCGCGACGATCCAGACCGGCGCCTACCAGCGGGCGATCGGGTCATCCGTCGAGCTGCACGCGGCCGCCTGCCCCGCCTTCGTGGAGTTCGTCGAGCGCGGGGATACCTCCTCCGACGAGCTGCGGGAGGCCGCGCAGCGGTATCTTGCACCGCTGAGGGAGAGGGGGATCGATACCTTGATCCTGGGGTGCACGCACTACCCGCTGCTGACCGATCTGCTCCAGGAGGAGCTCGGCCCCGGCGTCGTCCTGGTTTCCTCGGCCGAGGAGACCGCCAAGGACGTCGCCGGCGAGCTCGACCGGACCGGCCGGCGCCGTGTGGACGCCGAGCCGCCGGCCTCGACGTACCTGACGACCGGGGACCCCGCGCCCTTCCGACGTCTGGCGCAGCGGTTCGGGGGCGCCGAGGTCGCCCAGGTCGGCGTCCTGCACATCGACGCGGGAGCTCGCGCATGAAGCTGACGGTGCTGGGCGCGCAGGGGACCTGGCCGGGCGCAGATGGCGAGTGCTCCGGATACCTCGTCGCGCAGGACGGGTTCCACATCTGGCTCGACGCCGGGACGGGAACGTTCGCCCGCCTGCAGGAGCACCTGCCGATCGAATCGGTCGACGCGATGCTGATCACGCACGGGCACGCCGACCACTTCCTCGACATCATCCCGGCCTTCTACGCCCGGCACTACGGCGGCAAGGGCGATCCGGGGCTGCCGCTGTTCTCGCCGGAAGGGTTCACCGACCAGGTCGCGCTGCTGGTTTCGGAGAACGGGCGCAACGTGATGGGCGAGGCCTACGACTTCACCACCGCGCAGCGCGCGAAGCCGTTCGAGGTGGGGCCGTTCACGATCACGCCCTACGAGATGACGCATATCGGCGTGTACTCGCTCGGATACCGGATCGAGGCAGACGGCGTGGTCCTCGCGTACAGCGGCGACACCGGTCCGTGCGAGGAGGCCGTCGAGCTCGCGCGCGGCGCCGACCTGTACCTGTGCGAGGCCACCTACCAGAACGCCTCGAACCTCACGTACTTCCACCTGAGCGCGGCCCAGGCCGCGCAGCACGCCGCGCGCGCCGGCGCGGGGCGGCTGATGCTCACGCACATCACGCCGGACCTCGATCGCGACGTCTCGCTCGACGAGGCGGCCGCCGTGTTCGGCACGGTCGAGATCGCCGTTCCCGGCGGCTCGATCGAGGTCCGCCCGTGACGCGGAGCGACGGCCGCGCCGCCGACGAGCTCCGCCCGGTCGCCTACGAGCTCGGCTTCCAGGAGTGGGCCGACGGCTCGGTGCTGTTCTCCATGGGCCGGACGCGCGTCCTCTGCGCGGCCTCGATCGCGGAAGAGACCCCGCGGTGGCTGCGGGGCACGGGGAAGGGTTGGGTCACCGCCGAGTACTCGATGCTGCCGGCCTCCACGACGGAGCGCTCGCAGCGGGAGGTGAACCGCGGCCGGCCGGGCGGCCGCACGCAGGAGATCCAGCGGTTGATCGGCCGGGCGCTGCGGAGCGTGACCGACCTGCGTCGCCTCGGGGAGCGGATGGTCACGATCGACTGCGACGTGCTGCAGGCGGACGCGGGCACGCGCACCGCTTCGATCACCGGTGGCTACGTCGCGCTCGCGCTCGCGTTGCGGAAGCTGAGCGCAACGGGCACGACACCCGACGACCTCCTGCAGGACTCGGTGGCGGCCGTGTCGGTCGGCATCGTCGGCGGCGAACCGCTGCTCGACCTGTGCTACGAGGAGGACGCCGAGGCCGAGGTCGACTTCAACGTGGTGATGACCGGATCGGGCGCCCTCGTCGAGGTCCAGGGGACGGCAGAGGGTGAGCCCTTCTCGCGCACCCAGCTGGACGTGATCCTCGACCTGGCCACCGACGGCATCGCCGCGCTCACGAAGATCCAGCGCGAGGCCCTCACGGGCTGAGCCGCGGATGCCGCTGCCCGAGCGCATCGCGATCGCGACGCGCAACCCGCACAAGCTTCGGGAGCTCGCACGGATCTGTGCGGACTGGCCGGTCGCGTGGGTGACGGTGCAGACGGCGGATCCGGCGTCGTTCCCCGAGGTCGAGGAGACCGGCGACACCTACCGCGACAACGCGCTGCTGAAGGCGCGCGCGGTGGCCGTGGCGCTCGGCCTGCCGGCGATCGCCGACGACTCCGGGATCGAGGTCGACGCACTGGGCGGCCGGCCCGGGGTCCGGAGCGCCCGCTACGCCGGCGACGGGGCGACCGACGAGCGGAACCTCCAGGAGCTGATCCGGGCCGTGCGCGGGATCCCGGCGTCCGGGCGCATCGCTCGCTACCGGTGCTCGGCGGTCCTGGCCCGGCCGGACGGGACCGAGGTGGACGCGGAGGCGAGCTGTGAGGGAACCCTCCGGAAGGAACCCCGGGGCGAACGGGGGTTCGGGTACGACCCGATCTTCGAGCCGATCGGGTGGGACCGCACGATGGCCGAGCTCACCGACGAGGAGAAGGACCGGATCAGCCATCGCGGCAAGGCGTTCCGAGCCCTCCGGTCCCTCCTGGAGGCGGATCCGGCCGCCGGCTGAGCCCGGCCTCGTCTACCGAACTCAAGGTAGGTCGGCCGGGGGCCGAGGACTCCACCATGGGTTCGCAGACCCGACGTGGCGCCGCCGCGGCCCGGTCGATGCCCCTCGATGCGTTCTTGGGGGGCGCGCCGAAGGCCCTCGGGATCGTGCTGGCCGTCTGCTTCGTCGTGACGGTCGGCGTGATCGATCACCTGACCGGTCCTGGGGCCTCCCTCGCGCCGTTCTACCTGATGCCGGTCGCGCTCGTGACCTGGAACGCCGGGCGGGCCTGGGGCCTGTCGATCGCGGGGTTGTCGGCGGTGGCGACGCGGCTGGCGGACGCGAACGCCCAGGCGGGCAGCGTCGTCGTCCCGTCGTGGAACGCGGTCGTGTGGTTCGCGGTGCTGGCGTTCGTGGTGTGGATCCTCTCGGCGCTGCGGGACACGGTCCGGCGCCAGCGCCTGCAGATCGCGGAAGAGACCGAGCTCTCCGACGACCTGCGGACCCAGAACGACATCAAGAACACCTTGCTGCATGCGGTCTCGCACGACCTGAAGGGACCGCTCGCCGGGATCCTCGGCGCGATGCAGACGATCCGGCGCGCGGAGAAACTCAAGCTGACCGAGGTCGAGATGGAGGACCTCTACGGCGTGATCGAACAGGCCGGCAAGAAGGCTGCCCGGCTCGTGGACGACCTCCTCGACCTCGATCGCCTGCGCCGGGGACAGCTCCAGCCCGAGCGGGAGATGACCGACGTCGGCGCGCTCGCCGACCGGATCTCGACCGAGCTCGCTCCGCTGGCCGGTCATCCGGTGCGCGTCGAGAGCGATCCGGTGATGGTCGACATCGACCCCGGCAAGGTGGAGCGCATCGTGGAGAACCTGCTGAACAACGCCGCCCGGCACACGCCCCAGGGCACGCCGGTTCGCGTGCTGATCAACGAACGCCCCGACGGCGTGACCCTCGTCGTCGAGGACGAAGGCCCCGGGGTGCCGAACGAGTTGAAGGACGAGATCTTCGAGCCGTTCCGCCAGGGCGAGAGCGCGCGCGGCGGCGTGGGGATCGGGCTGTCGCTCGTGTACCGATTCGCCCGGCTCCACGGCGGGGACGCCCACGTCGAGGACCGGACCGGCGGCGGGGCACGGTTCGTGGTGAACCTCCCCGGCCAGACCGCGCACGTGCCACAGGCCGCGCCGCTGCACGCCGTCTGAGCCGCCCGCCGCACGTCTGTCGGCGGCGGCCGCTAGCATCGGGCCCGTGACCCGCCCGGACCTCGAGGACGCGTTCGGCCACCACGTGTGGGCCACCTTGCAGCTGCTCGACGTCTGCGACCGGCTCACCCCGGACCAGCTCGCCACGCCGGTGCCCGGAACGTACGGCTCGATCCTGGACACGATGCGGCACACGGTGGGGGCGGACGCCGGCTACCTCTTCCGTCTCACCGGCGGCCGGGTCTCGACGGTCGTCGAGGAGACGATGGACCTTTCGCAGCTGCGCGCGGTGATGGAGCGCGACCTGGGGGAGTGGTCGGCGCTGTTGGCGGCCGGCGTCGATCCGGACATCGAGGTCGTCGCGGTCCACGACGACGGGTCGCGGACGCACGCGCCGGTCGGGATCCGGCTCGCGCAGGCGCTCCACCACGGCACCGACCATCGCAGCCAGATCTGCACCGGCCTGACCGCGCTCGGTATCGAGCCGCCCGAGATCGACGTGTGGGCCTACGGGGCGACGGACGGCCGGGTCGTCGAGGAGGACCCGCCCGGCGGCTCGTAGCGAGGCGCACCGCGGAGCGCGGCGGGAGTAGGGTCGCGGAGAGGGCCCGCGGAGGTGCGCGATGTGGATCATGTTCGTCGTGCCGTGTCCGACCTCGGACGGCCGGACCGCACGGGATCTCTACGACAAGCGCGTGCGGATCATCACCGCGGAGATGCAGGCGAGCGCGCGGTCCCACGGCTGCCGGTTCCATCGGGCGTGGCACGCGGAGGACGGCTCGGCGTTCTACGCGGTCGCCCAGTGGGACGCGCGCGAGGGTGCCGGTGCGTTCTTCGAGGAGTGGCAGATCGACGCCGAGCCGGGCGAGTACTCGATCGTCCTGGAGGGGGACGTCGGCCTGGTGCCGCTACCCTGAGCCGCGATGGTTCCCGACGGGCCCGCGTTCCTGTTCGATCTCGACGGCACCCTCGTCGACAGCGTCTACCAGCACGTGCTGGCCTGGCAAGACGCGCTCGACCACATGGGGATCGAGCTCGCGGTCTGGCGGATCCATCGGAAGATCGGGATGAGCGGCGGTCTGTTCGCGAACGCGCTCCTGCGCGAGACCGGCCGGGCGGTGACCGCCGAGGAGGCCGACCGTCTGCGGCGGCTGCACGGTGAGGCGTACGCGTCGCGCGTCGAGCGCGTGCGGCCGCTCCCCGGCGCACGCGAGCTGCTCGCGCACCTGACCGACGTCGGGGTGCCCTGGGCGATCGCGACCAGCGGCTACATCGAGAGCGCCGGGCCGACGCTGGTGGAGCTCGGCGTGCCCGACGGCGTCCCGGTCGTCACGCGCGACCAGGTCGCCCATGCGAAGCCCGACCCCGATCTGTTCCTGGCCGCGGCGGGACGGCTCGGGGTCGATCCGGAGCGCTCGATCGTGGTCGGCGACAGCGTCTGGGACCTCCTCGCGGCCCGGCGTGCGCACGCGCTGGGGATCGGGCTCCTCTCGGGCGGGTACGGACAGGACGAGCTCGAGCGCGCCGGCGCGTACCGCGTCTACGAGGAGCCGGCCGACCTGCTGCGCCATCTGGACGAGGTCGGCGTCCGCGCGATGCCGTAGCGCCGGGTCAGCCGGGGAGCCGTTCGCCCAGCACGGTCTTGAGGCCGACCGGGAGGATCTCGGATCCGAACGCCTCGCCGATCCTCGCCCGGACGCCGTGGTGGGCGAGCAACGCCGGCACCTCGGCCACGTCCAGCAGCACGTTGTCGTGCCGCTCGTCGTCCCGCCGCCAGGTCACGCCGTCCTCGTTGCGCGTGAACATCGCCATCTGCCGCACGAACCGATCGGGAGCCGGCCGCGAGCGCTCCGTGACGATCGCCCAGTCCTCCCCGGCCCAGCCCACCGAGTTGGGCGCGCCGGCCGCCTCCCCGTAGGAGCGGTCGCACAGGTCGATCGCGAGCAGCCCGCCCGGACGCAGCGCCGCCGCGATCGCGACGAGCGCGCGCTCGATCGCGTCCTCGTCCGGGAGGTAGTTCAGGGCGTGCCCGGTCGAGACGATCGCGTCGGCCGCCGGGATCGGATCGTCGGGGAGCGTGAGACGCCGGATCTCCTGCGCGCCGGCCGCGTACTCGTGCGCCAGGTCCAGCATCGCCGGCGATGCGTCGGTCGCGATCACACGATGCCCGGCGTCCGTGAGGAACCGCGTGAGCAGCCCGCTGCCGCAGCCGAGCTCGACGACCAGCCCGTCGCGAGCGCGGACCGGCTCGAGCAGCGCCAGGATCCCCGGCGCGCACGCCTCGGCGTGGAACGCGAACCCGAGGTGATGGATCCGCGCGAGGTCGTCGCGGTAGTACGGCGTGCCGTCGTCGCCCATGGACGCATCGTTCCATCCGGCGCCGGCCGGCACCACCTGCCGGGTTCAGCCGAGCGGCGCGAGCAGGCTCTTCTTCCCCTGGAACGCGAACAGCAACAGGTCGACCATCCGGAACGTGGTGGCGTCCGGCCCCAGGGAGGGCCGCCAGCCGGGTTCGCGGACGATCGAGGTCGCGCTGCCCTCCATCGCGCGGTGGAACGTCTCGGCCACGATGCGGGCGCCCACGCCGTCGAGTCGCCCCTGATTGAACTCGGCCTCGCGCAGCACGTAGAACCACAGCGGCGTGTCCTTCACCACGCGGTCGCGCTGCGGGCCGGTCAGCCCGTCGAGCGTGACGCCGCCGTTGCCGTCGCGGATCTGCGCCTTCGTCAGCGTCGTCACCGCGACACCCCTCGATCGCAGGAACGCGGCCATCTGCTGGCCGGTCGCGAGCCGGACCATCCTGGCCCGCGTGAGGTTCCGGAACGCGAGGTTGTCCTGCCCGGCCGGGAAGCCCGGCACGTGGCGCAGCGGGTTCGACAGCTTGGTGTCGATCCGCATCGCCACGTTGCTGCTCACCTTCGGGACCACGAGGTCGGCGCGTCCGGCCTCGCCGAAGTCGTACAAACGCCGGAAGTCGGCGATCCAGATGCTGGGAAGCCGGAGGCTGCCGCCGAGGTCCCCGCTGAGCCCGGTGAACGTGAACAGGAGCTGCAGCGTGCCGCCGCCCTCGTCGAAGACCTTGTTCCAGCTGTAGGCCTCGCGCACCATCGAGTGCCCGAGGCGGTAGGCCGCGACCGAGAACTCGATCGGCATCGTGGGGACGTCGGTCGGCACGGCGCTGACCTCGAAGATCTTCCGGCCGTGCGCGAAGACGTCGTTCACGACGCTCGGACGGCAGATCCGCGGCAGCAGGTCGGTGCGCAGCATCCATTGGTAGTGGTGCGTGACGCGCTTGCGCGCCTTCGCGAAGCGCTGCGCGATCGGCAGCGCGTTCGGAAGGGTGTCCACGACACGGTTGTGGAAGCGGATGAACGCCAGGTGCGTCTGGGCGACGGCGAGGTTCTCGTCGTTGCGGGGATCGGGGATGATCGCCGTGCGCTTCGCCTTCGCGGTCGAGCCGGCGCCGCGCTGCAGGTCGAAGCCTGCCTTCGCGGGGAAGCCGCCCCCGGCCCGTGTCGTGCCGCTCTTGAGGTGGATCCCGTCGGCCTCGTAGAACATCGCGGATCCTGGGTCGCCGGGGCCCGCGCCGTAGAGCGAGTCCAGATCGAGGCTGGGGGAGCGAGCCTCGAGCAGCTGCGCGGGAGGGACGTTCTGGCCGAACGTCACGTTGGTCTTGTCGAACGTGAGGTCGTGGTCGACGAACTGCCCGAGGTAGGTGAACCCGGACGGAACCTTCGAGAAGGCCTCGGGTCCGGTCGTCATCGCGGCGGCGAGCTTCTTCCGGATCGTGTCGGAGAGCTGGCGGTTCACCCCGCTCGGTCCCATCCGCGAGAACCGGAACGGCGGCGCGAGCTGCGCCTGCGCCGTCGCCGATGCCAGCAGGTGCTCGCGGCCCTGGCCGCTCTGTCCCAGGAGCCCCTCACCGATCACGAAGTACGTCTCGTCACCGTGGTGTTCCACGGTCGCCTCCCATCTCGCGCGGACGTACCCGGTCTACCCCGGGCGTCGGACGAGGGGGAGGGGGACGACGGGTGATTCCGGCGCTCGTCTGGTTGGGGGACGCCGCCGCTCAGCCGACCTCGGCGAGCGCGGCCCCCTCGACCCGGTCCCGGATCCCGCGCAGGTGGCTTCGCCCCATCACGAAGTCCGTCCAGATCAGCGCCCGGTAGACGAACGCGAGCCAGGGCGGACCGAGCGAGGCCGATGTGCGGAGCCGGAGGCGCACACGATCGGACGCGACCTGGCGCAGTTCGTAGGCCCACACCCAGTCGAGCCATCGATCCCGAGGCCACGGCGGCAGGTGCGAGTGTGAGCGCAACACCAGCGCCGCCGGGGCGTCGGCCCGTTCGACGACGAAGTCGCACGCGGTCTCCGGCGGCCCGTCGGGGATCCGGTCGCCCACCGAGAGGTCCTGGTAGGCGGGCAGGAGCACGTCGGCGCTCGGCGCATTGGCCGGGAACAGGAGCAGGTCGATCCATCGGTACGTGTACCAGCCGCCGCGGTGCCAGCCCATCTGCACGAGCCACGGCCACACGTCCTCGCGCCGGCCGCGGATCGTGATCGCGTGATCGGTCACCACCATCGGATCGTGGAGCAGCTCGTCGCCCGGCATCACCGCGCCACGCTCCTCGCGCGTGCTGCCCCACGTGCGGCCGAGGTGGCAGGCGAACGCGTAGGCACCCGCGGCCGCCAGGCCGATCGATCCGTACCGCATCAACGCGTCCTCCCACCGCCAGCGTGCGCCCGGCGCGATCGGATCGGCAGGGCCGTTCGCCCGCGGTTCGGCGGGCCGGCTAGCCGGCCGAGATCACGCCCCGGAGCGGCCGGTCGAGGATCCCCGCGAGTCGCTCGACCTCCGCGAGGACCGCGGCCCGCGGTGGCCGACCGGCATCCGCGAACCACGCCACGCGCACGTCGTCGCCGTCGAGCTCCCACGTGCCGGCCACGACGCCGTCGGCGACCACGACCGGCGCGATCCAGCCGGCCGCGCGGCTGACGTCGCCGCGGTGTCCCGCCGGGACCACCTGGATGTCCTCGGTGCCGGGACCGAGGACGTACTGGTCGAAGCCCGGCAGCAGCCGGACGATCCGTCCGGGCTCGCTCCGAAGGAGCTCGTCAAGGTCCTCCGTCAGCACGTGCGCCGTCCGGCCTTCCACGTCCACCGTCGCCAGCCGGTCGCCGAGCTCCGCGAACCAAGCGCGCAGCATCCGGCGGCCGATCCGGCCGCGCGAGAGCCAGTTCCGGAAGTTGTCGGTGGTGGCGGGGCCGTACGCGCGCAGGTACGAGGCGATCGCGGTCGGCGCGGCCTGTTCCGGCTCGGGGACGCCGGTCCAGCGCTCGCTGGCGTCCTGCGGCCGTTGGAAGGTCGTGCGGGTGCCACGGGAGGGGCCGAAGCACAGGTCGCCCTGCCACGCGAGCGGC
>Ga0187785_10000049_pt1 | contig 42382 bp, 36 predicted proteins | sample 0815_BV2_4_20_MG_FD_132466 | JGI IMG/M metagenome (GOLD analysis project Ga0187785, IMG submission 132466) | Tropical peat soil microbial communities from peatlands in Department of Meta, Colombia - 0815_BV2_4_20_MG | ecosystem: Environmental > Terrestrial > Soil > Wetlands > Peat | place...
AAACCCCCTCCCAGAAACTTCTATCATGCGCCGGCATCTGCATTTCCGCTGAGGAAATGCAGATGCCGGCGAGTGCTAAAAGTTCTTGAGGTGGGGTTCGGGGAGGAACTTCTTACAAGAAGTGCCTCCCCGATTTCACGTATTTGAAAGCGCATTCGTATCAGCCGACTTTGGGCGGAAGTAACCGTTTTCAATGCGCAGCAGGGTAGAAGATCAGGATGCGGTGAGAACGGTTTGCAGAAATGAGGTCGCTCGAGTTTCCGACCAATATTCCCCAGTGCGATTAAACGACATGAAGCCGACATGACCCCCATGTCGGGGGATCTCGAGAAAGAAGTGAGGATTGACATTCGCTTCTTCAACGGGAAAACAGGTTTCCGAGAGAAACGGGTCATCAGCTGCGTTTATCAACAGTGCCGGAACGGAAATTCTTTTTAAGAATTGTTTGCTCGAAGCCTTTTCATAGTAATCCGCGGAGTCCCTGAATCCATGAATAGGAGCAGTATATCTGTCATCAAACTCGCTCAGTAACCGAATACGATCGAAGCCCGCATCGTTAATACGATCCGGCATCATGAGGGCCTTTGCTCGTATCTTCCCGTGCAGCAGTTTGAGAAACCTGTGCAAGTACGGTCGATTACGGAATTCCTTGAGACGGTCGGAGCAGGCTTTGAGATCGCACGGAACGGAGATCGCAACTGCTGCTTTGACAAGCGGCGAAATCCCATTCCCCTGTTCTCCCAGGAACTTCAAGATGACATTACCCCCGAGACTGAACCCCACGAGAGCCACATCAGCATAGATTCCGGTGTTCGCGACATGGCAGACGACCGTGTTCAGATCGTCGGTTTCACCACTGTGATACATGCGGAGCGCCCTGTTCGGCTCTCCGCTGCATCCCCTGAAATTCATGGCCAGAGCATCCCACCCCGTGCGGTTGAGTGCTTTCACCATGCCCATCATGTATGGGCGACTGGAATCTCCTTCCAGGCCGTGCAGCACTATGGCTACCCGACGTCCTCCGACTTTGGACCAGTCCAGATCGAGGAAATCCCTGTCCGAGGTTTCGATCCGTTCCCGTTGATAGGTCACCCCCGGCACTCTTCGAAAAAGTGTGGGAATTATTGTCTGTACGTGCGGATTTGAGCACAGCAACGGTGCTGTATAGCTGTGTTGAGCGATGACGGGCACCTTTTTGGCCTCCATTCTCATTCACTGTTTCAGCGGGTTCGAGGATACATGGTTTTCCAGGCACGCAGCAAGTTCCAGGGGCGGCCTGCGCTTCCCGGGGCAGACGTGTTGCTACGATGTGCGTCAAAGCGGTATCAACGCAAGGAGAGTCTGTAACCCGGAGAAACGCAACGTCACAAGCGAGTGTTCCCTATTTCGCCTCTTGGATTTCAATCGAGCATTATGTGCCGTGAGTGATAGCGATCTTCTCAAACATGATCACGAGCCCGGCAGCAATCCTGTAGAGCGAATCGACCACCAGGTTCTCTTCCGCAGTGTCGTCGAAAAAAACGTTCAGTGACGATTCCATGCCTCCATCCGGCTTCCAGTAACAAATGAGCATCGGTATTCTGGGAAGAGGATGCAAAATGACCGCAACATCCGAATTAAACATATGCGGCGCACGTCTCGCGCTGAAAACATGGATCATGTGCTCAAACAGATCCGTGTGAGCGTCGGCCACCAGCTTCAAAGGCTTTTCACACCGTTGTCCGAAAAGTGGAGCCCACGTTCCCCCGTTTTTCAGCTCGCGAAACGGAACCCAATTCCCTGAGACGGGCTTTCCGGCACAAGAAATCACATAATTGAGTAGAGGTATTGTTACCCAACCGTGAATGTGGCACTCGGAGGTGATAATCCCCTGGGAATCGATGTGAAAGTCCTTTCCCAGCAAATTGATCGTCAGCCTCCCCCCTGAAAACCGACCACCCAATCTTTCGGCTGAAGCAGCGACATCCATGCTGCTGATTTTTTGTCTCAAATCGGCCAGAGCGTGCTCTTCCTCGCGGTCCAGCGTTCGAGAATCGGAGTTCCGGATGTTGAAGATGTCCAGAGCGGCTCTGTCCATGTGTGGGCAGTCTCTCAGCCCCTTCTCACCCTTGAAAACCGCGGCGGCAAAGGCGAAACACGTTGGAACCCTGCAGTCCCTGCAGTTGGTCCTGGGAAGCACCTTGAAAATTTCCATGGCATTTGCGAGTTGAATCATGTCCTCCACTCCCGGTTCACTGCTCTCCGTCGCGACTCCATGAGGCCGAAGCGATAGGCCCGGTAAATCTCTCAGCAAGTTGTTCCCGCCTGGATGCGTATAGGGGGAGAGCGGCCTGCAACGACTTATATTATCACATTCTTTCCGGCCCGGCCATGGTTGCCGCACGCTTACTGGGGTTTCGCATCGTGAACAGGTCGTTTGTGTATTCAAGTATTCACAAGGGGGGAAGGACGTGAGTGCGAGCGCAGCAAAGCAATCTCCGTGAAAAGATATCGAGCTTCTTCGTTTCACCCGTCGCTATAACCGGTCGATGATAAGTGCCCCCGAGAACGAATGCTACCCACATATGTCACGGGCATCAGGACACTTTCCTCTCGCTGTGCCGGTCCCGACACACGCTGTCCCGGGTGAAGCCGGGGACTCTTCACCCAAGGATGTTCATCGTGCCCAGGGCAATTCTCGCCATTGGAATTTCGTGTTACCCTATGTCGCTATTGCTTCGGGCACGTGTCGCGAAATTTCTGTCTGTGTTTGTTCAACACCTCAAGAAAGTCCGCATTACCCGGTATGCTTTGACGCAACTCCACCGCGGTATACGTGTCCCAGGTGAGGCCGTCATAAATATTGAGAAGCTTGGTTACCCGGTGAGTCCCCGTATACCCTTTCAACGATGAGGTCAACTTCCGAAACGCTTTGCTCATTGCTGATTGGGCGGCGTCGGCATTACTCATTCTGAGAGCAGCCTCGGCTTCAGAGAAGAACGTGCCCACCGCAGAGCATATGATCTTTGTCAACTGCTCCTCATTGACCTCTTCCTTGGCTACCTTTGTTTGCTGGGGCGGTACGTTTTCGGTTCGCTGCTGCTGGGGTGCAGTTACGGATTCCAACAACACTTTCCGCATCTCGTAGACGAGGTTCTTCAGATTTTGAAGTTCATTTCGCGTGTCAGCGAGTTCCCTCTTGATCTGATCCATTTCCCGAAAAAGATCCTGTGATTGGACACTGGAAACGGAACCGAAAAATACGAACATCAGCAACAACAACGAAATCCGGGAAAACTTTGCCTTTTTCATGTCTCCGCCCCTGATGGTAAGTTTTAAGCATCTTACTGTACACGAGATCGCGCTACAAATCCAGCCAATTGCGTTTTCGATCTGGTAATTGCCGTGAATGCCATGCCATGCATCCTTTTCCCACCCCTGGCATCAAAAAGCGCGAGGGCGGCCGAATTGGGGGCGAACTTGTGAGAGGGCACAGTGCAATGAAACTGAAATCCAGCAGGGGCATGACTTTGCAACACAGAACGGGCCGGCGGACTCAGTGTGTTCATTCTGGTGCGCAGCGGCATAACCGATCACGATTGCTTGTGCCTTTCCTCGTATTCCTGATTTGCTTGTGTGTACCGTTCACCGCTTCAGCGCAAGAAAACCAGGAGCGACATGAGCGACGTCGCCACGCAGAAACCGCAGAAACCGAAGCAGATCGGATCATTCAGACCGCAATGACGAGAAAGGAATTGCCGGGTCTGGTTCTCGCAGTCGTATGCGACGGAAAGACAGTGGTGAACAAAGGCTACGGAGTCAGGTCATTCGAATCCGGTGAAGCGCCTGACGCAGATACCGTCTTTTACATAGGATCCCTTTCCAAGGCGCTAACGGCCGTAGGAGCCATGCTGCTTGTGCAGAGAGGCAAACTGGATCTGGATGTTCCGGCAAGTGCTTACCTCAAGCACTTACCTGCTAACTGGCGGAACATAACGGTCAAGCAGTTTCTGGCCCACCAGAGCGGTATTCCCCAACTGAACCGGAAATTCCCGACATTCGCTCAGATGCTGAGTTCGGCAAGAGGTGTGCCTTTGCGTTTCGCTCCGGGAACCGGCCAGGAATACAACAATTTCAACTTCGCAGTTGTGGGAAAAGTAATCGAAGCGGTGAGCGGCATGAATTACGTGAATTTTATGCGGCGCAACGTATTTGGCCCCTTGCGCATGGATCACACCGGCGTGAAAATTGTCAGCCGAAATGTGGCTATAAGCTACAGATCTGCCAACGGCACACGTGTGCCTATTGAACCTCGGTTCAAAGGAGGTCCGTACGGTATTCCTTCGGGACATCTGCAAAGCACTCTTTCAGACGTGCTGAAATTCTATTTCGCTCTTAGCTCGGGAAGATTACTCAATCCCGCAACGTACGAACAGATGGTTTCTCGTGTCCATTTGGGGCTTTCAGGCACTCCCGGCTGGTTTGAAAGGAGAGCCGGACGATTTTCCCTGGTGAGCAAGAACGGTGCTACCCAAGGGTTCCATAGTCTCATGACTTTTGTTTCGGGCAGGAGCGATGCCGTGGTGCTGCTTTGGACATCACAAAAACCTGGAGGCAAAGGGCTGGTTCGAGAAACCAACGCTTTGTTGAACCAAGTGTGTGGCGTGCCATTACCCCGGAAGGCTCCAGCGAGTGTGAAAAGTTCTAGAGGTGGGGTTCGGGGAGGAACTTCTTACAAGAAGTTCCTCCCCGATTTCACGTATTTGAAAGCGCATTGGTATCAGGCGGTATCAGAGGGGCCGTTCTGACAAACGGTGGCCTGACATTAAGGAATCCACATTCTTCCGTGTCGCCGGTCAACAGGCAGGTGGTCTTTGAACGACGATCTAATTTACGTAATAACCAGCCGCAAAATAAGCCTTCTGGCCTGGAACCGCCATGATATAGGTTTTCTTGAGCGAGGGCTCTTTCGCTGCCGGTTTGGGCCACCAGTATTCCACCCATCCTGAACCGGGATTCACGGCAATTTCTCGAAATTTCGTGAAAAATTGATTACCCTTTGGGTCCTTGAAACTGGTCAGATCGGCTCCGACGAGTTTGTCCGCCGCGAACGGGTGAGCCAGCAAGGTGGTCTTCTCGGTGGAACCAGCGAAAATATACAGATCACCTTTTACAAAGGGCCCTTTGGGATCGCCAATGGCTTTGAGCGTCTCGTCCAAGCCTTTTTCCTTCGCCATGGCAACGCCTTTTTCCACGAGCGCCTTGGCATCCGCAGCATCGTCCGCAATTGCCAAAGCTGTACACGTCAATACGAAGATCGAGATCAGCCCAAGTAATAAAATTCTCTTCATAATCTCCCTTCACTTTCTGCCGGACAAGTCGCCACCCACCTGCGTTCCAAATAATGTTAACAGTTTCTGCAACAGACTTCCAATCCTTGTGCATCATGCAAACGTGTTCATCCACGTACATGAGCGCTGGGCTTTCTTCTATCGACTGTCAAGATCCGTTCTTCTTGAGCGGTATCCATCAGTTGCGGGCGGAGCCCGTCTTGTACCGAACACGCACCAGTGCCTGGCGTTGAAACCGCTTGCTCCCAAACTTTCGATGTGGCACAATTTACCAGGTTCGAAGAGTGTCATATCATAGCACATCATAAGAAAATCTCAGACTCGCAGGCATCTGGAAATCCGTTGTTTCGCTTTTCGATGCGGCTCCACATCGAAAATGCTTCAAATCTTCAAGCGAAATCATTCTCGCAGTACCATATTGGAAAGAAATGACCACTTTTCTCCACAGCCTCAGATTCCGCTTGATCTTCGTGGTGGTCCTCGCAACCCTGCCGGCCACAGGCCTGATCATCTATAACGGTGCCGAACAGCGCCGGTCGGCGAGAGTGGACGCTCAAGAAAACGCCTTGAGACTGGCCACTCTTGTGTCTGCGGAAGCGGAACAACTGATTACCATGACGGGCCAATTCGTTGTTTCTCTCTCGCAATTCCCGGCCATCATGGATCGTAACTCTCAGTCGTGTGCGTCCACATTGGAGATTCTCAACAAGATTCACCCATTCTATACGGCGCTGGCAGTCGCTCATCCGGATGGCCGTGTGTTGTGCTCGAGCCGCACGGGCAATCCCATCGACCTTGCCGACAGGGACTACTTTCAGACCGCCCTCAAGACACGTGGCCTGGCCGTCAGTGATTTTCTGATCGGCCGCTTTACCGGTAAGCCGACGATGGCTTTTGCCTATCCGACGATGGACGAGGCCGGCCAAACCCGGGCCGTTGTAGTCGCAAGCCTTGACCTGTCATGGCTGATCAAACGGGCTTCCGTGGCTCGGCTTCCTGCCGGTTCGGTGCTCAACATCATTGATTCTCACGGCCAAGTCCTCGCTCGTTGGCCTGATCCGGGACAATGGATTGGCCGTTCTATACCCGACGTGGATATAGTCAAGCGCGTGCTCGCCCGAAAAGAGGGTGTGGCTGAAGCGGTCGGCATGGAGGACGTGCCGCGCCTGTATGGCTTCAGGCCGCTCGGTCCTGATCCGCAAGCCGGCTTTGTCTACGTGGGGATTCCCCAGACGGTTGCATATGGCCCTTCAGATCGAATCATGGCGGCCAATTTGATTTCGCTTGGAATTGCAACGGCGCTGGGGCTGGCAGCGGCCTTGTTTTTCAGTCAGGTGTTCATAATGCGGGGCGTGAATGTGCTGATGAACACGACGAAACAACTTGCCTCAGGCGACCTGGGCGCTCGCACGGGTCCGCTGCCGGGATGCGGCGAAATCGATCAATTGGCTACCGCTTTCGACGACATGGCGAGTGGCCTGCAGAAAAGAGAAGAGGAGCGCAAAGAAGCTGAGGAAGAAATCCGGCAGCTAAACGTCGAACTAGAACAGAGGGTCAGAGAACGAACCGCCCAACTTGAGGCAGCGAACAAGGAGCTGGAGGCCTTTGCTTATTCTGTCTCGCACGACCTGAGAGCGCCCCTGAGGGGTATAGACGGTTTTAGCCGATTAGTGGTGGAAAAATACGGTAGCCTCCTGGACCAGCAAGGCCGGGACTATCTGCAACGCTCACGAGCCGCGGCCCAGCGCATGGGTCAGTTGATCGACGATCTCCTGAAATTGTCACGTTTGACCCGCGCGGAGATGCGATGGGAAAAGATTGACCTGAGCGGAGTAGCTCGAGAGATTGAAGAAGAGCTGAGAGAGAGCCAGCCCGATCGCAGCGTGGAGTTTGTCATCGCGAACGATGTGCAGCTCGTGGGCGATGAGCGCCTTGTTCGAGCAGCTCTGGCAAATCTCCTGGACAATGCATGGAAATTTACCGGGAATACCCCCGATGCTCGCATCGAATTTGGCCTTGCGGAGCACGACAGCGACCCGGTTTTTTTTGTCAGCGACAACGGCGCCGGATTCGACATGAACTATGTTGATCAGTTATTCGGACCGTTTCAGCGCCTCCACTCAATGACGGAATTCCCTGGCACGGGGATTGGCCTCGCCATTGTGCAACGCGTGCTTCACCGCCACGGCGGAACCGTCTGGGCTGAAGGCGCAGTCGGCCAAGGAGCCACGTTCTATTTTAGTCTCCCGTTAAGAGGTAAAATTTGAATCAAAAAGTAGTGCTGTTGGTGGAAGACAATCCTGATGACGAGGAGTTGACCCTGGTTGCGCTCCAGGAAAACAACATCGGAAACCCGGTGGTTGTCGTACGTGACGGAGCTGAAGCCTTGGATTACCTTTTTGGTACCGGCCCGTATGAGGGAGATGAGGCTCGCTTCCTGCCGGTGGTTGTGCTCTTGGACCTGAAGCTGCCCAAACTCAACGGTCTGGAGGTACTGCGCCGTCTGAGAGCTAACGACCGTACCAAGTTCCTGCCTGTCGTCGTGCTGACCTCCTCAAGAGAGGAGCAGGACCGAATCCAGTCATATTCGTTGGGCGCTAACTCCTACGTGCGTAAACCCGTTGACTTTGGTCAGTTCGTCGAAGCCGTTAAGCAACTGGGGCTCTACTGGTTAGTCTTGAACGAACCCCCTCCACAAATGTAGGTCTCTCTTAGCAGGGATTCTCGGAAGTAATGTCGGTTTTGATTACGCGAAAAGGTTGGAAGATTGTCATTGCGAGGGCAAAGCCCGAATCAATCTCCAACCGACCAAAATCGAGATTGCTTCGTCGCTCCGCTCCCCGCAATGACATGATTGGACCACCGGCATGCGGGCCAGAGTTGTGAGAAAATCCGACACAATTTTCGAGAACCGGTATATGAGTCGCCCGAGGCGGAAGAGGGCGCAAGGATCATTCATTCCAGGAGAGCTGAAATGCCTGAGTGCTTACGGGTGTTGATTGCCGAGGATGCTGAAAATGACGCTCTGTTGATGGTCGGCGAGCTGGAGCTTGCCGGCTTCGAGGTTCTGTACCGCCGCGTGGAAACATCCGAAACAATGGCCGATGCATTATCAAGCGACGAATGGGACCTCGTATTATCCGATTACAGGATGCCCCGCTTTAGTGGGAGTGACGCTCTTGCGCTTCTTAAGAGCCACGGCCTGGACATACCCTTCATAGTGGTATCCGGCAAAATTGGCGAAGAAACGGCAGTTGAGGCCATGAAAGCCGGAGCTCACGACTACGTCATGAAAGATAACTTGGCAAGGCTCGTTCCGGCTGTGCAGCGGGAATTGCGTGAGGCCGAGATCCGTCGGGACCGTAGACGAACGGATGAGGCGCTGCACAAAAGTGAGTTCAGGTTTCGCCAGATTTACGACAATGCGCCGGTAATGATGCATTCCATCGACCGGAACGGGATTATTCGGAACGTCAACCTCAAATGGCTGACTGTAATGGGGTACGCCCGTGATGAAGTGGTTGGCCGAAAGGTTGACTGCGTGATGACCCCTGAGTCATGCGTCGATCTTCAGGCCAGGCTCGCTCACTTCTGGAGCGAAGGAAAAATCGGGGATGTCTCGTACCGGTACGTGAAAAAAGACGGGACGATCATAGACGTGATCCTCGATTCGGTGGTCGTGCACGACCCGACATGGGGAGAGGCCAGCCTGTCCGTGGTTCGCGATATCACCGCCCAAAGGAGAGCTGAAAGCGCCCTTCGAGAGAGTGAGGAACGGTACAGAACCCTGATAGAAACAATGAATGAAGGGTTCGCGATTCAAGACGCACATGGATTCATTACCTATGCGAACAGTAAATTGTGTGAAATGCTCCAATGCTCTCAGCAAGAGCTGGTCGGTCACTCGGCCGGCGATTTCCTCGATACGTTTAATCAGACGGTCGAGAACCTTCCGGCGATCGTGCATGATACATCCTACGAGGTTACCTGGACGGGGAAACTCGGGCGTCAAGTTGCTACAATCATGTCTCCGAGACCTCTGTGGGATTTCCGGGGAGAATTCATAGGGAGCTGTGCTGTAATAACGGATATAACTCGGCGCAAGAAAAGGGAAGAAGAGGTTCGGCTGCTGCGAAGCAGGCTCGAACTGATTCTCAACTCGGCCTGGGAAGGAATTCTGGGCCTGGATTCAGAGGGGAATATCACATTTGTGAATCGGTCTGCCGCAAACATGCTCGGATATGAAGTGGACGAACTGGTCAACCGGAAGAGCCACGAGGTCGTGCATCATTCCAAACCTGACGGGAGCCCATATGAGGAGGAAAATTGTCCAATCTATGCCTCTCTCAGAGAGGGTGTCATACGCCATACCACGGACGAGATCTTTTGGAAAAAAGACGGCAGCAGCTTCGACGTGGAACTTGCCATCAATCCTATTACGGAAAGCGGAAACAAGACAGGGGCAGTGGTGACTTTCTGGGATACGACGGGTCGTAATCAGGCAGAGAGGGCCATTCAAAGAGGGAAGGAAACATTGGAAGCGGTGTTCAACGCGATAACCGAATCTTTGTTGATGCTGGACACGGACGGCCGTATCATTTCCTTGAACGAAACTGCGGCCCGGAGGCTCAACCGGACGGTAAACGAACTCGTCGGCTCCAGCAACTATGATATTCTTTTGCCTGACCTCGCCAAGATCAGGAAGGCCAAACATCGAAAGGTTGTCGTCTCCGGTAAAGCAGCCAGATACGAGGACACACGGGCCGGCAGGGTTTTGGACAACCACGTCTATCCAGTGTTCACTCCTGAGGGAAAAGTAGATCGCCTGGTTGTCTTTACTCGCGATATCACCGAACAGCAGCTCGCCGAAAAAGCGCTCCTTGAGAGTGAAAAGCGCTTCAGAGCAGTTTTCGAGACTGCCCGAGACTTCATCTATATTAAAGATAGGCAGTCAAGGCTGACTCATGTAAACCCACCCGGACAACAATTGCTCGGCCGATCCGTTTCGAAATTGCTCGGAAAAACTCCCAAGGACCTTTTTGCTCCTGAACAGGCTTCTTACCTGGAAGATGTCGACCGACGCGTTCTCGACGGAGAGAATGTGGAGACTGAACATTCGTTCAGCGTTGGTGGCTCGACTCGTACATTGCATATGATTTCGGTGCCCCTGAGGGACGAGTCAGGGGCCATTTCAGGCATATGCTCCATAGCGCGTGACATCAGTTATCTGAAGAGGAGAGATTTTGTCGCACCCACAGTGCTTGACGAGTATCCTTCCCCGGCAATGAGAACTACTGTGAGCGGACTACGAGTCGCTGCGTCTACGGCAAGCACGGTTCTGCTGCTTGGAGAAAGCGGTAGCGGCAAAGATTATTTGGCCCGATACATTCACGACCATTCGGCGCGTCCGCATGGGCCGTTCTTTTCCATCAATTGTGCGGCAGTGGCGCCCCAGCTTGCAGAATCTGAATTATTCGGCCATGAGAGAGGGGCCTTCACCGGGGCAAGCGGTCGAAAACGCGGCCTGTTGGAGCTGGCTGAAGGTGGGACGCTGTTGCTAAATGAAATCGGGGAGCTTTCGCCTGGGCTGCAGGGCAAGCTATTGACATTTCTTGATACCCGGAAGTTTACCCGCGTTGGGGGCGAAAGAGAAATCTCGGTCAATGCACGATTGATCGCAGCCACGAACAGGGATCTCGCGAAAGAGGTCGAGGACGGCCGATTTCGGCTGGATCTTTTTTATCGCCTCAACGTGGTGTCCATAACTGTTCCTCCCCTGCGCGAACGACGCGAGGACATTCCGATGCTCGTCCGTGACATGCTCTCGCACCTGCAGACAGAATTGCAGCTTTCTGTCTTGCCGATTATTGATTCAAGAACCATGGAACAATTGAAGAGCTATGATTGGCCGGGCAATGTGAGAGAACTGCGCAATGTCCTGGAAAGGGCCATGATTCTTTCACACGGAAAAGAGATAGGGTTTCCCGCACTGGAATTAGGTGACAGCCAGGGCTTATTGCCGCACGATCAAAAAACAACGTTCTCCGTATCTTTTCCGGGCGACCAGTCTCTCCATCAGATGACCCAAGAGTTGAAACAATTTCTCATCACTGAGGCACTGCGACGGTCTGGAGGCAGCAGACAAAGTGCAGCCAAACTCTTGAAGATTTCTCGATATTCGTTGAAACATTATATGAAGAAACTGGGGTATTTCGAGGAAGAAGAGACGAACTAACGGGACCTCCTTCCCGGAAATGTCATTTGGTTGAATTCATGAGTATCTTGACCACTTCGAGTTTGCCCGTGGCCGAAGCGCATCTCAGGGCCGTGACGCCATTCTTGGTTCGTGCGTCCGGGCTCGCGCCGGCTTTCAGAAGTATTTTGACACCTTCCGTACATCCCTGACAAGCAGCCTTTATAAGTGCTGTCTCACCGTTCGCGTCTGCAATATCGACCCGTGCCTTGCCGCGCAAGAGTTGCTCCAGAATCGTCGGATGGCAATTTGCTGCAGCGCACATAAGGGATGTGACGCCGTTGGCAAGAGCCGTATCCGCATAAGCGCCCTTGTCCAGGAGCAGGTCGACGGCTTTTACACAACCCTTGCATGCCGCCTTGATCAGGGCCGTTTCTCCCGTACCGTCAGTTGCGTCCACTTCCGCTCCCAACTGCAGGAGATATTCCACAGTCTCAGGGTGACAAAACGCCGCGGCACACATGAGCCCCGTAATGCCATTGTCTTCTTTGTGGTTAATATCCACCCCCTTTTCCACCAGAAACTTCATTACCTCCATCTGGCCGTGGCAGCATGCTTCTACGAACGCATTATTTTGTTCACCCTCACCTGCGGCACGGGCGGTGGAGACGATTTCCGCTCCTGTGACGTGAGCAAAAAACGTCATTGAAACGGCTATAATCGCGACGCGCACAGAAATCACCTTCAACATAGCAACCCCCTGACAGCCCTATTTATCTGATCTTATCCATTGAACAAAAAATGAGCAATGCAATCCACGCGAAAAATCGACACGTCCTTCAAAATACCTGTCGAGATGCACTTGAATGACAATACGGTATGCATCGGCTTCGTAACCCTCCGCGTGCTCTCCGTTCGCCTCCATGCAGTACTCCGATGCGAAATGAACGTTGATACGGATTCGCTTTTCTTGCAGGTAACTCGATTTTGAACACGAGCTGGGGGCTCTCCTTCGCTGCGGACGACGCAGAGCCGTCTCATCACTTCGCTCAGGAGAGCCCTCAACCCCGGCATATCATAAACCTTGTGGCGAATGCGTATGATCACTGGCGAATGCTGCATGGAACACGCGTAATTTACTATACCGGACATACAGGATACCGTATGATGGTGGGGCGGACTACACGCGAGACGATGGGGGCGAAAAGGAAATTCGGGTGACTGATTCGGGTAAGAGAAAAATCAACGCAAGAGAGATAGTGACGGACATCCGTTCAGGCATGGACGGCTCAGCCCTGAAATCGAAATATCAGCTATCGGACAAGGCACTCGAGTCAGTCTGCTCTCAATTGTCGTCAAAGGGGATCCTCACCGACCAGGAACGGCGGAGGCTGCAACCCGTTCCACCATCGACTCGCTCTATAGATCCGCAATACCCTGAATGGCGATGTCCCGCATGCAACGCGACCCAGGCGTCTCACGTGCGGGAATGCCCTGCGTGTGGAATCGTCATAGACAAATTCGTGGCTCGTCAGCAGCAGGAACAAGCCAATCCGGGAGTGCCGCGGATTTCGACGCACGATCCTGATTCCATGAGCCCGAAGAACTGGATGACGGTCATTGCAAGCGTAGTCATTCTTGCACTGGTGGGAGGCGCAGTCATAGCGTGGTCCACGTACCGAGCCAAACAGAAAACAAAGATGACCGCTCTGGGGATAAAATTGCAGTCCGCAGAACCAGCCCCCGTCCAACCGAATTTCGTGCCGGAACAGACCGATGGAGATCAATCTCAGAACGCGGGGTCGCAGGAAACCGGGCCGGCGGATTCCGGAGAATTGAGACTCAACTCCCGTACGGAGACGGAAATCCCCCGGGTTCCTTCTCCCCCTCAGCCAGCATCCACCCCCCCTCCGCCGGCATCCATGCCCTACGTTACGGGAGTCCTGAGACAGTTCACGTTCAAGGACTTCAAACGCGAAGTGGTTGAGGCGTCCAACACGTGCCCGGTTCTCTTTCAATTTTACAGCGACACGTGACCGCCATGCCGGCGGATGGCATCCGTCCTCAAAGAAGTTGCAGACGAGACAAAAGGCAAAGCCATCGTAGGACTGGTCATGGTCTCGGATCGGGAACTTGTCCAAGCATTCGGAATAAAGAAAATACCCACTGTTTTCGTAATGCGTAACGCCGAAGTCACCGCATCGTTTGTGGGAGTTCTCCCCAAAGCGCAAATTCAAAAACTCTTGAAAGGAACGTGACGCCGATCATCCGAATGTCTCTCTTCAGATATATTCCCATGCGCATGCGCATTCAACGGGGTGAAGCATCTTTCGAGAAGTCGCTCCCCTGGTCTTCGCATCGTGGAATCGCAAGGGTCTGATACCAATGCGTTTTCAAATACGTGAAATCGGAGAGGAACTTCTTGTAAGACGTTCCTCCCCGAACCCCACCTCAAGAACTATTGGCACTCGCCGGCATCTGCATTTCCGCTGAGGAAATGCAGATGCCGGCGCATGATAGGAGTTTCTGGGAGGGGGTTTGGGGGGGACACTCTTTACTAAAGAGGCTCCTTCCAATCTTACTTTTTTGAAAGCGCATTCGTATGAGTCACGCTTGGCGTTCCGTCATGAACACGGTACCATTCTGGAGGTGATAAACAATGTACGTTTTGATTCTGTATTACTCAAAGACGGGCAACACAGGAAAAGTTGCGCAATTGGTGGCTGAGGGGGTTCGGTCCATTCCAGGAGTGGAGGCTGTTCTCAAGACCACACAGGAAGTCACAAAAGAAGATTTCGTCGATGCGGCCGGAGTCATAGCGGGTTCGCCCGTATATTTCGGAGTTTTGGCTGCAGACTTGAAAAGGGTGTTCGACGAATTCGTGGGTGTCAGGAAAAAAATGGAGAACAAGGTGGGAGCGGCTTTTGCCAGTTCCGGTTTCTGGGCGGGAGGGAACGAGACCACTATTCTGTCGATTCTCCAGTGCTTGCTCATCTACGGAATGATCGTCGTGGGCGACCCCATGTCCGCGACGGGCCATTATGGAGCAGTCTCCGTAGGTGCACCTGACGATAAGTCCGCCGATATTGCGAAAAAATTGGGAGCGCGAGTGGCTGAACTGTGCAAGAAACTCGGCGGATAAGAGCCGACCGGGGTTTCGGCACGTGTGAGATCAGTTGCCAAAAACAATGTCCGTTTGGATGTCCACCGATCCCAGGGGTTCCCGAACCAAGCTTTGACGGCTCTGCTGTGTCCGCGGTGAGAGAACCCCTGAGATCGGCAGCGCGAATCGGTCAGAACTTTTGGCAACTTCTATGAGATTCCCGGAATTCCGCTCCTTGAACCGGTTCGTCCTGGCGTCTTGTAGAGCAGCCAGTCAGCCGTGGTATCCGATTCCGCAGAAGGGCGAAGATTTGAATTCAGGTAATGTGCAGAGCACCGAACGATCCGATGTCAGGTGGTACGTAATCCAGTCGGCAAAATCTCCTTCTCCCGGCCACACCTCTATTCCGGGCAGCATGTTCCGTGGATAATCGAAATTCGCTCTGACTTCGTCCCAAAACTGGTGCCGGATGAACATCGCTTGGTTCCTCCTTCATGCCCTAATATCGTTTATCACGATGCATTGTCTCTCAAAAGGATTCACACTCCACAAAAATAAATCGTCCATGAGAGAAGACCGTGGCGGTGTTTTCGTGAATAGCCCGGCATCGGTCACCCTTGGAGCGGCACTCAGCAATGCAAACGCCGTGAACTCAAGCCTCTCCCCACATGGGAAGACATTGCTCGTAAGAGATGGGCGCGTCTTTGAAAAATAGGTACCAATCGTTGTGTCTATTCAGTTGTGGGCTGGAAACGGCTGTCATTGAGAGCCCTGCGAAGCGATCTCGGCTTTATGGGATTCTCAAATACGTCAATTTTGAAAGACTGTCATTGCGAGGGCGAAGCCCGAAGCAATCTCGGTCGCCAAAGCGAGATTGCTCCGTCGCTTCGCTCTTCGCAATGACCTGCTTGAACATTGTAGATGCACGGGAAGGCTTATCGTTCCGGCAATACTTTTGAGAATTACTTTAACTGTCGAGATTGCTTCGTCGTTTCACTCCTCGCAGCGACAGAGGTTAGACACCTCCCCCGAGTACCCCAATGATTACGAATCGAGAGTTGCGGAGCTCCAGTCGTATGGCAAACCTCCGCGGCGTCAGGACCTCGGCGTCCCAACAGTGTGAAATAGCGGGCCTTTACCAATAGAACCCTATTTTTGTTTAGCCGCTGGCATTGTTATGCTAGTCTATGCTTTTTTATTGCCTTTGAAGCGGCGGCCAGCGGAGTTTTATGAAGACCTTCATCCTTGTTCTGATAAACGGCTTCTTTATAGCGTTGTTCATAGTGCTGCTGAGGAAGCCGAGCATATTGACCTATTACTCAAGCGGTCGAGTATGGCTCACCTGGTTTGCCGTGGCCATAATCACGCTCATGGACGAGCTCACTTCCGTTTTCTACGCACCTGCCGAAGCTCACAGGTTTATCGGGCCCAGCGCCATTGTCTTCATTGCTTTTACCGCGATATTTATCCACTACATGACCACGAGGCTGGTGGAAATCGCCGAAATACTGGAGCACCACGGCATATTCGGCGGAGGAGTGTATTCTTTTTCGTATCTCGTCCTGGGGCCCACGGTGTCGTTTGTGGCCGTGTCCTCTATTATGGTGGATTACATTCTGACCGCGTGCATTTCCGCGGTGAGTGCAGTGGAGAACGCGACATCTTTCTTTCAACTGTCTCATTTCTCGAAAATGTTGGCATCCATGGCCATTGTTTGGGCAGTGGCCGGGCTGAATATCCTGGGAATTCGTGAGAATGCTCGTTTTACCTTTTCGATTTTTGCATTTGCAGCCGTAATATTCATCAATCTCATCGTCTCCGGCGTTTTGGCTCTGGATGCAGATTCCATTGTACGGCTCCAGGAATCGTTCGTAGATGCGACACACAGACTCCAAACGGGATCGCTCTTTAATAATTACGGTATTTTCATTGCGTCGGTGGCAAGCTGCGTCCTTGCATATTCAGGAGTGGAATCGGTGTTGCAGACCGCGGGCCTGGTGCGCACGTGGAGAGAGATCGGGAAAGCTTACATTTTTCTGGCTTGTACCGTGGGTCTCGTCACGCCGATAGTCGCAGCCTTGGCCTTGTCTGCGCCCATCGATTTTGCACAGCATGAAGGCGACTTGATCACGTACTATGCCACGCTCGTGAACGGAGTGCCTTTTGGCGTGGTCATGGCCGTCCTCGCCAGTCTCACACTGATCATGGCCGTCAATACTGCGTTTGTGGCGTCGAGCGAGTTGTTGGAACGGGTTGCCGAGCGCTACGCATTTCACTGGCTGATCAAGACGAATAGAAACGAGTCGTTGTACAGGATCCATCTGACAAACGCGTCGTTTTTTTCCTTTATCATCCTGCTTACGCAGGGAAGCCAGATGATCCTTGCGGACATGTATGCCATAGGGCTGGTCGCAAGCTTTTGCATCAACATGGGCTCACTTATTATTTATCGCTATTTCATGGGAACGAAGGAAGTTATTCACTTTAATACGAGCCGCGCGATCACTCTGGCAATATTTCTCATTTTTGTGAGCTGCTTGTCGTTCCTGGCGTGGATGAAACCGCACGGCACGGAATTGTGGGCGGCAATCACCGGAATCGTGTTGATCGCGGGGCTCATCGTTGTGAAAAAGCGAGCCCCTGAAATCAAGGAAATCGAGCAGACAGACAGTCAAATGGAAATGATTCTCCACCTGGCCGAATCACCGGAACCCCAGGTTAATATCTATTTTCGCAGACCCCGGGAAGAAGCTCTGGCCAAAACGAAAACCAATGAAGTGTACGTGATGTTTTACAATCCGCGGCAGGGTGCGCCTCCCAAGCTGGCTCCGAACCATTTCCGTTTCGCTGCCAGCAGGCGAAGCATTTACAATCACATAGTCGCTCTCTTGAAAGTGGTGGAGTACGAAATGTCCGACAGACAGGTGAACGTCCATTTCGGTTGGCCTCTGTCTTCCTGGATCGACCGTCTGTCAATAGGGGTGATGGTGTTCAACATCATGCGGCTGCCGAGGCAATTTCCCGGGTTCACTTTTAACATCAATTATCCCGGACGACCGTACAAGACTCCCACGTGAGCACGAGACAGGCGGAGCTCAAGATTCCCCGCTCGTCCGCCTACGGTTCTCACCGGACAGGTTCCCGCGAGTGTTATACCGCTTCTCGAAAATTGTGTCGGATGTTCTCATAATTCTTGCCCGCATGCCTGTGGTCAAATCATCATTGCGAGGAGCGGAGCGACGAAGCAATCTCGATTTTGGTCGGTTGGAGATTGCTTCGGGCTTTGCCCTCGCAATGACAATCTTCCAATCCTTTCGCATGATCAAAACCGACATTACTTTCAAGAATCTTTATAGAAGTTCTCGTGGCGGGGTTCAGGGAAGAACTTCTTACCAGAAGTGCCTCTCCGATTTCACGCATGTGGTATCGCAACGTATCACGCAAGCGAAATGGTACGATGCCCGACAACATGATACCGTTACGCCAATAGGGGAGTACCCTGGGGAGAGGGCGGGCATGTCCCCGAAGCGCGGTCAGGCGGTGCAGTTCGCAGCGGAGGCATGCCCGCCACGTAACATCCTGAAAAGCGAAACGGTATGAGCAGCCTCGCGAAAACTCGGCATGTATTACCGCATTATCGAATTCAGCAGGTACGTGATTATGCTGACCACTATCGACCCCAATAAGGCCGCCCAGAAGGATTCCACACGAAATCCCGACGTGAACGCTCCCGCCAGTTGGAACATCAGAGCATTGAGAATCAGAAGGAAAAGCCCGAGCGTAAGTATCGTCAGGGGAAGTGTCAAGATAACCAGGATCGGTTTTACCAGTGCGTTCAAGAGTCCGAGGATCGCAGCAGCTATGATGGCCGAGCCCAATCCTCCTACCCTGATACCCGGAATCAGGTGAGCGACGATCAGGATCGCCACAGTTGAAATGATCCAGCTAATTACAATACCGTGACCCATACTTTCCTCCGTGATGAGAACCATACATTCCGATTCCGATAGAAGAATCTCCGCTGAAGCACATCGTATTCAGGTTGGACCCGCGCGCCTCGTTTTTGTTCTGTTTGTGTCACAGAAATGTGCATTCAAAGAAGTAAGATCGGAGGGACCCTCTCTATATTGCTAGCCATTGAAAACGGAGCCTTGCCGCCCCGCGGTCAGCCCGGTTGTCCTCGCTGCGCTCCTCGCAATTGACAGGCCGAGCAGCGTCATCGCGGGCCAAGCGAGGCAATCTGCTCCGAAAAAAATGTGCGACCTGATTCAAGAAAACCTGTACTTGGCTCTTTCGGCAAGAAGGTTTGTGTATTCTCCGTGCAGGCTTTCCCACACCAATTCCGGCCGATAATGGTTTAGAGCCCGTTCCCGGGCAGCGGCCCCATGTTTTTTCCTCAAATCATCGTCTTCCAGATACCTGACAAGACCCATTTCCAATCCGCGATCGTCCCCGGCCTCGACGAGTAACCCCGTCTCGCCGTCTACAACCGCGTCTACGCACCCGGTAACCCGCGTGGCAACTACAGGGACTTGCATGGCAGCGGCTTCGAGCGGCACATTGGGGAAGCCCTCGGAATAGGAAGGAAATGCCACTACATCCATCAAATCGTAATAATAGGGCATATCTTCATTGGGTACATAGGCGATGGTACGCACCCTGTCGTCTTTGGCCAGGATTGCCAAAATCTCGGGCGGAACCGGATCCTGGGGTTCAATGGGACCTATTACCAAGAGGAACGTGTTGGGCAGCAGTCTTCGGATCCTCGCCCATGCAGCCGCCATCTCCCGTATTCCCTTTCCGGCCACGATTCTCCCCACATACCCGATCACCCTTCCATTTTCCGGAATATGGGAGCGTTGTCGTACGACGAGTCTTTTCTCAGGGTCTAACTTCTCAGGGTTGAATCGTATTGCACTGTCCACGCCATTGCTGCTTCCGTTTGCTGCAACCTTAAGTTTTGCCGGCGAACATATGCCGTCACGAACCATCACAGCGGCTACGGAACCGCTCACCGCAAGCACCCGGTCCGCGAGATGGCAGGTGCACCGTTCCGCCAATCGAAACAGCCGTCGAAAGGGTCCTGCTGCCCTGTCCACCATCACCCCCCGAAGGGTGTACACCCGCACCGGAACCCGGGCGAGAGTCGCGGCCAAGATGCCCAGAGGCCCGGCCTTCCCTGTAGATGCATGCACGATGTGCGGCCGTATTTTCCTGAACAGTGCCCAAAGCCTGAACAGTGCAATGATATCCTTTACGGGTGACATGGTCCTGGTCATGGGCACGGGATGAACCGATATGTTGTCGCGACGGGCCACCCGCGTCAGCTCTTCCCCTGGAGAAGAAACCGCCTCCACGTGAAACCCGCGCTGTTTCATATACGCTATTTGCCCCCGAAAGAAGAATTCCAGGGTCATGGGAACGGTTGTAACGTGTACGATTCTGATTTCCATCATACAAAGCTGCTACGAGCCGTAGCGTTGCGCATGTTCTGCAGAGCACCTACCGGGCTCTGTGCGAACGAACGCGGGCTTGTTCTTGCAGAATACATCCATCCAGACCTTGAGGCTCAACAGGGTCCACAGGGTGTTTGCCTGCGGGGCCTCGCCTCTGAACGACGTCACCAGAGATTCAACGCTTTTCGTGTCCACGATTCCGTGTAGAGGAGAATCCGCTGACGTCAAGGATCTCAACCGCTCCCTTCCTTCGGGTCTTGCGAGCCACACACCAAGAGGAAGGCCGAAACCCACTTTTCTGCGGTTTGCCAATCGTTTGGGTATGTAGAGATTCAGACACGATTTCAGGAAAGACTTTCGTTTCATCGTCGTTGCTCGGCTTTCACCGGGCAGTTGCATTGCGAGGGACAGAATCCTGGGGGTTGCGAACGGCACGCGGTTCTCGATGGAGGCCGCCATGGACATTTTGTCCTGCCGAACGAACAGGGCCGGCAGGTATGTTTGGATGTCGAACAACTGGCACCGCGTAAGCATATCCGACGTACCATGATCCCCGAGGAAAAGAGTGCGTCTGTGAATGCTCTGTTGATACGCCTCGGCGTCCCCCGTGATCCGCTGCAGTTCCCAGTCCTCCATGAACCCGGTGCCGGAGACGATCCGGTCTTCAAGACTCATGTATCGCGCTTTTTTAAAGAATTTTTTCAAGACACCGAACCGTCCGGTGACATGTGGCATGAACCCCGACACCCATTCGAAACTTCCGAGAAGTGCGGGCCAGTCCTGAAGGATGCCGTGAAGCAACAGGAGCGGATAACGTGAGTATCCACCGAAAAATTCGTCTGCGGCTTCACCGGATAAGAGAACGGTTACCTGCTCGCGCGCCAGTTCCGAAAGGAGATATATTCCCACCGAATTCGGGTGGGTGAGGGGTTCGTCATGATGCCACGTCAGCTTTTCCAGCAGCCCGGAAAAAAAAATCTTCGAGTCGAGAGCGCAGTATTCCACTTCCATTCCCAAAAAGCGGCCGATCTGTGCAGCTAACGGCATTTCATCATAGTCCGCGGCCTCGACCCTGCAGTGAAACCCTTTCAGATCGCGTCCGAGGCCCTTTATAACCAGCGCCGAGATCAGGCTGCTGTCCACTCCCCCGGAAAACTGGGTTCCTACGGGAACATCGGCGATGAGGTGCCGTTCAACGGTGTCCGTGAAAATGGACAGAAATTCATCATGCCCTTGTTTCCCGGAGAACGTACTCCTGCTGACGGCTGACGCGACATCCCAGTACGCGGAGCGTTGCACGGTGTCGCTCATCTTGCGATACCGCAATAATTGCCCCGGATTCACCTCCCTGACCTCCTTCAAGAGAGTTTCTTCTCCGCTCACACTGCGAAATGCCAGAAACTCCGGCAAGAGCTCGCAGTTGAGCCGAGCCGTGAAACCCGGAAGAGCGTAAAAGGACTTGATTTCTGAGGAGACTGCCAGTCCGCCCTCCGGAATAGCCCAGAAATACAAGGGCTTGATTCCGAAAAAATCCCGCACAATCAGAGCTTCTTCGAGATCGGGACGCCAGAACAAGAAAGCGAACATGCCTTCGAGTTTTTCGAGACAATCTGTACCCCACGTTTCAAGGGCGTGAAGGAGGACCTCCGTGTCGCAGGTGGATTTGAACCGACAGCCACGGGATTCCAGTTCCTGACGAAGACTGCGGAAATTGTATATCTCTCCGTTGTAGATCAGGACATTTCCGGCATCGCTTACCATGGGCTGGCCGCCTGCTTCGGACAGGTCCAGGATGGAAAGTCTCCGGTGCCCGAGGAACACCTCTTCGGATTCCGAAATCCATTCGCCTGAGCCGTCCGGACCGCGATGTTTCTGCAAATCCACCCCGCAGCGGCAGGCATGGAGATCTATTTTACGTCCCGAAGGATTAATCAGGGCAAAAATGCCGCACATATCGATACAAGGCTCCTGAGGATTGTCGAATCAGGACGGGTAGTCGTCTTTGCACAGGCTCACCACGGATCTGAATTTCCCATTCGGGCCGCGCGGTATTTCCTGTACAGTCTCAAACGTAATGTCAATGCCGTCTCCCACCTTTTTGCGAAGGTTATGCAAGAGAGCGTGTTCTGCCTCGGAATGGTGATCCGGAGCGGGTACCAGCTTGACTCTCAGCGAGTCCAGGGATTCGTGGACGATCTGAGCCTCGAAAATTCCCGAGATCCCCTTGAATACCGGGTCGAACCTTCCCACAAATCCGCGCTCGGGAATGTATATCGTGTCGTCTATCCGGCCGGTGACAGCCTCAAGCCGCGGCATCGACCTTCCGCACGGACAACTTTCTTCGGGTCCCTGAATTCCGCGATCGCCTATTTTGTAGCGAATAAACACCTGTTCCTTGTTGCAAAACGAAGTGGTGACTATGTCTCCCTCTTCGCCGGGTCTTGCAGGATCTCCGTTTTCGTCCAGAATTTCGCATATTCCGAACTCCGGATTGGCGTGGAGTGTTCCGTGTTCGCAATCAGCTACAAAAGCGCCCGTATCGCTGGACGCGTACTGGTTGAAGACCTTGCATCCGAAGGCCGCTTCAAGTTCGCGCTTGTCCTCTTTGAAGAGTGTTTCCGCACTGGTTATGACTGCGTCGGGCGTGGGCAGGTCCAAGCCAAGAGACCGCGCTACTTTGGCGACAATAAGAACGGCCGAAGGGTAGCCGTCCACCAGAGAGGGCTTGAACCGCCTTAAGGTTTCCACGTACGCAGGTACGCTGTCCCGGGACAAATGAGTGGTGGACATCAGCAACGCGTTTCCGGGCAGGTTCCATCTCCAGTACACAGTATTTTTGCCTATTTTCCTGTCCGGCACGATATCCCGGCCCGTGAACTGGGCCCTTCTGGGAAATACCGCGTCATCGACTCCAGCCCAGTCCCGCAGCCGGAACACAAAACTCCAAACCCTGGTGAAACCTTCTCTCGAATTGAATAGCTTCATAGGTGAACCGGTGGTTCCGCTGGTGAAAAATTGGTTCCAGGACCTTGATGGCCTGCCGTCCCGAAGAAAGCTCATGGGACTGTTGCGGACGGTATTTTTTTCCAGAAACGGGATTTTACCGAGGTCTTCGACGGTTCGGACGCTGTTCGGATCTATGCCTTCCTGTCTAAAGAGATTTGAATAGTAGGGAATTCTTTCCGCTGCATATCGGACGTGTTCGCGGAGCTGTTCGTTCTGAAAAGTACGAAATTGATCGGATGACCACCCCTGGCTTTCTCGCAACTGTGACAGCAGACGCCGAGCGAGCGGAATATCGAGTCTCCAGCGGTTGAAAGCAAATCCCTGAGCCGAGACCAGGAGGTGTTGCATCCAAACGGGAGAGTGTTCGTACAGCATTTTGACCGCATTCATTGGTTTCAGAGTTTTTTCTCTTGAGTCTCCGTGCGAGTGACGAACGACGGTAATACTTTCTCACCGGCCAGTCAGTGGTTTGGGTCAGGCCGTGCCGTTCTCCTCCCCGAAACACACCCAGCTGGTATAGTGATCTTGCAAGATCGCCAGTTGTGTTGCCGCGTTGAATCTGTCCACAACGAATTTCCTTCCGCAGGTTCCGAGCCGTTCCCGCAGCTCCGGATGCTGCAACAGTGCCGTGACGCTCTTTGCAGCAGATTCGGGCGCATGCGTCGGAAAAAGGTAGGGGTGGAATTCGGGGGCCAGCCCCTCCCGGTGAGGCGCTATGTCAGTGGCAACCACCGGAAGCCCGCAGGCCTGCGCTTCCAGTATGACCGTGGGCAAACCTTCCACCTGGGAGCAGGACAAGAAAACACCGGCAGCTCGCAGCAGATCGGGAACATCGTGTCTTACGCCCAAAAAGTCCACCGAATCAACCACACCCAGATCTTGAGACAATCGGCGCAAATCATGCTCGTTCTTGCCTTCTCCCACCAGGATCAGTCTGGCTTCGGGCACTTCTTCCCGAATCAACCTGAATACCTGGAGCTGCAGATCGATCCTTTTCGAAGGCAGCAATCCTCCCACCCAGATTACTGCTTTTGCACGGGAGGATTGCTCGCCGTCCCCGGGAGAGAACCTTGAGGCATCAACGCCGCCGGTCCACAGGAGCAGGCTTTCCCGGCCATTCCACCGCTCCGCAAACCGCTGTTTCACAACAGCTCTCGACACGGCAAGGATATGCGTGCAATTCTGCCTGACCCAGTGTCTGCCCCATGCGAGGACCGCTGTTTGGCCGATTCTCTCCACAGGTCTGAACGAGGACTCTTCGGCCCAGGCTCGCATGGAATGCAAATGGACAATCCGCACCGGCACTCCCGCCAGTTTCGCTCCCCTCAAAATGGGGCCGCTCCATGCCTCAAAATGTGAGTGCACGATGTCATAGGTATGCGGCCTGACAAGCGTTGCGAACCGGTTTGAGAACCCGAACAGATTGGGGGATTTTCGGCACGACAGTATTGTTGCGCCCAGTTCTCGCGCTGCGGAGGCAAGATATCCCGGTTCGTTGCCGATTACACACACGTCCATGTGAAATCGAGAACGATCGTATTCCCGCAGCACGTGCATAAGCTGCGTTTCCACTCCGCCCGCTCGAAACCAGTTGATCACATGGAGCACTTTGATCATAAGCCGCGCACTTTCTTCCGGTAAAAGGCATGTTCGTTGAGGATGTCCAACCTGGGCAGACCTAGTGCCGCAGGATCGTACCTGTGGACGTACATGCAAAGACTGGGAGCGGATTCAGAAAAAAAATACACGGCAAAACCTTTTTGCTGAAGCAATCTCACGTTTTTCTCGGACAGTCCGGACACAAAGAATACTGGCCCCGTCCTGAGCCGGTGAATATAATTGCTCTCCGTGATGCCTTCCGCGTCCAACGCCGGATCGATCTCTCGGTAATCAGCTCTCGCCAGCTTGTTGTTGTCAAAACCGAGCACCGGACCGTACCCGTGAAGTATCACGGTCTTCCGGGAGTGATCGAACATGTCGACACCGTCCCGAAGTGCTTCGAGCTCACGCCGGTCCTGAAAGTCTTTGACCACAATACCCCATTCAGGTTTGAATCCGACTGCTCTGCGCCCGCTCTCTCCCCCTTTCAATTCGAGGGATACAAACGCAAACGAGACGACGAGAATGCTCAGGCACACGACTTCCTTGTAATTTAGCCATCTCCAGACCAGCAGATAGAAGAAAGGGATGACGGGAATCAAATATTCAGATTTGTCCGAATGCCTGAGGAACAGAAGGAAAAAACCGATTACCGAAGTGAATTCCAGGCAATATTCAGGGTCTCCGGACAAGAAGCTTTCCCTCGTTACCCGCCCTATTTTTCGTGAATTCATGGCCAGCAACACACATATTCCTGCGGTTGCCACGGGACCGAATACCATGAGCAGCCTGTACCCGGTAAAAAACAGATACGAAATTCCCTGATAGGAGTGGCCGGGAATCTCCAGCATGCTTGTTCCCGATTCCAGATAAATGGGGGCATATGCCAATCCCCCCATCAGGACACTTATTCCCGATAGAAACAGAATTTCCGGCACGGTTCTTTTTCTGAGGTACAGAAAAAATCCCAGAGGGATTGCAAAAAGCACGTTGGGCAAACGGAAACCGATGGCCAGGCCTAGCAGCAGGTAACCGGACAGGTATTGGCCTTTTCTTGCACACACGTAGCTCCAGAGTAGCAATGCAAGCCCCGGAACATAGTCCTTGGCCGCGACGGCGTTCACCAGGAGTATGGGTGTCAGAGCAAAGAGTGCGAGCAGGAGGAGGTCATGTTCGTAGTCCTTGCTGAGAACCCGAAATGCAGCAATGCACAGCCCATAGAACGCGAGAATCAGCACATTTGCCACAACATGGCCATCGATAAACGAAACAACCGCAAGAAAGTATTCGAACGTCGGATTCCCGGGAAGCCTGGACGGGATGTACATCCCTGTGGAAACCAGATTTCTCCCCGCGAGCATTCCCCTGATCGCGTCGCCGTCCATGCCGTAGTTGATGAGGAGGCGAGGAACGGTCATCAAGCAAACTGCCAGGGCGAGACCCGCAAAGACCCAGATTTTCCGGGAGAAGTTCATGAATGGCAGCTCACGGCTCATATCGACGAGTTCTTGGTTTCACCGAGTATCAGCTTCTGAAAGTCCTGACGAAACACGGCCGAATTCATCCCTAAGCGGGTAGGCACGGCCGGTAGACCCATTCGGCCCCGCACGTTTCGTGCTTCTCGGAATTCTCTATGTACCTCATTTTTAGAGTCTTTTCAATTCCCCAAATTCGACGAGCCTAAACGAGCCCTGGATTGAACCGGAATGTTGTCCTGGCGCAACGGCCGTGAAAGCGTTCGTGGGGCACGTCACGACGGAGGGAAAAGGGATATTATAAGTAGTTCTCGAAAATTGTGTCGGATTCTCTCATGATTCTCACCCGTGTTCCGGTTGCTCAATCATGTCATTGCGAGGAGTGGAACGACGAAGCAATCTCAGTTTTGGTCAGTTGGAGATTGCTTCGGGCTTTGCCCTCGCAATGACAATCTTCCAATCTTTTCGAGTAATCAAAACCGACATTATTTCAGAATCCCCATAGTCATTCAATCTCCCGGGAGAAGCATTGTTTTCCCGTCATTGCTGCAGGAATGAAACGACGAAGCAATCTCAATAATTAAATACAGAGATTGCGTTGCTGCGCTGGCAATGACGGCTTTTTCCCGCCTGTGAGGGGACGGACACGAGATATTGCCATTTTTGCTTGACAATTCAGGTCAATATCCATAGCATACCGCGATCCCTTGCTCGAGCAGGCATTCGAAAACTTGAATGAACCGATTTTGAATATCGGAATGAATTTTATGGAGAGGGAACCGACATGAACAAATCAGATCTGATAGAGGCGCTTGCAAAAGAAGCGGATCTTCCCTTGAGGAAATCGGAAGACATCGTCAATTTGGTTTTCGATACCATGTCGGCCGCTCTTATAGCTGGTGATCGCATAGAAATTCGAGGATTCGGATCTTTCATGGTGAAGACGTACGAGGGATATACCGGACGAAATCCGAAGACAGGCGCGGAAATAACCGTGCTGGAAAAAAAGCTCCCGTTCTTCAAGACTGGAAAAGAGCTCAAGGAAAAGGTGAACGAATCGTAATGCCAATGCGCAAGTAAAGCAGGGGGATGGGGAATCGGGCTGCGGGGAAACACTGTCTACAGGAAGAGAGTTCCCCATTTTCACTCCCTTGATTACAAGTCAGTATATGAACAACCTGATTTGACCGCGGTCCGGTCCTTCACGCGTCCGCAGGAGTCAGCAATAAGCCGCGCCCGGCATCGCGTCGGGTTCGGCTTATTTTTTTGCACCATGTTTGAGCAGCAATTCCTTGACGCGGTCGTGCTTTTTTTGGGAGGCCAATTTAAAGGCGGTCCAGCCGTATGCATGTTTGGCGTTAACGTCCGAACCGTGTTCGAGGAGGAGTTTCACAATCTCCGCATGACCGTTCGCGGCAGCAGCCATGAGCGGAGTCCAGCCGTGGATGTTCCGCCCGTTGGCATCCGCACCGCTCCGGAGAAGAAAATCCACAATACGCTCATGGCCTTCCTTGCTTGCAAGCATGAGTGCCGTGGTTCCCTCCCCAGCTCGTTTGGCATTCACATCTCCACCTTTTTTTACCAGTAGCTCCACCCTGTGCAGTTCTCCTCTTGCAACAGCGTCCAGGAGCGAATCGTCGGAGCCTGCAGCGAAAACGTGAGTCGTCAGGGTTGTGAACATGAAGATGGTGACGGCACAGCAGCCCGCTATTCGGGCCTCGCGAAAGAATCGAAATTTCCCCGTATACTTCTTCATCGGGGCGTTCTCCAGACCGCATCCGAACCTGGCTTTATAGTAATTCTCGAAAGTATTGTCGGATTGATAAGCCTTCCCTTGCATGTACAATGTTGAAGCAGGTCATTGCGAGGAGCGTAGTGACGAAGCAATCTCGATTTGGCGGACGAGATTGCTTCGGGCTTTGCCTTCGCAATGACAGTCTTCCAATCTTTTCGCGTAAACAAAGCCGACATTACTTTTTAGAAACCCTATATGCTGATGAGCATTCAAAACAGTAAGATTGGGGGGAAGCTTCCACAAGAGGCGCCTCCCGGTTTTTACGTACGTGCGCGTACCAGCGGGGCCTGGATCAATTCTTCTCAATTCTCTTTTTTGGGGCGAAACCGCGGCGAAGTGTATTCTCGCTTATGCTCTTGATATTTACAAATTGCAGCAGGTAATCGGGGCCGCCCGCTTTTGAGCCCACCCCGGACATCCGGAATCCTCCAAACGGTTGTCTACCCACCAGGGCACCGGTTATTTTTCGGTTCACGTACAGATTGCCCACATGGAATTCCGTCTGAGCCCTGCGAATGTTCGCGGGACTCCTGGAAAAAATCCCTCCCGTGAGCGCGTACACGGTGCTGTTTGCAATACTGAGCGCTTCGGTCAGGTCCCCCGCTCTCATTACGGTCACGACCGGCCCGAATATTTCCTCCTGAGCCAGAATGGAAGTGAGAGCAACATCGGTAATGATCGCCGGTCCCATGAAGTACCCGGGACCAACACTCGCTTTCCTGTCTAGAAACAGTTTGCCTTCTCTGGCCCCAATTTCAACGTAGTGCCGGATTTTTTCCAGGGCGGCTTCGTCCACCACCGGCCCCATGATGTTTTTCGGATCAAGGGGAGAGCCTATATTGATACTCTCCATTGCATCTTTCAGCCTGGAGCAGAATTCCTGAAACGCTTCTCCCACCACGATTGCTCGGGAACATGCCGAACACTTCTGCCCCTGAAACCCGAGGGCGGATTCCAGAACTCCTTTGACCGCTTCGTCCAGATCCGCGGTTTCGTCCACGATGATAGCGTTCTTGCCTCCCATTTCCGCTATCACCCTCTTTACCGACGTCTGCCCGGGCCGTTGCCGGCCGGCGCTGTTTACGATTCCGAGACCCACCTCCTTTGAACCTGTGAATGCGATGAAGTCAATCTCATTATGAGAAACCAGATGTTCGCCTACGTCATTTCCCGGACCGGGGAGAAATTGCAGAACGCCCGGAGGTAGACCTGCTATTCTGAATATTTCGACGAGATTCCAAGCACAAACCGGCGACAGGCCGGAGGGTTTGAAAATAACGCAGTTGCCGGTAACAAGTCCTCCAGATATCATTCCCGTCGGTATGGCAATGGGGAAATTCCAGGGAGAAATCACGAGCCCTACGCCTCTGGGTTCATACAAATATTCGTTCTGCTCACCCTGGTAGTCGCCCAAAAATCGGGGCTGCTCCAGTCTCAGGGCTTCACGGGCATAATACTCGAGGTAGTCTACCGATTCGGCAATGTCGCCGTCCGCGTCCTTCCACGTTTTCCCCACTTCGTAGACTTCCCATGCAATGAGCTCGAATCTTCTCCTGCGCATCTCTTGCGCTGCGTTGCGCAGAATTCGGCACCGTTCACCGGTGGGGGTTCGTCTCCAGGACTCCCACGCGTTTCGGGCATCCTGGACGCCGCGGTCTGCGTGTTCTCTTGCGGCGGAACACACGCTTCCTATGATTTCGTCGGGTTGTGCCGGGTTGACGGAAACTATCGCCTTATCCGTCCACACCTGTTGTGCGCCCAGCACCAGAGGATACCGCTTGCCCAATTCGGCTCTTGTCCGGTTCAGAGCAAATCTCAAGTTCTGTCTGTTCTCGAATCGGGAGAAGTCCGTTACCGGCTCGTTTCTGAACACGTCCGCCCGGTCCTGCTCGGGGGGCTTCGGGCGGTGAACGGGCGCCCGGATCAAGTCTTCGAATGGCGAGCTTTCGAAAAAAGCCTTTCTCAAAAAAGATTCGTTATATGTGTTTTCCAAAAGTCGTCTGATCAAGTAGGCCATGCCGGGAATAAGCTCACCCATAGGTGTGTACGCACGTATCCTGAAGCCCATTTCCTTCAGAGCTTTTCTTACGGGTTCGGCCATACCGTAGATCATCTGGAATTCCAGCGCGTCTTTGGGCAGATCGAGTGATTCTGCCACCGCTATGGCATGACTGATACTCCTGATGTTGTGCGTAGCAATGGCAGGCCGTACATAGTGCGCGTTTTCAAGAAGGATCGTGGTGAGTTCCTCGAAATTGAGATCTGTGTCGTCTTTGTCCGAAAAAACAGGGATCTCCCAACCGTTGCGATCGCTCACCACGGTTTCGTAATCCCAGTACGCACCCTTTACCAGGCGGACGAGCACCCTGCGACCCCTTTTTTTCGCCCAATCCACCAACTCCGCGAGGTCTTGTTTCGTATCCTTCAGATATGCCTGCAGGACGATTCCGCAGAAGGAAAAATCCGGGTGCTGCTCAAGGACTCGTTTGAAAACCGCGAGGGTAAGGTCTTTCAAATAATAGTGTTCCATATCGAGGGTGACGGCCGCCGAGAGCTTTTGTGCGGCTTCGACGACCGGGGCAAGGCCTTTTGCTGCATTCTCTACGGAGCCTTCCCAATCCACGGGATCCAGTTGCGAATAGAATGACGACACTTTCAAGGAAACGTCCAAACGCGGAATACGCCCCATTGCATCCTTGTCCAAAATGGGAACTGACGGCCATCCATTGATTTCCGGGGTAAGAACATGAAGGAGGGAAAGATATTTTTCGGCGTATCGGGCTGCTTCCTTCTCGCCGAGCACTTCCTCGCCCAACAGATCCAGGCTGAATGCCAGCCCCTCTTTTCTCATGCGTTTCAGAATCTTCAGTCCATCATTGAGATCTCTTCCTGCTATGAACTGACCGGCCATGGATTCCACGCCTGATCTGACGGCTTTGGCAGCAATGTGTGTCATCAGACCTTGTTTCGCTATTCTTTTTATTCCCTGCCTTATCAACCGGGGGGCGTTTTCGGTATCCGCGAAATATTCGTTCAATATCTTGAGAACCAGATCATCTGTCTTGAGCGCGGGCAGTACGTCGATAAACCTGAAAAGCTGAACCTTGAAGTCTTCGTCTTTCATGGCCCATTCCATGATCTTGCCCTTCCATTTCCTCGTGTCCAGGACGGAAGGGACTCCACCGGCCATAGCGGAATATATCTCCGATCCTCTTTTCCGGATCCGGGTTTCCAGATCTTCGTACCGATTCATGTATATCGCCTCTTTCCCAATACCATCGCTAACCCGTGGCAGAACGCACACACACTGATGCGCTTTCAAAGAAAGAACGTCTTACTATACCGGTTCTCGAAAATTGTGTCGGATTTTCTCATAATTTTGGCCCGCATGCCGACGGTCCAATTATGTCATTGCGAGGAGTGCAACGACGAAGCAATCTCTGTTTTGGCTAGTGGGAGATTGCTTCGGGCTTCGCCCTCGCAATGACAGTCTTTCTATCTTTCCGCGTCATCAAAACCGACAGCACTTTTGAGAATCCCTATAGAAGTTCATCACCAATTTCAAGTAATTGAAAGCGAAACCATAGCAGATCGTTCATCACGTATGCAGCCCGAAAAGACGGTTCAGGGTGTTACGCTCACGATCGGTAGTCCGCGTTAATGCTCACGTATTCTTCCGACATGTCACTCGTAAGAAACCGGGCTTCCCCATTGCCTGTTTTCAGGTCCAAGAGAACCGAGAATTCTCCGGCCTTCATCGCACGATGAGCCGGAGTTTCCCAGTCCTCTTGGACCAGGATCCCGTGTTTTACGATGGGCACGTCCCCGATACAGAGGTCCACTCTTTCCGGATCGAAAGGAACACCCGCACGTCCGGCGGCACAGATAATTCTTCCCCAGTTCGGATCTTCTCCGTGAAAAGCGGTTTTCACCAGGGGCGATTCTGCAATCTTCCTTGCCACGATCCGTGCAGCCTCCTCACTCGGAGCACCGGTTACGACGACTTCCACCAGCTTCGTCGCTCCTTCGCCGTCCATGACTATCGCCCGGGCGAGAGTCATGCAGGCTTCGTTGAGCATTGAGGCAAACGCCTCCCTATCAGAAGGGGAATCGCCTAGTGTCCGCGCTTCCGGACGTCCGCCCGCCAGTACGATCAAGGTATCGTTCGTGCTGGTATCGCCGTCTATGGTTATACAATTGAAAGTTCGGGCGCTGGCTTCCACAAGGCATTTCTTGAGAAATGCGGTCTCCACCCTGATGTCCGTGAGAATCACCGCGAGCATGGTGGCCATGCTGGGTGCTATCATACCTGCTCCCTTGGCCATGCCCGCCATCTTCATGGAGCCGTGAGAACAGTGTCCTTCCACGAATACCGTTTTAGGCCTGGTATCTGTTGTCATGATTGCCTGCGCAACGTCCGGGAACCCGCCGGGGCTGAGTTTGCCCACCAGCTCCGGGATCCGGGGACGGATTCGGTCCATGGGCATGGGATTGCCAATGACCCCCGTGGACATGGGAACCACTAGGTCCTGATCTATTCCCATGCACTCCGCGGTTTGCCGGGTCAGGACGAGAGCGTCCTGTTTGCCCTTTTCCCCGGTATAAGCATTTGCGTTTCCCGAGTTGACCAGCACGGCCTGGCAAAGCCCGCCTGCCAACCGGCTACGGGTGATCTGAACAGGCGCTGCTGCCACAAGGTTGGTGGTGGTCACTCCAGCGGCCACTGCAGGACAGTCCGCTGCAATGAGCCCCAAATCGAGCCTTTCGGTTCCTGCTTTTTTCACCCCTGCCGCAACTGCGGCAAATCTGAATCCCTCGATCACGTTTTCATTCACTGAAGTTGCTCCTTGAGGCCGGGAATCGTAACTCCCAGGATTGCCAGCCGGTCGATGAGTCTCTGTCTGTTGCGAAATACAATGCCATTCATGCCCGAGGCCACGGCCCCGTCCACGTTTTCCGGCAGATCGTCGATGAATACCGCGGTATCGGCCTGTATTCCAAACTTCCGGACTGCCTTTTCGTAATATTCGGGCGCAGGTTTCATGACGCCCAATTCGAAGGACAAAGCAGCGTCCCGGTAGAAGTTCACTCGGGGAAAAGACGACAGAATATATTCATAATGGACCCGGCTCGTATTTGACACGAGCCACGTACCGTACCGTCGGGAAAAACGCTCTCCAAGCTCCACCATTTCCTCGTCCAGGCTGAAAATGCGACAAAACACGTCTCGAAACTGTTCCTCATCCACCGTGATTCTCAGGATATCACACATAATGCGGTAGAATTCATGGAATTCGATAGAGCCCGTCTCCAGAGCCATACCAGGCTCAGAGAAGAGATTCTGAAAGGCCGCCTGGTCCTGTCTGCACAATTCGGCCAGATCCTTCGGGAGATGGGGAATCAGGCGTGTGAATCCGAGATGCCGATGTACCGGAACCAGAACGTTTCCCAGATCGAAAAGAATATGTTGAATCATTCGTCACCCGATCAGTGCAAGATTTCAAGAATTCCTCTTCTTGTGTTGTGTCCCGCACATAGCTTTCAAATCACCGACTTGGTCTGGACGCGAATCAGTGTCATTGCGACGAGCGACGCGACGAAGCAATCTCCAGCCCTTGTTCTGCAACTACGTGAGATTGCTTCGCTTCGCTCGCAATGACAAAACCGGCTTCCCTTGCTCGATGAAAACTTCGGGAGAGGCTCAGATGGCCGGTTACGTAAGTTACTTGTGGAACAGCACATTAGTAAATTCCCAGCTCGATTCCCGCCGCGAGGGTTTCGCCCAATATTCTGCACCTGGACAGGTCTTCCGTCGAAACGGCGCCCCGGCATATTACGTGGTCCTGCACCTTTTTCATGCGAAAGCCCTTAATGATACGCTCTATGCTGGCCAGAGCCCCGAGACCGTCGTTTCCCGCACAGACCACGACCGCATATGCCTTGCCGGACATTGCGTCTCGGACTTCTTCGTACGTGCGATCGAAGAGGTCCTTCACGGCCCCGGCCATGTATCCGAAATATTCGGGACTGCAGATCACCAGAGCCCGGCAATGTTTGAGATCCTCGGCGGAGACGTGCGAGGCATGCATCCTGCTGACTTTCGCGCTGAGTTGACGGACCCCTCCCTCTTCCACCGCCCGGGAAGCAGCCTCAGTGTGCCCGGACTGGGAATGGTACACGATGAGCAGATGTTGCTTCGGAGCCACCACAGTTCCCCTGGGACGAAAGCGAATTCAAAGAAATGAGATTGACCGGACCTGTTTGTAACGTCCGCAATCATCAACTCGTGTCAGCCCTTGGATCCCGCGCCCTGCGCGGGCTAACCATGCGTTCCGGCGAACACTGCACTTTCTTGGGTGGAATTCAGGAGGCCCCGCAAAACGCCGGGTTGCCGGAAGTGCATCCCCGATTCTATAATTTCTGAATGCGAAATGGTGTCAAGCCTGATTCACCAAAGACCTTATCCAGGTTCTGTCTTTTTTCCGCAATATAAACCAATTTGTCGCCGTCGAAAATCATGGTTGATTCTTCAGGATTCACCAGCGGTTTTCCGTCCCTGAGAATCGCCACGGGCACCATTCTCAAATGGCCTTGCCGGAACAGGCACTCGCGAACTTTTCCGTATTTCTCATCCGCCATACAGGAAAGGGAACCCACGTAGAATTGGCATTCCCGGAGCTTGGTGGATAGTTCCGCTATGACGCCCGGGGTTCCCGGGTCCAGAATTGCCTGAACGAGCACGGGCGGCACGATGGTTTCAAGACACACCACGTCGTCCACGCCTGCGGTTTTCAGGGGCTCGATGGAATCCCTGCTCACAGCCTCTGCTACAATGTACAGCTTCCTTCCACTCTTGCGATGCATGCCCTCCAGCGCCAGAGCCACTTGGGTCGTGAGACCGTCGGATTGAGCACTTTTGGGATCTTTCGCCAGGAGCACTGCCTGGGAGGCCTGGTGAGCGTTCGCGTTTTCAAGAACTCTCGCGAGCACGGGGGTGCCGCGAACAAAGTAGAAATTCTTTCGTTTCATCAACTGATCGGGGCAGGTCTCGAAATCGTCCGAGATCAGGACGATGGGCACGTCATGAGATTTGTTGTCGATTCTCAACTCGTCGATTATAGCATGGACCTTTTCTTCGTTCGGGCAGTTTATGATGAGAATATGCTCCTCAAAATCGACGTTGATCTGTCCCTTCATCAGCTTAATCTCTCTTTCGATCACCTTTGTTGCAAGGAAGGACACCAGATAGGCCATCACACCGATGCCGCCCATCATGGTCACAACCATGGCGAAGATTCTGCCGGCCACCGATTTCGGGTAAAGATCTCCGTATCCCACGGTCGTCATCGTCACAACGCTGACCCAAAAACTTTCGAAAAATGTGAGATTCTGGTCCTTCTCCAGCACCCAAAAGCCCAACGTGGACACGATCATGATCACCAGCAAAGCAGCCAGTGCGGTTACACTGATGCGTACGGTGCGATTGGCCAGCAACCTGCGCAGGAGAATGGTGAATATCATTGTTCAGTTCGGTCGGCGGCGGTATACGTTTACACGCAGCCATTGTATAGAAACCGGTATGCGAGAGCAAACCTTTTGGCGCTCCGGCCGTGTCATGCAAACTCGCAGGGAAACCATCGTTTCCGTGTCATTCCAGCAGTTCTCGAAAACTCTGTCGGATTCGTTCAAGACTCTCCCACATTCCGGCCAGCCAATCATGTCATGGCGAGGAGTGGAAAGACGAAGCAATCTCAGTCTTGGTTAGTTAGAGATTGCTTCGGGCTTCGCCCTCGCAATAACCGTCTTCGAATCCTTTCGGGCGATCAAAACCTTCACGACCTTTGAGAATCCCTATGCGAGGAGTAACACGACGAAGCAATTTTAAATTGTGAGGCAGGGGATTTCTTCGCTTCGCTCTCAATGACGGCCTTTTCCCCTCCCGTACCTGAATGGACACCCCATCAGACAGAATCCTGCCTCGATCTCTCGGGAGAGTATGGCGAGAATTCCCTGGATATGACCGCTCGATCCGACCGGTTCTTCTGTCACCAGGCGGCTCGTTGCGAGTCGTTAGTCGACCTGCTATGCTGAGATGAGAATAATGTTAAGACGAAACTCATAATTGATGGTTCGGCGATTCAGGGGAGGAGAACTACATGAAAAAAGAATGGCGATTCCTGAGCGTACGGTGGTGGCTGGTCCATTTCATCGGGTTCGCGATCGTATATGCCGCCGGTCGGGTGGCGGCTCTTCTGGGAGGTTGACGCCATGCTCAAACATATCATGTATCCTAAACCCGGCTGGATTGTTCTTCATGTGTTCGCGGTCGTAGCCCTGTTTCTGTTGGGCTACTCCATCCATTTTTGATGAGGGATCCCTATGAGAGAGCAGCGCATTCAATTATGGCTTGCACTGGTGGCTTTGGCCATAGGTGCCACGATGTTGCATTACAAATTACATCCTCCCCAGGGACATCTGACAAATTTCTGGGCCACACTCTTTTGCAGTATCGATCTCGTGGTGGTGAGCATACTTTTTCTGTTCAGGAGCACCGCTCTATGGGGATTATTACTCAACAGCTTTCTCGCGTTTCTCGGGATCATCATGATGTCGGATCTGACAATCGTCTCTACGTATGAGGGGTGGATAAAAGTGAGTCCCCGGTCGGAGCCTCTGCAATGGCTGCTGGAGTCCATGTTGCCGGACATTTCCATTCTTGCAGCAGATTTTCTCGTGGGATTGGCTCTGTACCGCATTACCCTCATGAACCCCAAGGGAAGTTCGTCATCGTGATCGCTGATAACGAGAAAGAGAAGATTGACCGAGAAAAGGGCAGTGGGCACGACTTTGTCTGTGGCGGGTATATTGCGCCCACACGTGATCGATCCAGGCCGAGTCTGCCCGCGGCGGGTCACGAGCTGATGAAAAAGGACACACGTCACTTCAGGGCATGAGTGTTTCCCGCCCATGCGGCTGGATGACAAAGCCGTACGAGAGGCTCGACAAAGCACCGGGAAAGATCAACATAACGGAAAAACACCGCCTTAAGTTGCTCGCACAGGTCCCTACCGTTAATGGCACGAAGCATGCATAACTGTCCAGTCGAGAGGGAGACACGACAACAAATTTGGTCACGCGCGGGGGGATTTCCGAGATTTCATGACTGACATGTCGGAACAATTGGTAATCGAAAAATTTGTATATGACCCGCCAACCGTAGAAGAATTGAGCACGTCTACAATGTTTCGGGAGCGGTTGATCGTCTCCCTCTCGCAATGCTGCTAATCGCGAGGGTTTTCCGCGTGCATGAGTGCCCGCCTTATTTCTCCATGCTGAAACATTGAATTCATGAACCGAAAGTAGGCTAACCTTTTTATTAACAAAATCTGTTTGCTGCGTCTTTAGTGATGTGTCCCACCTTCTTTTCCCGTTCTGTATATGTTATATTTGCTCTGAGCGGGCGGGTCCGTGCCTCGATCTTTTTCATGCAATACGGAAAGCGATGCCGCGCTCATGAGAGCGCAAGAAGTCCTGGAACGTTCAGAGGGAAATCAGCCACCGCATTTTCTTTTCTCCAAGCGAGCATCCCCGTTTAGGAGCTTGATTCGAGACGGAAAATTAGTCTTGTACCCTCCTCGATTGCGAACGGGTGTTCAGTCCGGCAACCTGCGTGGCACATTGCGAACGGAACGCACCTAATGATCTCGACCCTTCCGGGGGCGAAGCGATCGCAGAGTTGCAGGACCAGACCCTACCTTGCTCGATGAATAACAGAATCATCGGATCACTTCAGGCTCAAGTCCCTTTGAGAGGAGACCACATGACCAACCATACCCCGAGCTACAGCCTTACTATTCGCATACGCATCGATCGGAAACCGGGAGCTCTGGCCAGGGTTGCCGCCACAATCGGCGAAAGTGAAGCCCTTATCGGCTCCATTCCCATAGTCAAGATCGAAAAAGAGCGTGTCATCCGTGAAGTGGATATCTATGCGAGGGACGAGGCTCATGAGGGGAGAATCGTTACAGCGCTGGAGAATCTCCCGGGGGTTGAGGTCCTGTCCGTGACGGACCGCACGTTCGCGTTCCACGAAGGCGGAAAGATCGAAATAATGGGCAGGAAGAAGCTTCGCGGCCGGGAAGACTTGTCCATGGCTTACACTCCGGGTGTGGGCAGGGTAAGCTCCGCAGTAGCCAAGAGCGTCAAAATGGCATACCAATACACCATGAAAGGCAATACCGTAGCCATCATCACGGACGGTACGGCTGTGCTCGGGCTCGGTGCCATCGGCCCTCTTGGCGCATTGCCCGTTATGGAAGGCAAGGCCATGCTCTTCAAGGAATTTGCAGGGATCAATGCTTTTCCCCTTTGCCTCAACGTTACCGATATCGACGGGATTGTTTCGGTTGCCAAGGCCCTGACGCCCAGTTTCGCAGGAATAAACCTGGAGGACATTTCCGCTCCTCGTTGTTTTGAGATTGAAAGGCGTTTGAGCGAGGAACTGGAGATTCCCGTTTTTCATGACGATCAGCATGGGACGGCTATTGCAGTGCTGGCCGCGTTGCAAAACGCATTGTTACGGGTCGAGAAGAATTTGGCCGACATCAGGATAGTCCTGTCCGGGACGGGCGCTGCAGGAGTCGCGTGCGTCAAGATGCTCTTGGAAGCGGGTGTCAAGAATCTCACCATGTGCGACCGGCTAGGCGCTCTGTATCCGAATCGCTCCGGGGGAATGAATTCGGCAAAGCATGAGCTGGCCGTGCTTACGAATCCCGGCGGGGTCCAGGGCTCTCTAAAAGAGTTGCTCGTGGGGGCTGACGTGTTCATCGGGGTATCGGGCGGAAACCTGCTGGCCCCGTCCGACCTCAAGGTAATGGCCGACGAATCCATTGTTTTTGCATTGGCCAACCCTGTCCCGGAAGTGGATCCCTGGGAAGCGTTGGATTATGCGCGTATTGTGGCAACGGGCAGAAGTGATTTCCCGAACCAGATCAATAACGCCCTCGTATTTCCCGGAATTTTTCGAGGAGCTTTGGACGCTCGGGCACGAAAGATAAACAGCGCAATGAAGATTGCAGCTGCACGCGCTATCGCAGGACTTGTTCCATCCGAAGAGCTCGCGGACCAGAACATCATTCCCGGCATTTTTAACCGTGAGGTATGCCCTGGAGTTGCCCTGGCCGTCGCACAAGCGGCCGCGGAAAGCGGCGCTGTCTAGCAGCGAGCGCAGTCCGGGAGCGGGTCCCTTATGGACGCTCTGTGAAGTTCTCTCGTTACAGGGTATGCGCCGTTGGATATCGTTTGCCCCAGTGCCGCGGTGGAACTCGTGGACCTGGGCCGTATCAAGATTTCTCGCGCTCCGGAGGTGTTTAATTGCTTCGCGGTGCTCATTCATTCTCACGGGGAAATCATCGTTTCCGTGTCATTGCGAGGAGTGAAACGACGAGGCAATCTCGATGTTCAGGGACAGAGATTGCTTCGCTTCGCTCGCAATGACAGCCTTTTTCTCACATCCAACTGAATGGATACGCTTCGCGACCATTTTTTATTTTGCCGGTATGTAGTAAAAAGGTCTGTGGGATTAGCCACTGTCCCGAATAGAATAGAATGCTGAAAAGAAGGAATGTACTGTGAACGACGACGAAGGTCGCATGCCGTTCTTGGATCACCTGGAAGAATTGCGTAAACGGCTGATCCGGAGTGTTACGGCAGTCTTGATAGGATTTGCCGTTTGTCTGTATTTCAGCGACCCCTTGTTCCATGTATTGGCTGCTCCAATCAAGAAGCTGTTGCCCCAGGATTCGGCGCTGGTCTTCACGGGGCTGCCGGATCCCTTTTTCATCTATCTGAAGGTGGCTTTTCTCGGCGGGCTTTTTCTTGCATTGCCTTACATATTGTACCAGCTCTGGAAATTCGTGTATCCGGGCCTTCACGTGCACGAAAGAAAGATGGCTGCGCCCTTCGTGATTTTTGCAGCGTCGTTGTTTTATAGTGGCGGGCTGTTCGCCTATTTTTTGGTTTTTCCCGCCGCGTTCGGTTTTTTTCTCAGTTATACCTCCGTGGATTTGAGACCCATGATCGCCATCAGGGATTACGTGTCTCTGGTCATCATGTTGATGCTTGCCTTCGGAGCAGTGTTTGAGACACCGATTCTCATCGTGTTCTTGGGACTTCTCGGTGTGGTGAACAGTGCTATGTTGAGACGGGGCAGAAGGTATTTCATAGTCCTTGCTTTTGTCATAGCCGCGGTGTTATCTCCGACTCCGGACGTTATAAATCAGACGCTCATGGCAATTCCCATGCTCCTGTTCTACGAGGTCGGTATTATCCTCATGTCGATCATCGAAAAGAGGAGGAAGGCCCAGGAAGAGCTCGAAGCAGCTGAAGAATCGGAATAGAAGCGGAGCGTCGCCCACATCGAGAATGCTTGTCTGCTTAGCAACGATACAACCGATAGTAGAGGTAAGGGCGCGCTTTGTCGTGCTCCTCTCATACCTATGAGCATTCAAAAAAGTGAGAGCTTCTGACGAAAAGTGCCTTCCCGTTTTCACGTACTTGAAAGCGAAATTGCATCGTTGGGAACCAGTGATACCAATGCGTTTTCAAATACGTGAAATCGGGGAGGAACTTCTTGTAAGACGTTCCTCCCCGAACCCCGCCTCAAGAACTTTTAGCACTCGCCGGCATCTGCATTTCCGCTGAGGAATGCAGATGCCGGCGCATGATAGAAGTTTCTGGGAGGGGGTTTGGGGGGACACTCTTTACAAAGAGGGTCCCCCCAATCTTACTTTTTTGAAAGCGCTTTCGTATGAATGTGCCGCAGAAAAGCTGCTCGCGTGTAATGTGCACGTGCGCTGTCGAGTTCCATGACGCGCCTATGAAAAACGAGGTTATTTGGGAGATGAGGTCTTGGCCAGATTTGGATTCATAAGCAGCGGCGTATATATAAACGTGTCCCCGAAGGGCCGGCGGATGTCGCGTTTCTTGACACTTCTGCGCGCTCTGGTGGTGCGCGATGTAACGAGTCGCTATCGCCGTTCCACTCTGGGAATGTGGTGGGCCCTGTTACAGCCGTTGATTCTCATGTTGTTGTTCAACATGCTCCGGGGATTCGTCAACATTCCCAGTGACGGAGTGCCGTACGTCCTGTTCAGCTATGCCGGGTTGGTACCATGGACATTTTTCACCAATTCCGTGTCCGCGTGCGGGCCGAGTATCACGGCCAACGCGGAGGTCATTAAGAAGATCGCGCTGCCCCGGGAGGTTTTTCCTCTTGCCGCAGTGACCGCGACTCTCTTTGATTTTGCGATTTCCTGCGTGTTACTGGCCGGACTCATGATCTGGTTCAAGATATCCGTGGGATGGGCACTTCTGTGGTTGCCGGTGCTCATCGCGCTGCTCGCGACGATTTCGTTTGCGGTGGGCATACTCATTGCCGGACTGGGAACCTTCAGGAAGGATTTTATATTTGCAACGCCTTTTCTCACTCAGGCATGGCTTTTTGCAACGCCGGTCATCTATCCGTTGAGCACTGTTCCGGAGAACATGAGATTCGTGTACATGCTGAATCCTATGGTTGGAGTGGTGGAAGGCTTCCGGAACGTTCTGCTCAAAGCATCGGCGCCGCCCATGGAAGCACTTGGGCTTTGCGCGATCGTCACCGCACTGCTCATTGCCGTTGCATGGCCGATTTTCCGGAGACTTTCCGGATATTTCGCTGACGTATTATGAGGATTCATGTCCCGCGACGTAGTTATTCGAATAGAAGGATTGTGGAAACAGTACGGCTTGCCTGTACCTGCCTTTGTGCACAGGGGACTGAATTTCCTGAGAAGCTCATCCGGACCGGGGCTGCCGGAAAACGGCGATGACAGCCAATGGGCGCTGCGGGAAATCGATCTTGAAATTCACCGGGGAGAGACAATCGGCATCGTGGGCAGAAATGGCGCGGGGAAAAGCACCCTGCTGAAGGTCCTCGCCGGTGTTACCGAACCCACCAGGGGGAGAGTTGAGATACACGGCAGAATATTTCCCATGATCGAGTTGAACGCAGGCTTGCATATGGAACTGACCGGCAGGGAAAACGTGCGGCTTCTCGGAGCGGTTATGGGATTATCCAAACGGGAGATCGAATCCCGACTTCCGGAGATCGAGGATTTCACCGAACTCGACGAGTGGTTCGACAAACCGGTGAGGATGTATTCGAGCGGAATGTTGGGCCGTCTCGGGTTCGGCGTTGCGGTGAGCATTCGCAGCGACGTGGTGTTGATTGATGAAACGTTCGCGGTGGGGGACCTGAGATTTCAGAATAAAAGTCTTGCCCGGGTAAAAGAAATGAGGGAAACGGGAGCGACGGTTCTCCTGGTCAGTCACAGCCTGGAAACACTGCAGTTCGTGGCACGCAGGGGTATTCTCCTGGAGCAGG
>Ga0187785_10000050_pt1 | contig 41243 bp, 33 predicted proteins | sample 0815_BV2_4_20_MG_FD_132466 | JGI IMG/M metagenome (GOLD analysis project Ga0187785, IMG submission 132466) | Tropical peat soil microbial communities from peatlands in Department of Meta, Colombia - 0815_BV2_4_20_MG | ecosystem: Environmental > Terrestrial > Soil > Wetlands > Peat | place...
GCCTTGCCCAGCATGCCGGGTGGGATGAAGTGCCCCGCGATCGTTCCCGAGGCCTGCCCGCCCGCCAGCACCCACATCGCGTTCTTGTCGAGCGCCCAGTTGAGCGCCGTCCGCACGTGGACGTCATCGAACGGTGGCTGGAAGACGTTCAGACCGGTGTAGTACAGGACGTCGCCGGGATAGATCCGCAGCCGGCTGGCCAACGTCGGATCGGCCGCGTATTTCTGCAGGGTCGTGGAGGTGGCGCTGCAGTCGATGCACCAATCCACGGCGCCCGCCGCGACCTTGTCGAGCAGGTCCTGCACCTCACCGCCGACCTGGATGTCGATCTCGTCGGGGAACGCCTTGGATCCCCGGATCGGGTCGGACGACGGGTCCCAGCTCGGGTTCCGCACGAACACGTAGCTGCGGCCGATGTCCATCCCCTTGGGCGGGGTCTTGCCCGCCAGGTTGATGCCCTTCATGCCCTCCCACTCGTAGGGGCCGGAGGACACGAGGAACTGGCCGAGCTCGGTCGCCGGGTAGTGGTCCTTGATCAGCTCGTCCGGCAGCGGCGCCGTCGCCGACATCGCGACCAGGTACGGCAGGTCCTGGTCGGGCTTCGTGAGCTGGATCTCCAGGTGGGTGTCGTCCTTCGCGATCACGCCCGTCACGTCCGGCTTCTGGCCCGACGGGAGCGGATATTTGAACCCCTTGATGCTCGTGTAGTAGAAGGGGTACCCCGTGCTGTTCACCGCCGGGTCCTCCAGGCGGTTGAACGAGTTCACGAAGTCGTGGGCGGTGATCGGCTTGTTCAGCGGATCGCCGTACATGATGTTCGGCCGGAGGGTGAAATCCCAGGTCAGGCCGTCCGACGAGACCGTCGGCATCGACTCCGCGAGGTCCGGCTGGAGGTCGGCACCGCCCTGATCCACCGGCGTGCCGAGGTAGTTCAGCAGCGTGCGGGCCATGCAGCACCGCAGGAACTCCCACGAGACCGAGTAGTACTCGGCGGTCGGGTCGAGACCGTGGAAGAAGTCCTGGGTCATCACGGTCTTGAGCGTGCCGCCCTTCTGGGGCGTCGCGCCGCCGCCGCTGCTGGTCGTTGAGCTGCTGCTCTTACAGGCGACCGCCACGACCGCCAGCACGCTGACGATGGCGATGACCTGGAGATATCGCTTCATCCAACCCTCCTTGCGCTCGGGAGTCGTGCCTTGGTGAGCCATCGGGCCCTTCCCTGGGTGGTTGCTCCTTTCAGCCTCTCTATCCCCTCTCAGGTACGAGGATCACGAGGTCTTCGGATCGAACGCATCCCGGAGTCCGTCGCCCACCAGGTTGAAGGCCAGCGTGGTCAGCAAGAGGAAGATCCCGGGGAAGATCATCGTCCACGGGGCGATCCGGTAGATCGAGGTGGCCTCGGCGATCTGGTTCCCCCACGACGGGATGCTCGGAGGAACCCCGAGACCGAGGTACGAGAGGCTCGCCTCGGCCAGGATGTTGGTCGGGATCAGGAGCGTCGAGTAGACGATGATCGGGGCCAGCACGTTCGGAAGGATGTCGCGCATCATGATCCGGGTGTTCGAGGAGCCGAGGGACCGCGAGGCCTCCACGAATTCCTTCTCCCGCAGCGACAGCACCTGACCGCGGATGATGCGCGCCAGGTACGGCCACGCGAAGAAGCCGATCAGGAAGATGATCAGGCCGCGGCCCGGTTTCAGCAGGCCACCGGCGCACTCCTGTCCCGGCGGCTGCGCGCCGCAGGCCGCCGAGATGCCCAGGATCAGCAGCAGCGTGGGCAACGCGAAGAAGATGTCGCAGGCACGGCTGATCACCGTGTCCACCTTGCCGCGGTAGTAGCCGGCCAGGATGCCGAAGAACACCCCCATCACGACCTCGAGGACCGTCGCGCTGAGCGCGACGTAGAGCGAGGTCTGCGCCCCGTACATCACCCGGACGAACAGGTCACGCGCCGTGCTGTCGGCGCCGAACAGGAAGATGCCGGCGGGGTTGTGCAGGGTCGGGCCGTTGACGATCCCGGTGACGATCAGGGAGCCGTTCGCCGAGTTGCCGGCGAGCGAATGGGTCATCTCGTCGACGTACGGCTGGTCCGGCGGATGGTGCAGGACCTTCGCGAAGACCGGCGCCAGGAACGCCATCGCGACGATGAAGATGATGATGATGATCCCGACGAAGGCGAACCGGTCCTTGCGGAAGCGGCGCCAGAAGATCTGTCCGGGCGATCGGCCGATGATCTCTGCGGGGATATCGACCCCGAGTTCATCTTCCTCTTCGAGCTCGACCGGCTCGAGTTCGACCCTCGCCATCGCTCCCCTCTCGGGATCAAGGGGGGGACCGTCATCCCCGGGGCACCATGGGGAACCCCGGTGAACTATACGACGGCCACCCCGGCCGGCGCTTGCGCGTCAATCTTCCAGTAAGCCGGTCACTCTGGGAAGGATCTGAGGGCCCAAGAGCAGGCCGAGCGACCCCGTCGCGCACGCCCGTTCGCCGTAGGCTTCCGAGCCGTCGGGGGTGACCGGTCCGCCCGACACGAGCAGCGGAACGGGTTCCGCCGTGTGGGCGGCGCGCACGGAGGAGGTCGAGTGATCGGCCGTCACGACGATCACGGTCCGCGCGGGATCGATCGTTCGAAGCACCTCGCCGAAGAAGGCCCGATCGATCGCGGCGATCACGTCGCGCTTGTCCTCCGCGCGGCCGTCGTGCGCGGGGATGTCCGGGCCTTTGAGGTGAACGTAGAGAGCTTGGAACTCTTGCAGGGCATCGGATGCCAGCTCCGCCCACGCGGCGTACGCGGCCTCGGCGGCCGAGCCGAACCCCGCCGGGTCCAGTCGCGGCGCGGCAACCGGCTCCATGCCGAGCGCGACCGCGATCCCACGCTCGACCGGCATCTCGACGAAGCATCCCCAGGCCAGCCCGAAGCGGTCGCGGATCGGCTCCAGACGCGGGCGATGATCGCCCCCGTCCCGCGTCAGGATCAGGTTCCCGGGCAGCTTCCCCTCGGCGCGCCGACGGCCGTTCACCTCCGAGGCCTCGAGCACCCGGGCGGCTCCCTCGACGAACGCGTTCGTGAGTTCGGCCGCGTGGGCCGCCTCGGGCGAGGGGCCGAGCGGTTCGGCCGGCAGCACCCGAGGCTCGAAGGTCTCGAGGGCGACGCCGAGCGTCCCTTCCCGGCGGTACGCGGGATCCGTGTTCGAGACGTCGGCCGACAGGCCGCCCTCCTCGGAGCGGATCACGAGGGCGCCGCGGTGCTCGACGGTCGAGCGCAGATCGAACGTGGCGCCCGGCAGCCTGAGCTCGGCGTTCACGTCGGCCGCCAGCGCGGCCGCCTCGTCGGAGGTGAGGTCACGGCCGACCCGGCGGTCCTGGATCTCGGGCCACGCCCCGCTCGCGAAGTTGATCCGGTACGCGAGGTCGCCGTCCCGGAAATCCATGCCGATCCCGATCGCCTCGAGCACGCCCCGGCCGGGGTGCTCCTCGTGCGGGTCGTAGCCCAAGATCCCGAACACGCCGATATCCGATTCCGGTGCGATGCCGGGGCCGACCGTGATCACGGTGCCGGTGCGCCCACGGGCCGCGAGTCCGTCGAGGTTCGGGGTCGCGGCCGCCTCCAGCGGCGTCCGGCCGTCGAGGGCGGGGATCGGATCGTCCCCGAGCCCGTCGAGGCACACGAAGAGCAGCTTCGCTCGACTCATGGCGTACTGCTCATGCCGACTTCACGATCAGCGCGAAGTCCTCGGGGTCGAGGCTCGCGCCGCCGACGAGCGCACCGTCGATCTCGGGATGCGCCATGAAGCCGCGGATGTTGCCGGGCTTCACGCTGCCGCCGTACTGGACGCGGACCTCCCGTCCGACGCCGTCATCTCCGTAGGTGGTCGCGAGCGTTCCCCGGATCAGCTCGACGACGTGCCCGGCGTCGGCCGGCTCGGCGTTGCGTCCGGTCCCGATCGCCCAGATCGGCTCGTACGCCACGACCGCCGTTCGCGCGGCCTCGGCCGCGATCCCGTCGAACGCACGCGTGATCTGCTCGCGCACCTTCGACTCGGTGCCGCCCGCATCACGTTCCTCGAGGGTCTCTCCCACGCAGACGATCGGCGTCATCCCGTGCGCCACGACCGCGCGGGCCTTGGCGTTGACGGTCGCGTCGTCCTCGCCGAACAACTGCCGGCGCTCGGAGTGCCCCACGATCACGTGATCCACCTTCAGCGCGGCCAGCATCAGCGGGGAGACCTCGCCGGTGAACGCTCCCTCGTCTTTCGGGGAGACGTCCTGAGCGCCGAGGCCGTACGCGAGCCGGTCGGAGTCGATCAGGGTCTGCACCGACCGTAGCGACGTGAACGATGGGCAGATCACCACCTCGACGCGCTCGGCGTCGGTGGCGTCCAGCAGGTAGCTGAGCTTCTGGACCGCCTGGATCGCCTCCAGGTGCGTCTTGAACATCTTCCAGTTCGCCGCGATGATCGGTCGTCGGTCGGGCATCTACTCCTCCAGGATCGTGATACCGGGCAGCGCGCGGCCCTCGAGGAACTCCAGGGACGCCCCGCCGCCGGTGGACAGGTGGTCGAACGAGCCCTCGAGGCCGGCGGCGCGCACGGCGGCGAGCGAATCTCCCCCACCGACCACCGTGAAGGCGGGGGCCGCCGCCACCGCCAGGGCCACACCGCGGGTGCCGGCGTCGAACGGTGGATGCTCGAAGACGCCCATCGGGCCGTTCCAGAGCACGGTCTTCGCGCCGGCGATCACCTCGCCGAACCGCGCGACGGTCGCGGGGCCGATGTCCAGCCCCTTCAGTCCCGCGGGGATCGCGCCCGCCGGGACGGTGCGCGCCTCGGCATCCTCCGCGGCGGCGGCCGCCACCACGTCGATCGGGAGCTCGATCGCGACGCCCCGGGTCCGGGCCCGCTCGCCGCTCGCGCGGACGTCGTCGAAGCGGTCCGGCTCGACCAACGAGTCCCCGATCGCGCCGCCGGAGGCCGCCAGGAGCGTGAACGCCATCGCGCCGCCGATCAGCAGCGCGTCCACCCGGTCGACGAGCGCGTCGATCACCGGGAGCTTGTCCGAGACCTTCGCGCCACCGAGGATCGCGACGTACGGCCGGTCGGCGTCGCGGAGGAGCCGGCCGAGCACGTCGACCTCGCGCTGCACGAGTCGGCCGGCGACCGCGGCCCGGCCGCTCGCGAGCATCAGCTCGGGCAGCGCGCTCACCGACGCGTGCGCCCGGTGCACCGCGCCGAACGCGTCGTCGACGTACGCATCGGCGAGCTCCGCCAGACGGCCGGCGAAGGCCGGATCGTCCCGCTCCTCGCCGGGATCGAAGCGGAGGTTCTCGAGCAGGACCACCGGATCGTCGGGGAGCTCGACCGGGGTCACGTCGGCGAGCGCCGTCACGGGCTCGCCGAGCAGCTCGCCGAGCCGCTCCCCGACCGGCCGCAGGCGCAGATCATCGCGCGCCGTGCCCTTGGGCCGCCCGAGGTGTGAGGCGACCACGAGCGCCGCCCCCAGCTCGCGCAGTTCGCGCAACGTGGGGATCGCGGCCCGGATCCGGCTGTCGTCGGCGACGGCGCCGTCGGCGAGCGGCACGTTCAGATCGAGCCGCACGAAGACCCGGACGCCGGCAACGTTCCCGAGTCGGTCGAGCGTCCGCAGCCGCGGGCTCACCGCGACGAGGTGACGATCTCGACGAGGTCGACGAGGCGGTTCGAGTACCCCCACTCGTTGTCGTACCAGCCCATCACCTTAACCAGGTTGCCCATCGCCATCGTGAGGGGGGCGTCGAACGTGCACGAGGCCGGCGAGCCCACGATGTCGGAGGACACGATCGGTGCCGTCGAGTAGACGAGCACCGGCGCGAGCGGGCCGTGCTCGGCGGCGGTGCGGAAGGCCTCGTTCACCTCCTCGACCGAGACCTCGCGCCCGAGGATCGCGGTGAAGTCCGTGATCGACCCGTCGGGAACCGGCACGCGCAGGGACTGCCCGTCCAGCCGGCCTTGCATCGCCTCGAGCACGAGGCCCGTCGCGCGGGCCGCACCGGTCGAGGACGGGATCACGTTGATCGCGGCCGCACGCGCCTCCCGAAGGTCCTTGGAGGCCGGTCCGTCGATCAGGGCCTGGGTGGCCGTGTACGCGTGAACCGTGGTCATGAGCCCCTTCTCGACACCGAACGCATCGTCAAGGACCTTGACCATCGGCACGAAGCAGTTCGTCGTGCACGAAGCGTTCGAGATCACCTTGTGCCGCTCGGGATCGAAGGTATCGTCGTTCACACCGACCACGAAGGTCGCGTCGACCCCTTTCCCGGGCGCCGAGATCACGACGATCGGCGCGCCCGCGTCCAGGTGCAGCGCCGCCTTCTCGCGCGTGGTGAACAGGCCGGTCGATTCGACGACCACGTCGACGCCGAGCTCGTTCCACGGCAGCGCCGCCGGATCACGCTCGGCGAGGATCTTCATCGTGTCGCCGTCGACCTTGATGCCGTCCCCGACCACCTCGACGTCAGCTTCGTACGTGCCGAGGATCGAGTCGTACTTCAGCAGGTGTGCCATGAGCTCGACCGACCCCAAGTCGTTCGCGGCGACGAAATCGAGGTCCGCGCCGCGCTCCTTCGCGGCTCGGAACATGCTCCTCCCGATCCGCCCGAACCCGTTGATGCCGACCCTGGTCGCCATGATGCCCTCCCGATCTCGCCGGACGTCCCCATGCTAATCGCGCCGACCGCGCACGGGACGGGCCGATCGGCCGGGGGCCGGCGGGTCGGTCGGTCAGCCGCGCTCGACGTCGCGGTGGACGACCACCACCGGCAGGCCGTGCCCGCGGAAGTACCGGCCGAGCTCCTCGGCCACCACGACCGAGCGATGATGGCCGCCGGTGCAGCCGATCGAGACGGTGAGGTACGACTTCCCCTCCGCGATGAACCCGGGGACCGTGACGTCGAGCAGCTCCTCGAGCCGTTCGATGAACGGTTCGTAGGCGTCCTGCTCCTGTACGTAGCGCCGGACCCGCTCGTCGGTGCCGGGCAGGGGACGGAGCTCCGGGACCCAGTGGGGGTTCGGCAGGAAGCGGACGTCCAGCTGGAGGTCCGCGTCGCGCGGCGCGCCGTACTTGAAGCCGAACGACACGACCGAGACCTGGATCCCCTCCTCGGGCGGCGCGTCGGCGAAGGACTCGCGGATCCGGTCCCGGAGGTCGTGCGGCGTCATCCCCGAGGTGTCGATCACGAGGTCGGCGTCACCCCGGAGCTGCGCCAGGATCTGCCGCTCCTTGCGGATCCCCTCGACGACCCGGTCCCCCGGGGCCAGCGGATGCCGGCGGCGCGTGGCCTCGTACCGGTTCACGAGGTCGTCGTCCGAGGCCTCCAGGAACACGATCCGTGGCTCGATGTGCAGGAGCCCGAGCTCCTCGAGCGCCTTGGACAGCTCCCCGAAGAACACGCCGCCGCGCGCGTCCACGACGATCGCGACCCGCGCCGGGCCGCCCGGTCGCGTGGTGAGCTCGGCCATCTTCGGCAGCAGCGCCGGCGGGAGGTTGTCCACGACGAAGTACCCGAGGTCCTCGAGGCTGTGCGCGGTCTCGGACCGTCCGGCTCCCGAGAGGCCGGTGATGATCGTGAAGCCGATCGTGCGGCGTTCGTCACGATCGCTCATGCGCTCACCCGGCTCCGCTCTGCCGGCGCGTGCAGGTGCTCGGCGATCGCCCGCGACAGCTCGGGTCCCACACCCGGCGTCGCCGCGATCTCCTCCGGGGTCGCGGCGCGCAGCCTGGCCAGCGAACCGAACCGCCGCAGCAGCGCCTTCTTCCGAGCCGGCCCCACACCCGGCACATCGTCCAGCGGTGAGCGCAGCGCGCGCTTCTCGCGCTGCTGGCGGTGGAACCCGACCGCGGTGCGGTGCGCCTCGTCGCGGATGTGCTGCAGGACGAACAGCGCCTCGGAGCCGCGCGGGATCAGTAGCGGGTCGGGGCGGTCGGGGAAGTAGACCTCCTCCAAGCGCTTCGCGAGCCCCACGTGCGGGATCGACAGGCCCAGCTCGGCCAGCACCGCGGTGGCCTGCGCGAGCTGGCCGCGGCCGCCGTCGACCACGACCAGGGCCGGCGGATAGGAGAACCGGCGCGGCCGTTCTCCCGGCGGCCGGTCCCGCTCGGCGAGGAGCCGCGTGAACCGGCGCTGGAGCATCTCGTGCATCGATGCGAAGTCGTCCTGGCCCTGCACGCCGTGGATCCGGAACTTCCGGTAGTCGGAGCGCTTCGGCAGGCCGTCCTCGAAGACCACCATCGAGCCGACCTTGTCCGACGGGCCGAGGTTCGAGATGTCGTAGGCCTCGATCCGCAGCGGCGCCTGCGGGAGGCCGAGCTGGTCCGCCAGCTCGGCCAGCGCCCGCGACCGCGCGCCGAAGTCCGAAGCCCTGCGGAGCTTGTGCCGGTGGAACGCCTCGTCCGCGTTGCTGGTGACGACCTCGAGGAGCTTCCGCTTCGCGCCGCGCGCCGGAACCGCGATCCGGACCGGGCCGCCACGGCGCCCCGCGAGCCACGTCTCCAGCAGCTCGGCGTCGGCCGGCTGGGTCGGCACGAGCACGCGCGGAGGAACCTCGGCGCGCTCCATGTAGAGCTGCTCGAGGAACGAGGCGAGCAGCTGCGGGCGGTCGAGGTCCTCGACGCGGTCGACGACCCAGCCCTTGCGCCCCAGCACGCGCCCGCCGCGGACGAAGAACACCTGGAACCCGGCCTCGAGATCGTCCTCCGCCACGCCCACCACGTCGAGCGCGTCGCCGGTGGACAGCACCATCTCCTGACGCTCGAGCGCCCTGTGGGCCGCGAAGAGCTGGTCGCGGAGCTTCGCCGCCTGCTCGAACTCCTGGCGATCCGACGCCTCGGCCATCTCCTGCTCGAGCCGGCGAAGGACCGGGCGGGCGTTCCCGGCCAGGAAGTCCGCCATCGCATCGACGTGGGCTCGGTAGGACCCCTGCGTCGCGCCGGTGGCCGAGGGGACGCACGGCCCCGCGCACCGGCCGATGTCGTAGTAGAGGCACGGCCGCTTCGCGCGTGCCCGCTGGTCGAAGAACGCGTTCGAGCACGTGCGGACCGGGAAGACCCGCGTGAGGGCGTCGAGCGTGTCGCGGATCGCCCACGCGTGTCCGTACGGCCCGAAGTACCGCACCCCCTTGCGCTTGGCCCCCCGCAGGACCTGGGCCCGCGGCCAGGTCTCCCCGACCGTGAGCGCCAGGTACGGATAGGACTTGTCGTCGCGGTAGCGGATGTTGAACCGCGGGCGGTGGGTCTGGATCAGGTTGTACTCGAGCATCAACGCGTCGACCTCGCCCGAAGCGACGATCCACTCCACGGAGGCGGCGGCCTGGGTCATCGCCTCGGTCCGAGCATGGAGGGGCCGTCCCCAGTACGAGACGAGGCGTTTCCGGAGGGAGGCGGCCTTGCCCACGTAGATCACGCGGCCGTCGGCGTCCCGGAAGAGGTAGGCGCCGGGGACGTCGGGGATGCTCGACGGGGCCGGGCGCGGGATGCTCACGTCCGCCCATGCTAGCGGCGCCCGGCGACGCGCCCGTGAAGGTCCGGTGTTCCGGCGGCTACTTCGCGCCGGTGACCACGGCGAGCGTTCCGATCATCGTCGTGGGGTGGAACTCGCAGTGGAAGTAGTAGTCGCCGGCCGAGAGGCTCTTGACGTCGTAGTTCACCTTCGCCGGGCCGAGGACCGGGTCGCCCGTGAACAGCGCGCTGCTCGGGTTCGAAACGTCGGCCGCGGTCTTGAAGATCACGATGTTGTGGGGGCCGGTGGCGCTCGCGGGGTCCTGGTTATCGAAATCGATCACGAAGGACTTCCCCGCGTCGGCGACGAGGCACGCCTCCTGGAACGCGGTCCCCTTGGCCACCTCGGTCAACGACACCTTCTTGTCCTTCCCGCAGCCCGCGGGTGTCGTCGGGGCGATGCTCAAGGTCAGCGACGGACTCGGGTTCGCGAGGAGCAAATCCTTGTTCTCCCCGAGCGAACCGACCATGAGGTTCTGGGTCGTGGCGTTGTACCAACTGAGGATCGTGCCCCGGCTGCCGACCGCGAGCGCAGGCGCGGAGCCCGAGGCGGTCCCCGGCGTCGACACCGGGGCGAACGTGTCGGTTCCCGAGACGAGCACGACGCCCTTGTCCTTGTCGTCCCATGCCACCCAGATCGTCTTGTCGTCGGCAGTGACCGCGGTCCGAGGCGCGGCCGTCCCGGTCGCCTGGGGGTCGGGGTTCGGCGCGGTCCCGGCGTCCTTCACGGTCCAGGCCCCGCCTTGTCCCACGGCGACGTGCACCGCTCCGTCGCCCGTGAAGTAGGCGGCGTAGGCCTTGCCGCCGGAAGCCGATACCGACAGGCCGTCGCCGGTCACGCCGCTCTCCACCGTCGCGAGTACCCAGGTCCCGCCGGTCAGGGTCGCGCTCTCGACCATCCGCTTCCCGGCGTCAGCGAAGATCACCTGCGGCGATCCCCCGCTCATCACGATCCCGGTCGGCGCGGGCCGGGCGCACCCGTTGCAGGTCCCGGTCTTGGCGACCGTCTGGACCTTCCAGGCCTGGCCCGTCTTCGTGGCGACCGAGATGTCGACCCCCGTGCCCGTATCCACGGCGAACGCGATCATCGGGTTACCGTCGGGATCCAGCGCGATCCCCGGCTGCGAGACGGGGCCCGCCTTCGACAGGTCGGCGCCGTAGGAGAAGACCTGCTCCACCGTTGCGGATCCGGTGAGCGTCGTGGTTCCGTAGTCGACCGTTCCCCCCGCGGTCCACGCGGCGTGGATCGTGCCGTCGGAGGCCATCGCGATCGCGGTGCCGTTCGCGTTGTCCTCGGTCAGCGGGAGCTTCGTCGTGCTCACCGGCCCGAACGGGATGTTGACCCCCGCGGGGACGGCCGCCGGTTTCGTCTGATCGATCGCGCCGTGGAGCCAGATCCCTTGCTGGGTGACCGTCGTCAGCAGGACGGCCGGCACGTAAGGCGATCCGATCGGCCGCGGGATCGCGATCTGGCCTTTCTGCACCACGCCGGGGAACCCGAAGTAGGTCACGTACGGGAGGCCGTTGCTGTCCACCGCGACCGCGGAGCCGAGGCCCACGTTGTCCAGGGTGTCGGCCACCATCGGAACGAAGCTGGTGTTGAGATCGACGGAGGTCGCCGTTGCGGCGGAGGCGCACGCGCCGGCGAGCAGCGCCAGACCGGCGATCAGAGCGATGGGTCGCTTCGACACGTCGGCGCGGATACTACCAACCGATCCTCAGCCGGGGGTCGAGGCCTCCGACGTCTCCGGAACCGCCAGCGGGAGCGTGCCGAGGACCTCGGCGAGGAACCGCCCGGTGTGCGACGCGGGATCGGCCGCCACGTCCTCCGGGGTGCCGGCCGCCACGACCGTGCCGCCCTGGTCGCCTCCCTCCGGGCCAAGGTCGATCAGCCAGTCGGCCGTCTTGATCACGTCGAGGTTGTGCTCGATCACCAGCACGGTGTTGCCGGCCGAGACGAGCCGCTGCAGGACCTGGAGCAGCTTGCGGATGTCCTCGAAGTGCAGCCCGGTGGTGGGCTCGTCCAGCACGTACAGGGTGTTGCCGGTGGCCCGCTTGTGCAGCTCGGACGCGAGCTTGATCCGTTGGGCCTCCCCGCCGGAGAGGGTGGGCGCCGGCTGCCCGAGCTTGATGTAGCCGAGGCCGACGTCGAACAGCACCTGCATGTGCCGCGCGATCGGAGGGATGTTCCGGAAGAACTCGAGCGCCTCTTCCACGCTCATCTCCAGGACATCGCTGATCGAGCGGCCCTTGTACCTCACCTCGAGCGTCTCACGGTTGTAGCGCCGGCCCTTGCACACCTCGCAGGTCACGTAGACGTCCGGCAGGAAGTGCATCTCGATCTTGATCTGGCCGTCGCCGGCGCAGTTCTCGCACCGGCCGCCGCGGACGTTGAACGAGAAGCGTCCCGGCTGGAACCCGCGGATCCGCGCCTCCGGGACCTGGGCGAACAGCTTGCGGACGTGATCGAACACCCCGGTGTAGGTGGCGGGGTTCGACCGCGGCGTCCGCCCGATCGGCGACTGGTCGATGTCGATCACCTTGTCGACCTGCTCCCAGCCGACCAACCTGCGGTGCTTCCCGGGGAGCAGTCGTGACCGGTAGACCTTCTGCATCAACACGCGGAGCAGGACGTCCTGCACGAGGGTCGACTTCCCGCTGCCGGAGACACCGGTGACGCACACGAACAGCCCGAGCGGGATGTCGACCGTGACGTTGCGCAGGTTGTGTTCGCGGGCCCCTTCGAGGCGGAGCTTCTTGTCCCCTCGCCGCCGCCGCACCTCGGGCACCGGCACGGTGCGCCGCCCGGAGAGGAACGCGCCGGTCATCGAGCCCTCGCACTCCAGCAGACCCTTCAGGTCGCCGGTGTACACGACCTCGCCGCCGTGCTCCCCCGCGGCCGGTCCGATGTCGACGATGTGGTCGGCCTCGAGGATCGTCGCCTCGTCGTGCTCGACGACGATCAGGGTGTTCCCGAGGTCGCGCAGGCGGATCAGGGTGTCGAGCAGCCGCCGGTTGTCGCGCTGGTGCAGGCCGATCGAGGGCTCGTCGAGGATGTAGAGCACGCCGACCAGCCCGCTGCCGATCTGGGTGGCCAGGCGGATCCGCTGCGCCTCGCCGCCGGCGAGCGTGCCGGCGGCGCGTCCGAGCGTCAGGTAGTCCAGCCCGACGTCGACCAGGAACCCGAGGCGCGCCCGGATCTCCTTCACGAGGCGCACCGCGATCATCTCCTCGCGCTCGCTGAGGTCCATCTCGCCCACGAAGGTCAGCGCGTCCCGGATCGGCAGGTCGGTCACCTGCGCGATGTTCTTGCCGCCGATCGTGACCGCGAGCGTCTCGGGCCGCAGGCGCTGACCCTTGCACGCGCGGCATGGGACCTCGCGCATGAACTGCTCGAGCTTCTCGCGCGCCGCGTCGGAGTCGGTCTCGTCGTGACGGCGCTCGATGTTCGGGATCGCGCCCTCGAACGTGGTCCAGTAGGAGCGCTGTCGGCCGTACCGGTTCTTGTAGGTCACGTGGACCGAGTCGTCGGAGCCGAACAGCAGGACGTCCCGGGCGCGCTTCGGCAGCTTCTTCCACGGGGTGGTGAGCTCGAAGTCGTTCGCCGTGGCCACCGCCTCCAGGACGCGCGTCCAGTACTCGGCGTTCGCGCCGTACGGCGACAGGGCGCCCTCGGCGACGCTGAGGTCGGGGTGCGGCACGACCAGTTCGGGGTCGACCTCGAGGCGCGTCCCCAAGCCGTCGCACGTCTGGCACGCCCCGTACGGCGAGTTGAACGAGAAGTTCCGCGGCGCGAGCTCGTCGAAGGAGATCCCGCAGAACGTGCACGCGAGCTTCTGCGAGAAGGTCTGGACGTCCTCGTGGCCCTCGGGCGTGGTGACGGCGATCGCCGCGATCCCTTCTGCGAGCTCGAGCGCCTGCTCGATCGAGTCGGCCACCCGCCGGCGGATGTCCGGCTTCGCGACCAGCCGGTCCACCACCACCTCGATCGTGTGCTTGTAGGTCTTCGGCAGCCGGATCGGCTCTGCAAGGTCCCGGACCTCGCCGTCGATCCGTGCCCGCGGATATCCCTTGCGCGCCAGCTCCTGCAGGAGCTTCTCGTATTCGCCCTTTCGGCCCCGGACGACCGGCGCGAGCACCTGGAACCGGGTTCCCTCCGGCAGCTCGAGCACCTGGTCCACGATCTGCTCCGGCGTTTGCCGGCCGATCGGGCGCCCGCAGTTGTAGCAATGCGGATGCCCCACGCGAGCGAAGAGCACCCGGAGGTAGTCGTAGACCTCCGTGATCGTGCCGACCGTGGACCGCGGGTTCCGGGACGTCGACTTCTGGTCGATCGAGATCGCCGGGCTGAGGCCCTCGATGAAGTCGACGTCGGGCTTCTCCATCTGGCCCAGGAACTGCCGGGCGTAGGACGAGAGCGACTCGACGTACCTGCGCTGGCCCTCGGCGTAGATCGTGTCGAACGCCAGCGACGACTTGCCGGAGCCGGACAGCCCGGTGAAGACGATCAGGGCGTTCCGGGGCAGCTCCAGCGTGACGTTGCGGAGGTTGTGCTCCCGGGCGCCATGGATGACGAGGGTGTCGGTGCCCACGCCGGACGAGTGTAGCGGCCACCCCGGACACGCCCGATCCGCGGCCTCGGTAGGCTTGCGGCCCATGGAACGCGACCTCCGCGAGACCCCCGCGTATCGGGAGGTCGAGGCGTTCTTCCGCGCCTGCCTCGAGCCCGGCTTCGGGGCGGTCACCGGCCTCGGGACCCCCGAGGCGTCTCCGGATGGGCGGCTCGTCGCGTTCCCCGGCGAGGTGCTGGCCGGGTTCGAGGGGCACGAGCGGAGCCGGATCTGCCTGGCCGCGGCCGACGGCTCGGGCTGGCGCACGATCACCGCCGGGCCGAACGACGATGTCCAGCCCCGGTGGTCCCCGGACGGCTCGACCCTGACCTTCCTCTCCGACCGGCTCCAGGAGGGCCGCCTGCAGGTCTACGCGCTGGACGCACGGACCTTCGGCGAGGCCCGCCGGCTCGGCGACGTCGCGGGCGTGGTCGAGCACCACCGGTGGTCGCCCGACGGGACCCGGTTGTTGCTCGTGGTCGCCGGGGAGCACGCGGAGCAGGCCGACGCGCTCGGGTCGGGGACGCTCGGGCGCGGTGACGCGGCCGCGCCGGGCTGGCTGCCGGACGTCGAGTCCACCGACGAGGCCGACGAGTGGCGCCGCCTGTGGGTCCTCGACGCCGCGACCGGCGAAGCGCGACGCGTCTCGGCGGAGGGCCGCAACGTCTGGGAGGCGTCCTGGCTCGGCGACGACGCTGCGGCGGCGATCGTCTCCGGCGCGCCCGGGGAGGGCGCCTGGTACGGCGCCGAGCTCGCGGTGATCGACGTTGTCGACGGCTCCGAGCGGACCGCGCTGACCAGCGACATCCAGCTGAACTTCGCCGAGGGGTCGCCCGACGGTCGGACCGTCGCGGTGATCGAGGCGCTGTGCAGCGACCGGTACGTGGCCGCCGGCGACCTCGTGCTGGTGGACGCCGGCTCCGGCGAACGCCGCACGGTCGACGCCGGACCGGTGGACGTGTCGTGGGCCCGCTGGACCGACGACGGGATCTTCGCGATCGGCCTTGAGGGGATGGACGCGGTCGCCCTGCACGTCGATCCGTCGACCGGCGCCGCGCACGAGCTCTGGCGGACCGGCGAGGGTGTCGGCGACTACCAGCCGGCCGGCTCCCCCCTCCCCGGCGGCGGCTTCGCCGTGGCCGTCGCGAGCGCCCGGCGGCCGCCGGCGATCGTCGCGGTCCACGACGGCGCCGAACGGGAGCTCGCCGCAACCGACCACGCCGGCCGCGCCGAGTCGATCCGCCACCTCGGCCGCTCGGAGCGGATCTCCTGGGACGCGCCCGACGGGCTGCGGATCGATGGCCTGGTGCGGACGCCCGCGGGCGTCGGTCCGTTCCCGCTGATCCTGTTGGTGCATGGCGGGCCGGTCGGCGCGGTCACCGAGGGGTGGCTGGGAACGACGCAAGCCCTCCTGCTGTCGAAGGGCTACGCGATCCTGATGCCGAACCCGCGGGGCTCCAGCGGCCGCGGGCGGCATTTCGCCGAACGGGTGGTCGGCGACATGGGCGGTGACGATGCGAAGGACCTCCTGGCGGGCGTGGACGCCGTCGTCGCGGCCGGCGTCGCCGACCCCGATCGGATCGGGATCTACGGCGGAAGCTACGGCGGCTTCATGGCGGCCTGGCTGCCGGCGCAGGACCCGCGGTTCCGGGCGGCGGTCTCGATCAGCCCGGTGACGGACTGGTACTCCGAGCACTTCAACTCGAGCCTGATCGACTGGGTCGGCGACTTCCTCCGGGACGTGCCCGAGGAACCCGGCGGCCAGCACCACCTCCGGAGCCCCGTTCTGATGGGCGAGACGTTGCGCACCCCCACCCTGCTGACGGCCGGCCGGAACGACCGCGCCACGCCGCCCGGTCAGGCCGTCGAGATGTTCCGGGCGCTGCGCGCCCGCGGGATCCCGGCCGAGGTGGTCGTGTACCCCGACGAGGGCCACGGCGTCCGGGACTTCCCCGCCGTCCTCGACCTCACGACGCGCACGCTGGGCTGGTTCGAGCGGTACCTGAAGCCCGCCGGGGGCGCCGGCACCCCCGTGCGCTAGGCTCCGCCCGTGCGCACCCGGGACGAGCTCGAGGCGATGCCGATCAAGGATCTCCACGACCTGGCGATCGAGACCGCGAAGCACCACGTCGACGTCGCCTTCCTGTGGGATCTGGTGAAGGCGCTCCCGGTCGCGGAGGAGGTGATCGGGGACGACCAGCGCTCGAAGGTCGACATCGTGCACCCGCTCGCCCTGATCAACGACGTCCTGTACGACGCCGACTCGGGTGAGGTCGGCGAGGCGCTGCGGCCGCTCTATGTCGACTACCTGCTGGACAAGGGCGTCTGAGCGCCGAGATGGCGCGCGACCTCGCCGGCTACCGCAACGAGTTCGAGGTGGTCCGCCGCAAGGCGTACCTGATCAGCGCGTCGCTGGGCCCGGTCGGTGACCGGTCACGCCGCTACCTGCAGGACTACGTCGAAGCCTGGGCGCGCAAGGGCGCGCCCGACCACGTCTGGTTCGAGGACATCTTCCCCGCGATGGGGAGACTGAAGCGAGCCTTCGCCGCGCTCGTCGGCTGCGACGCCGACGAGGTCGCCCTGACGACGAACGTGTCGATCGCGCTGGCCACGGTCGCCTCGTGCCTGGATCTGACCGCCGACCGGAACCGGATCGTGCTGTCGGAGCTGGACTTCCCCACCGACGGGCACGTGTGGCGGGCGTGGGCCGACCGCGCCGGCGCCGAGCTCGTGTTCCTGCGCTCCCCCGACGGGCGCACCCTGCCGCTCGAGCGCTACGACGAGGCGATCGACGAACGCACGGCCCTCGTGATGGTGAACCGGGTCCTGTACCGCTCGAGCGCGATCGTCGACGCCGCCGCGATCTGCGCGATCGCCCGGAGCCGGGGAGCGCTCAGCTTCGTCGACGACTACCACGGGATCGGCGTCCTGCCGCTGGACCTCCACGCCCTCGGATGCGATCTGTACGCCGCCGGCACGCTGAAGTTCCTGTGCGGGGGACCGGGCTGCGTGTTCCTCTACGCTCGCCGCGATCTCCTGCCGTCCCTGCGCCCCACGATCACCGGCTGGTTCGGCACCGCCGAGCCGTTCTCGTTCGACACCGAGCACCTCATCTACCACCCGAGTGCGCGGCGCCTGGAGCACGGAACCCCGCCGGCCCCCGTCTATCCGATCGCCCAGGGTGGCATCGAGGTGATCGCCGAGGTCGGGGTGCCTCGGATCCGGGAGCGGCAGTGGGAGCTGCAGGATCGCGTGATCGAGCACGCGGACGCGCTGGGGCTGGAGGTGCGGACGCCACGCGCGCGCGAGGAGCGCGGCGGCGTCGTGAACGTCCGGGTCGGAGCGGAGGCCGAGGCGATCTGCCACGCGCTGCTGGCGCGCGACGTCTGTACCGACTTCCGCGGCGACGGCTTGCGGATCAGCCCGCACTTCTTCAACGACGAGGGCGACGTCGACCGCTGCTTCGCCGAGCTCGCTCCCCTGCTCCGCCCGTCCTGATCCTCATCGATGCCGGACGACGCGGCCGGCGCGCACCACCAGCAGGAGCTCTTCGAACGCCCCGGGATCTTCGAGCGGGTCGCCGGCGACCGCCACGAGATCCGCGGGGGCGTCGAGGTCCAAGGGCGCCCGGATCATCGCGCCGAGGACCTGCTCGTTCGTCAGGCCGGCCTCGCGCAGCAGGAGCAGCTCGCGCACGTCGATGCCCGGCGGCACCGGGCCGTTGCCCAGGTCCGTGCCGTAGATCACCGTGCCGCCCGCGTCGTGGAACCGCCGGAGGTTGTCGAGCGCCGTGCGGATCTCGGGCGTGTCGCGCCCGAACGACTGGATGTCGAGGGTCGAGACGATCCGCATCCGCGCGGCCGCCATCGTCACGACGTCTTCCGACAGCCGGTGCGTCCACGGCGTATGGGCGAGCTCGTCGACGCCGGCGCCGAGCGCGCGCTCCACCTGGCCGGCCCCCTGCGCGTGCGCGGTGACCGGCAGGCGGGCCTCACGCGCCGCCTCGCAGAGCGCCGCGAGCTCGGCGTCCCCCGGCGTGGGGCCAGCCTCGGCGTTCAGCGAGACCTTGATCGCGGTGGCCCCGGCCGCGGCCAGCTCCGCCACCGCCGCGGCCGCGTCCTCCGGTCCCGCGAGCACGCGCCCCGTGCCCGGCGGCGCCCACGACGCGCTCGTGGGGTAGCCGTCGCGGGCCGTCAGGATCGGTCCGGCGGCGCGGATCAGCGGCCCGTCGAACGTCGGCAATTCGGAGAGATCCGCGAGGGGGAAGATCCGCTCCGGCGGCCACGCCAGGTCCCGGACGGCGGTCACCCCGCCGGCGAGCACGGCGCTCGGATCGGAGAGCTCGACGTGCACGTGGCGGTCGGCCGCCGCCGGCATCAAGAAGCCGTCCACGACCACCTCGGAGTCCGCGGCCTCGATCGGGGTGGCGGTCCCCGCGTAGGTGATCACGCCGTCCTCGGCCACGACCTGCGCGTCCTCGACGAGCCGTCCGGGGCCGAGCCACGCCGTGGTCGCCCGGATGCTGAGCCGCGCCATCGCGCGACAGGCTACGCCACGCCCGCCTCGCGGAGCTGCTTCAGCTCCTTGCGGAGCTCCTGGACCTCGTCGCGCAGCCGCGCCGCGTACTCGAACCGGAGGTCCTTCGCCGCCTGGTGCATCTCCTCCTCGAGGCTCCGGATCAGGCGCTCGAGCTCCTCGGTGGGCATCTCGGGATGCGACGGGCGTCGGCGGCGCTCCGGCTTCGGGGTGGTCGGGGCGGCCTCGTCGCCGCGGAGCGACAACAGGATGTCGGTGACGCGCTTGCGGACGGTCTGGGGATCGATCCCGTGCTCCGTGTTGTACGCCATCTGGATCCCGCGGCGGCGCTGGGTCTCGGAGATCGCCAGGCGCATCGAGTCCGTGACGCTGTCGGCGTACATCAGGACCGTGCCGTCGACGTTGCGCGCGGCGCGGCCGATCGTCTGGATCAGCGAGGTCTCCGACCGCAGGAATCCCTCCTTGTCGGCGTCGAGGATCGCGACCAGCGATACCTCGGGAAGGTCGAGCCCCTCCCGCAGCAGGTTGATGCCGACCAGGACGTCGAACTCCCCCAGGCGCAGGTCGCGGACGATCTCGATCCGCTGCAGCGTGTCGACCTCGGAGTGGAGGTACCGGACGCGGATCCCCATCTCGACCAGGTAGTCCGTGAGGTCCTCGGCCATCTTCTTCGTGAGCGTCGTGACCAGCACGCGCTGCTCGGCCTCGGTGCGCTTGCGGATCTCCTCGATCAGGTCGTCGACCTGGCCCTTCGTGGGCCGGATCTCGACCTCGGGATCGATCAGGCCGGTGGGGCGCACGATCTGCTCGACCACCTTCGTCGACACCCGCAGCTCGTAGGGGCTCGGCGTGGCCGACATGTACACGACCTGCGGCACGCGCTCCTGGAACTCCTCGAACCGCAGCGGCCGGTTGTCGATCGCCGACGGCAGCCGGAAGCCGTAGTCGACGAGCGTGCTCTTGCGCGAGACGTCCCCCTCGTACATCCCGTGCAGCTGCGGCACGGTCACGTGCGACTCGTCGAGCACGACCAGGTAGTCCTCCGGGAAATAGTCGAGCAGCGTGAACGGCGCCGTGCCGGCCGCGCGGCCGTCGATGTGTCGCGAGTAGTTCTCGATCCCGCTGCAGAACCCGACCTCGCGGAGCATCTCGAGGTCGTAGGTGGTGCGCATCCGCAGCCGCTCGGCCTCGAGGAGCTTGCCGTTGTCGGTGAGCCACGCGAGCCGCTGCTGGAGCTCCTCCTCGATCGTGACGAGCGCCTGCTTCATCCGGTCCTCGCCCGCCACGTAGTGGGTGGCCGGGAACGTGGTGTGGTCGACGATGTCGTCCTTCACGATCTCGCCGGTGGTCGGATCGAACAGGCTGATCCGCTCCACCGTGTCGCCCCACCATTCGATCCGGTACCCGGACTTCTCGTACGGCGGGAAGATCTCGAGCGTGTCGCCGGTGACGCGGAACGTGCCGCGGGCGCGGCTGACCTGGTTCCGCTTGTACTGGATGTCCACGAGGCGCTGCATCGCGAACTCCATCGGGATCTCGGTGCCGCGGTAGACCCGCAGCAGCTGCCCCTCGTACTCCTCGGGCGAGCCAAGGCCGTAGATCGCGGAGACGCTCGCGACGATCAGGACGTCGCGCCGGCTGAGCAGCGCCGCGGTGGCCGAGTGCCGCAGCCGCTCGATCTCCTCGTTCACCGAGCTGTCCTTCTCGATGTACGTGTCGGTCTGCGGAACGTAGGCCTCGGGCTGGTAGTAGTCGTAGTAGCTGACGAAGTACTCCACCGCGTTCTCCGGGAAGAACTCTCGGAACTCGTTCGCGAGCTGCGCCGCGAGGGACTTGTTCGGCGCCATCACCAGCGTGGGCCGCTGCAGGCGCTGGACCACGTGGGCGATCGTGAACGTCTTCCCGGTGCCGGTGGCACCGAGCAGCGTGACCGCCGGGTCGCCGGCGGCGACGGCCGCCGTCAGGTCGTCGATCGCCTGCGGCTGGTCGCCGGCCGGCTCGAACTCCGAGACGATCGTGAAGGGGGGCACGAGCTCAGTCTAGGAGCCGCCGGAGACATCCAAGCCCTCCATCCGGCCGGCGGCGATGATCCGGTCCAGGAACCGCTTCGTCTCGGGGTCCTGCGGCTCCCGGAAGATCCGGTCCGGCGGCCCCTCCTCCAGGATCCGGCCCTCGTGCAGGAACGCGACGTCGTTCGCCACGTCGCGGGCGAACCCCATCTCGTGGGTGGCCACGACCATCGTCATGCCGGCGTCGGCCAGCTCGCGGATCGCGTCGAGGACCTCCGCCACCAGCACCGGGTCCAGGGCGCTCGTGACCTCGTCCAGCAGCAGGATGTCGGGCTGCATCGCGAGCGCCCGCACGATCGCGACCCGTTGCTGCTGCCCGCCGGAGAGCCGGTCGGGATAGTCCTCGGCCTTGTCGCCGAGGCCGAACCGCTCCAGCAGCTCGCGGGCCTGCGCCTCGGCCTCGCGGTGGCTGCGGCCGAGCACCTTCTCCGGCGCCAGCGCCACGTTGCGCAGGATCGTCATGTGCGGGAACAGGTTGAACGCCTGGAACACGATGCCGATCCGGCGCCGGACCGCGTTCACGTCGACGCTCCCGGACGTGATCGCGACCCCGTCGATCTCGATCGTGCCGGCGTCGATCGGTTCCAGCAGGTTGATGCACCGCAGCAAGGTCGACTTCCCGGATCCGGAGGCGCCGATCAGGCACACGACCTGGTGCGTGTCCACGACGAGATCGATCCCCTTCAGCACCTCCAGGTCGCCGAAGGACTTGTGGAGCCCGGTGATCCGGACCGACTCGGTCACATCGCCGCCGCCTGCCGCCGGCGCTGGTCCCGCGCGATCAGCCGGTCCACGGCCCGGGCCTGCGGGATCGTGATCACGATGTACACCAGCGCGAGGGCGACGAACGGCGTGAAGTTGAAGTCGCTCTGCTGGATGATCGTCGCCTGCTGGAACGCCTCGATGATCCCGAGGAAGGCCACGAGCGCGGAGTCCTTCTGCAGGCCGATGAAGTCGTTCAGCAGCGGCGGGATCACGCTGCGGACCGCCTGGGGCAGCACGACGTGCCGCATCGACTGCCACCGCGACAGCCCGAGCGACCGGGCGGCCGCCACCTGGCTCGGATGGACCGCCTGGATCCCCGCGCGGTATACCTCGGCCACGTACGCGGAATACACGAGGACGAGCGCCACGATCGCCCAGAAGAACTCCGAGTCCGGGATCCCCTGGAGGTTCAGGGACGGCATGCCGTAGCCCAGCAGGAAGATCACCAGGATCGTCGGCATCCCGCGGAAGACATCGGTGTACGCGGCCGACAGGATCCGCAGCGGCGTGAACACCGGACCGACGAGGCTGCGCATCACGGCGAGGAGCAGCGCGAGGAGCAAGACGAACACCTCGGCGATGCAGAAGATCGCCACGTTGCGGACGAACTTCGACAGGATCTTCGGCAGCGAGTAGCGGAACTCCGCCGGATCGAAGAACGACGCCTTCAGCTCGGGCCAGCCAGGCGACCGCACGATCACGATCGCGGCGACCCCGAAGAAGATCACGGTGCTCGCGACGGCGATCCAGACGTTGCGCGCGCTCCGGTCACGCCCTCCCAGGATCCGGGACCGCGGGTCGCCGCCCGGGCGCGGGACGCGCGGGTCGCCCGGCCCGCCTCGCGGGGAGGAGACGTCCGGGCTGGGCCCGCCGCCTCCGACCATGAGACTCCGTCCGGCTCAGCTGAAGACCGGCACGTCGGCGTCGGTCTGGAGCCACTTGTTCTGGAGCTTCGTCAGCGTGCCGTCGGCCTTGAGCGCGGCGATCGCCTGGTTCACGCAGCTCACGAGCGGGTTGCCCTTCTCGAAGGTCAGGCCGAACTGCTCCTGCTGCCCGCCGAGCGGCGGGAACTGGCCGACGATCTGGTCGGCGTAGCCGTAGAACGCGTCCGGGAAGTCCACGACCACGCCGTCGATCTGCCCGTTCTTCATCGCCTTCAGCGCGGTCGAGAGGTCGGGATAGGCCTTCGGGTCGGTGGTCGGCTGTACGAGCTGCTCGATCACGTCGAAGCTGGTGGTCCCGACCGGCGCTCCGAGCCGCAGGTCCTTCAGGCCGGCCAGCGTCGTCACGCCGATCGCCGGCGATCCGTTGTCGGCGATCAGGGCCTGGTTCACGTCGTAGTAGCCGTCGCTGAAGTCGACGGCCTTCTCACGCTTGGCCGTGATCGAGATCTGCTGCATCGCGAAGTCGAAGTCCTTCGGCCCCGGTGCGAACGACTTGTTGAACGGGATCCCCTCCCAGACGACCTGGTCCGGGGTGAAGCCCATCTGCTTGGCCAGCGCGTACGCGAACGCGGACTCGTAGCCCTTGCCCGTGTGCGGATCCCCCGTGTACTGGCCGGACTTCCAGTCCGAGCCCGCGATGGACGTGCCGCCATACCAGGGCAGGTACGCCGGGTTGCCGGTGGCGATCGTGAGCTGGCCGGGGGTGTGGAGGTTCAGGTCGCCGACCGCGCAGGAGGCGGCGGAGCCGCTCGCCGCCGGCGTGGTGCTCGAGGACTTCGGCGCGCATGCGGCCGCGAGAATCGTCAGAACCGTGAGACCGAGCAGCAGCTTGCGCATCGACAGGTCCCTCCCTGGGCACTCCCGGGCGCGGAGCGTAGCAGACCCTCCCGTCCCCATTACTTCCGTGGCTCCCAGGAGAAGCGCCGCGTCGCGAACAGCAGTCCGGCGATCCCCCAGATCGCCACGACGCCGACGTCCCGCCAGGAGAACACGAAGAAAGGCTTCCCGTAGTAGGCGCCGAGGTACGCCTCGACCAGGTGCCGGACCGGGAACACCTTCCCGAGGACATCGACCCACCGGGGGGCGTTGCTGCCGATGGGGATGAACACCCCCGAGATGAACAGCAGGGGCAGGATCGTCGCGTTCACGATCGCGGGCGCCGCGTCGGCGTTGGGGATGACCGAGGTGAGGGCCAGGGCCAGCGCGGCGAAGCTGGCCGCCCCGACCAGGACCGTCACGATCGCCTCCGCCAGCGACACGCCTGTGGGGATCTCCGCGCCGTAGAAGACCGCCCCGAACACGGAGCAGATCGAGACAAGGATCACCGCGATCACGATCGCGTGGAGCACGCGAGCGCTCAGGTAGTCGTACCCGGGCAGCGGGGTCCCTCGGGTGCGCTTGAGGATGCCCGCGTCCCGCTGGAAGGTCACGCTGATCGCAAGGTTCGTGTAGCAGGCGGTGATGATCGCGAACGCCGACATACCCGCCACGTAGTAGGTGGACTGGTTGAACGGCAGGCCGTTGACCGTCACCGTGCCCTTGCCGAGCAGCGCCGTGAAGATCACCAGGAACATCAAGGGGAACGCGAACGTGAAGAACGCCGCTTGGGGGTTCCGCCAGAACGCCCTGTTCGTGTAGCGGACCTGGCGTGCGGTGAGGGCGACGTCGTTCACGTGCCAACCTCCGCTCCGGTGAGCTCGAGGTAGACGTCCTCGAGCGTCGGGCGGTGGACCTCGAGCCCGTCGAGATCCACGTGCCGTTCCAGGGCCCAGCCCGTGAGCGTGTGGAGCACCCCCGCGGGATCCTCCGTGCCGATCTCGAACGCCCCGTCCCCCACGCTCCGCTGGCCGAGTGAGGGCGGCTCCGGTGCGCCGGGCGCCAGTCGGAACCTGATGCTCGCCATCATGGTGTTCCTGCCGGCCAGCGTGGCCGGCGGGCCTTCGGCGACGATCGCTCCGTTCGCGATCACCACCACGCGGTCGGCCAGGTACTGCGCCTCGTCCATGAAGTGCGTGGTGAGGAACACGGTCTTCCCGATCGCCGCGAGGTTCTTCACGACCTCCCAGGCGTTGCGTCGCGCGCCCGGATCGAATCCCGTGGTCGGTTCGTCCAGGAAGAGCAGCTCGGGGTCGCCGGCCAGCGCGATCGCCACGTCGAGGCGGCGTTGCTGCCCACCGGAGAGCTTGTTCACTCGGGTGTCGCGCTTCTCGGTGAGGCCCACGACCTCGATCACCTCCGCGGTCGGCCGACGCGACGGGTAGTACCCGGCGTACATCTCGATCGTCTCCGTCACCGTGAGGAAGGGATCGATCCCCGTGGATTGGAGCACGATGCCGATCCGTTCCCGCAGCGTCTGCTCGCGCTTCGCGGGGTCGTGTCCCAACACCGAGACCTCACCGGCGGTCTTGTCGCGGTAGCCCTCGAGGATCTCGGTCGTGGTCGTCTTGCCCGCGCCGTTGGGGCCGAGCATCGCGAAGACCTCGCCTCGCGCCACGTCGAAGTCGATACCGCGAACCGCCTCGACGTCGCCGTAGTGCTTTTGCAGACCACGAACGTCGATCACGGGCTCGGTCATCGTGGGCAGCCTAGCCCACCCCGAAACCCAGGGTGAGGTCGACGCGGTTCCGCAGCGGCTCGCCCCGCACGAATCGGCCGAGGTTGTCGACGAAGAGCCGGACCACGTCGGCCTCCCAGCCCTCGACGTCGCCGCACAGGTGGGGCGAGACGATCACGTTCGGCATCGTCCACAGCGGCGAGTCTTCCGGCAAGGGCTCCCGCTCGAAGACGTCGAGCGCCGCGCCGCCGATCGCCCCGCGCCGGAGCGCGTCGATCAGGGCGGTCTCGTCCACCGTTCCGCCCCGGCCCACGTTCACGAAGCGGGCCGTGGGACGCATCGCCGCGAACGCCGCGGCGTCGAAGCGGTGTCGGGTCTCGGGCGTGAGCGGCAGCACGTCCAGGATCACATCGGCCGCGCCGAGCATCCGCGCGAAGTCCTCCGGCCCTCCGATCCGGCCGAACAGCGGATCCTGTCGCGCGGCGCGTCCCACCGCGGCGATCTCCATACCCAGCGCATGCGCCCGGACGGCGACCGCGCGGCCGATCGGCCCCGGCCCGACGCTCAACAGCCGCGTGCCGGCGAGACGCCGCGTCCGGCGATCGTGGTCCCAGCGCCGGCGCTGCTGGTCGGCGATCGACGTCGCCAGGCCCGTGGACATCGCGAGCATCACGCCCACGACCCACTCGCCGATCGCGTCGTCGAAGATGCCGCGCGCGTTCGTGACGACGACGCCGCGCTCGGCCAGTTCCGGGAACAGGAGCCGGTCGACGCCGTCGCTCGCGGCCTGGATCCACCGGAGGTCCTCGGCCGCCTCCCACGCGTCCTCGAGCCAGCGGCGCTCGGCTCCCCACGCCAGAAGCGCCGACGCCCCCCGCAGGGCGCCGGGCAGCGACCCGCCGTCGGCCGCGAACCGGAGCTCCGCGACCGCCGCCGCGGCTCCGATGCCGGGCGGCGGGTCCTCGGCGGTGGCCCCGAGCACCACGACTGCGGGCCGGCCGTTCATCGGTCGCTCATAGGGGCTTGCGGCCGCCGAAGCCGCTGTGCTCCTCGTGGAACCACGCCACGTCATCCTCGCCGAGCCGCCAGCACAAGAAGACCCGGCGCCCCTCGCGTTCGGCGGGGAAGTCGACGAGTCCGTCGTCCGCGTCGCGGAGCAGGATCCCGCGTTCCGCCAGGTGCTCCACCTCCTCCCGCAGCGTCCGCTGGTGGTCGAACCAGCCGGGCTCGGCCACACCGCCGCCGTCGCGGGAGACCGCCTCCTCGATCCGCTCGGTCGCGGCGATCAACCCCTGCCGCGCCTCGCGCAGGCGCGGCAGGCGCTCGCGGAGCTCGGGGAGCTCGGCGTTCGCCTCCTGCAGGGTGAAGAGCCGGTCGGTCACGCCGCGCCCTCGAGCGCCGCCGGCAGCTCGCGCAGATCGTCGATCCGGATGCAGTCCTCACCGGGGAAGCGTCGGCGCCGGTCGATCAGCACCGGGGTCATGCCGAGGTCCCGCGCCGGCGCCACGTCGAACGGCGGATTGTCGCCGACGTAGGCGGCGTCGCGCGGCGCGACGCCGGCCCGGTCCAGGGCCACGCGGAACAGCGCGGGATCCGGCTTCTCGGCCCCCTCGATCCCGCTGATCGCGCGAACCGGGAACCGGTCCCGGACACCGAGCAGCCCGAGCAGATCCTCGAGCCAGGCCTCGTAGTTCGACACGATGCCGAGCGTCGGACCGTCCCCCAGCGCGTCGAGCGTCGGGCGGACGTCGTCGAACAGCGCGTAGTTCGCCGGATCGGTGAACGTGGCGTAGAGCACGTCGCGCAGTCCATCGCCCGACGGCAGCGACAAGGCCTCGAGCATCCGTCCGTACACGCCCTTCCAGAACCGCGCCGAGCGCTCCGGCGAGATCGTCCACAGCTCTCGGTCGTCGGCCGCGCGAGCGAACCCGGCGAACACCGCGGCCGACGCGTCGGTGACGGCGACCGGATCGCGATCGTGACCCGCGTCCGCGAGCACGCGTGAGAACAACTCGGGGAACGACGGCGACGGGTGCACGAGCGTCTCGCCGGCGTCGAAGAACACCGCGCGGAACCGCATCCGGGAAGGATAGGACCTCAGGCGGGAGCGGCGGTGCGCTCGGTCAACTCGCGCCAGAGCACCTCGACCTCGCGCTCGAGGTCCTCCAGGGTGCCCTCGTTGTCGAGCAAGACGTCGGCCGCACGCGAGCGCTCCTCGAGCGGCAGTTGTGCGGCGATCCGCGCCCTGGCGTCGTCCTCGGCCATCCCCCGCGCCACCGAACGCGCGACCTGCGTCTCGGGAGCCACCGAGACCACCACGACGACGTCGCAGTCGCGATGGGTCCCCATCTCGATCAGCAAGGGGTTCACGAGGGCCACGACGCGGTCGGTGTCGAGGTTCTCCTGGATCCCCTCGGCCATCAGGCGGCGGACCTCCGGGTGCACGATCGCCTCCAGCTCGGCGAGGGCCGCAGGGTCGGCGAAGACGATCGCGGCGAGCTTCGCGCGGTCGAGCTCGCCGTCGGGCGCCACGATCTCGCGGCCGAACCGCTGGACGACCCGGCGGAAGCCCTCGGAGCCGGCGACGACCGCCTCGCGGGCGAACGCATCGGCGTCCAGGATCACGGCCCCACGTTCGCGGAGCATCCCCGCGACCGTCGACTTGCCCGAGCCCAGTCCCCCGGTCAGCCCAAGCAGGAGCATGGGTCGATCACTCGCCGCGGCCCTCGCGGCGCTTCAGGTCCTCGAGGATCGCCTCCAGCGAGACCTCCTCCTCGGGTGCGGCCTCGGCCTCCGGCTCGGACGCCGGTGCCTCCTCGGCAGCTGCCTCCTCGGGCGCCGGCTCCTCGGCGGGAACCTCCTCGGGCGCGGTCTCGACGACCTCCTCGACGACGGCGACCGCCGCCTCGGGCTCCGCCTCCGGTTCGGCCTCGGCCTCGGGCTCGGCCTGGGCGGGGGCCGATGCCTCGGCGGCCGCCACGGCCTCGAGGATCGCCTGCGGGACCTCGATCGTCGTGGACATCTCCGGCGCCGGCTCGCGCGCCGGAGCCTCGGCCTCCACCTCGATCTCCTTCGGCTTGGGGGCCGGCGAGCTGACCTGCCGCATCGACAGGGATACCCGACGCCGTGAGACGTCGACGTCGATCACCTTGACCTGGACCTCCTGGCCGACGCTCAGGACCGACTCCGGCGAATCCACATGCTCGTTGCTGATCTCCGAGATGTGGACGAGCCCCTCGATCCCCTGCGCGACACGGACGAACGCACCGAAGGGCACGAGCTTCGTCACCGTTCCCGTGATCACGGAGCCGGTCTTCGACGTGCGCTCGAACTCCTTCCAGGGATCCTCCTGGGTCGCCTTCAGCGACAGTGACACGCGCTCGCGCTCGAGGTCGACGTCGAGCACCTCGACCTCGACCTCCTGGCCGACCGCGACGATCTCCTGAGGGTGGTCGACGTGCTTCCACGAGAGCTCCGAGACGTGGACCAGGCCGTCCACGCCGCCCAGGTCGACGAACGCGCCGAAGTTCACGATCGAGCTGACCGTGCCCTTGCGCCGCTCGCCCTTCTTCAGGTTCTCCAGGAACTTCTTCCGGCCCTCCGACTGCGACTCCTCGAGGAACGCGCGCCGCGACAGCACCACGTTGTTCCGGTTGCGGTCGAGCTCGATGATCTTCGCCTCGAGCTCCTGGCCGACGAACGGCTGCAGGTCGCGCACACGGCGCAGATCCACCAGCGAGGCCGGCAGGAACCCGCGCAGGCCGATGTCGAGGATCAGTCCGCCCTTGACCACCTCGATCACCGGGCCCTTGATCGTCTGGCCGGAGCGCATGATCTCCTCGATCCGGCCCCACGCGCGCTCGTACTGCGCGCGCTTCTTCGACAGGATCAGGCGCCCTTCCTTGTCCTCCTTCTGGAGCACGAGAGCCTCGATCCGGTCGCCGACCTTGACCACCTGGTTCGGGTCGACGTCGTGGCGGATCGAGAGCTCCTTCGTGGGGATCACGCCCTCGGACTTGTAGCCGATGTCGACGAGCACCTCGTCGCGGTCGATCTTCACGACCTCGCCGTCGACGATGTCCCCGTCCTTGAAATCCTTGAACGACGCCTCGAGGGCCGCGATCAGCTCCTCGGGGGTCAGGTCGGGCTCGTCGCCCGCCTTCGCTGCGGCCGGCGCCGGTGCCTGGGGCTCGGGCGCCTCGGCCGTCTCGATCGCCGCCTCTTCGGGCGCGACCGTGGTCTCGTCACTCATCCGTTCGGACTCCTTCCGAGCACGCGGGAAGCGTTCGCCAGGGCGGGTGGGATTTGCCCGGGCGCGGGACCACACCCCGCGGGCCGCAAGCATGGTAGGTGGCCTGCGGAAAGGGCGTCAAACAGCCGCCGCGCCTCAGTGACCCGCTGGCGCGGCGTCGGCCCAGTTCGGGCCCCAGCCGATGTCGGCGCGCAGCGGCACCTCGAGGTCGATCGCGTGCTCCATCCGGTCCCGCACGATCGCCGCCGCGTCCTCGACGCGCGCCTCGGGCACCTCGAACACCAACTCGTCGTGGACCGTCAGCAACATATGGAGGTCCAGGTCGGGATCCTCCCGGATCGCGGCGTCCACGCCGATCATCGCGAGCTTGAACACGTCGCTGGCGCTGCCCTGGATCGGCGCGTTCAGCGCCTGACGTTCGCCGAGGGCCTGGAGCCGACGGTTGCCGCTGGTGAGCTCCGGGATGTACCGGCGGCGGCCCAGGATCGTCTCCGTGTAGCCGTCCAGCCGCGCCCGCTCGACCTGGGCACGCAGGTACTCGCGGATCTTGGGGAAGCCCCCGAAGTACCCCTGGAGGATCTCCTCGGCCTCCCCCGGCGGGATGTCGAGACGCTGCCCGAGCCCGTACGCGTTCATGCCGTACGCGAGGCCGTAGTTCACCATCTTCGCGCGCCGCCGCATCTCGGCGTCGACCTCCTCGACCGGCACGCCGAACACCGTCGCGGCCGTCGCGGCGTGGATGTCCAGGCCGCCCGCGAAGGCCTCCCGCAACCCCTCGTCCCCGGACAGGTGGGCCAGTACGCGCAGCTCGATCTGCGAGTAGTCAGCCACCAGCAGGACCTGGCCCGCTCCGCCGGGGACGAACGCGCTGCGGATCTGGCGGCCGAGCTCCGAGCGCGCCGGGATGTTCTGCAGGTTCGGGTTCGAGGAGCTGAGGCGGCCGGTGGCGGCGACCGCTTGGTTGAACGTCGTGTGGACCCTGCCGTCTCGCGGATCGACCATCCTCGGCAGGGCCTCGAGGTAGGTGGAGTTCAGCTTGTCCAGCTCACGCCAGGACAGGAGGTCGTCCACGATCGGGTTGTCCGCCCGGAGCTTCTCCAGCACGCTCGCATCGGTGGAGAGCTCACCCTTGGGCGTCTTGCGCCCGGGCTGCAGGCCGAGCTCCTCGTAGAGCACCTGGCGCAGCTGCGGCGGCGAGTTCAGGTTGAACTCGCGCCCGGCCGCCGCGTAGATCGCCGCGGTCAGGGACGCCATCCGCTCACGGACCGACGTCCCCATCTCGCCGAGGTAGGCGGTATCGAGGCCGACGCCCCGCGCCTCCATCCGGGCGAGCACCGACGACAGCGGGAGCTCCACGTCCTCCAGGAGCGGGCGGAGGCTCTGGCGGTCGATCTCCTCCTCGAGCACCGGGGTCAGCAGCGCCACGGCCGCGGCCTCGGCCGCCGTGATCCGCCAGGGGTCCTCGGCGAAGAGCTGGCCCGCCGCCTCGTCGTCCTCCTCGCCCAGGACGTCGGTACCCAGGTACCGCTCGCTCAACGCGCGCAGGGGATACGTGGCGGCGGCCGGGTCCAGCAGGTAGCCCGCGAGCATCGTGTCGAACGTGACCCCCGCGACCTCGCCGCCCTCGGCCGTCACGGTCCGCTCCAGGGATTTCGCGTCGTGGGTCCACAACGCGACGTCCGGGTCGGCCAGGGGGGGCGCGATCGGGCCCAGGCCCTCGAGGTCGGCGTACGCTGCCTGCGCGCCGCCTGCCGAGACGGCCGCGCCGACGATCCGGCCCGCCTCGACCCCGATCCGGATCCCCGCCGGACCCGCTTCCAGGATCGCCGCCAGCTCGGCCGGCTCGGCCCGGCGCAGGTCGAGCTCGGCGACCTCGGCCTTCGGCTTCGAGGCGCCCACGGCCTCCTGGAGCCGGTCGATCAGCGAGCGGAACTCCAGGGAGACGAACAGCCGCCGGACCGCCTCGGGGTCGAACTCCCCCATCACGGCGTCCTCGGGTCCGACGTCCAGATCCACGTCGGTCACGATCCGGGCGAGCTGCTTGTTCAGGGCCAGCCGGTCGGCGGCCGCCGCGACGTTCTCCTTCTGCTTGCCCCGGAGCTCGTCCGTCCGCGCCACGAGCTCCTCGACCGACCCGAACTCCTGGACGAGCTTCGCGGCGGTCTTCTCCCCCACCCCCGGGACGCCCGGGATGTTGTCCGAGGTGTCCCCCTTCAGAGCCACGTAGTCGAGGTACTGCGCCGGCGAGACGCCGTACTTCGCCTCGATCTCGGCCGGACCCATCGCGTCGATCTCGGAGATGCCCCGCCGGTTGAACAGCACGGAGATCGACCCGGTCCCGTCGTCACGGTCGCGGGCGAGCTGGAAGAAGTCGCGGTCGGCGGTGACGATCACGGCGTCGATCCCCTCGGCGCTGGCGCGGGTCGCGAGCGTGCCCAGCGCGTCGTCGGCCTCGTGGCCCTCGATCCGGACCACCGGGATCTTCAGGGTCGCCAGGACCTCCTCGATCAGCGTCAGCTGCGGGCCGAAGTCGGCCGGGGTCTCGCGCCGACCGGCCTTGTAGTCGGCGTCCATCTCCAGGCGCACGGTCGGCGCGCCCGTGTCGAACGCGACCGCGATCAGCTCGGGATGTTCGTCGCCGAGCAGCTTGATCAGCATCGACGTGAAGCCGTAGACCGCGTTCGTCATGGTTCCGCTGCTGGTGGCGAGCGTCGGCGGCAGCGCGAAGAACGCGCGGTACGCGAGGCTGTGGCCGTCGAGCAGGAACAACCGTCGAGGGCTGCTCGAAGCGTCGGCCGTGCCGCTCACGATGTCATCGTAGCCTCGCCGTCGGACGTGCGGTCCGGCGGACCCTCCTGCACCGGTCGAGGGTTGGTCGAGGGTGTGGTCGTTCATGTTCTTGTCGGTCTTTCGCCGCGTGACCGCTACCTGCGCGGATGGCGCAGAGCTCCTGCGCCGCAAGAAGGTCCATCGAGTTGACAGCCCTCAACCTTCCGTCTATGGTGCGCTCCGGTCCCGGCGGTTCCGCCAGACGCGATGGGAAACCGGAGCGGCTGCGAACGATCGCAGGGACCGCGACGTGACGGGCTGCGGCACTCGACAGGGGACGCTCGCGTATGGGGAAGGCGCGAGCGGCTCCGAGGGGAGCCGCGGCCCGTCATCTCGTTTCCGGGGCAGGCCGGTCGGGCCAGCGGATCACAGGACGGCGTCGAGGAACTTCTTCGTCTCGGCGTTCCGCGTGTGGTTGAACAGGTCGTCGGGCGAGCCCTCCTCCAGGATCACGCCCTCGTGGAAGAAGCACATCCGGTTCGCGACCTCACGTGCGAACCCCATCTCGTGCGTCACGACGACCATCGTCATGTGCAGGTCGGTGGCGAGGGACTTCATCACGTTGAGGACCTCGCCGATCAACTCCGGGTCGAGTGCGGACGTGGGCTCGTCGAACAGCATCACGTCGGGCTCCATCGCCAGGGCCCGGGCGATCGCCACCCGCTGCTGCTGCCCGCCCGAGAGGCGGATCGGGTGCTCGTCGGCCTTGTCGGCCAGACCGACCTTGACCAGGAGCTCCATCGCCATCGGCTTGATCGTCTCGGCCTTCATCTTCTTCACCGTCACCGGGCCCTCCATCACGTTCTGGAGCGCCGTCATATGCGGGAAGAGGTTGAACTGCTGGAAGACCATCCCCGCGTGGGTCCGGAGCCGCCGGATGTTCTCCCGCTTCGTCCGGGTCCGGTGGCCGCCCTCGAGGCGGATCCCCGCGACCTCGATCTCCCCCTCGGTGGGGTCCTCGAGGAAGTTGATGCAGCGCAGGAGGGTCGATTTGCCGGACCCCGACCGCCCGAAGATCACGACCACCTCGCCCCGGGTCACGTCGAGGTCGATCCCCCGAAGGACCTCGAGCGGCCCGAAGTACTTGTGGAGGTTGCGCACCCGCACGACGGGGTCGCCCGCGTTCCAGCTCACGGGACGGGTTCCTGTCGCTCGGACGAAGGTGCCTCTCCGCGTTCCCCATCCGGCAACGGCATCTCGACCATCATCGCCCCGCCACCCTGCCCCCCTCCCGCCGCGCCCGGCAGGTACTGCGTCCGCCGGCCACCGAAAGCGCCCGTCACGCTCGTGCGGGTATAGCCCTTGGACAACCGGCGCTCCAGCCGGGCCTGGAAGAAGGTGAAGATCGAGGTGAGCACCCAGTAGAGGGCGGCCGCCACCAGCAGCGTCTCGAGGCGCTTCGTGAGGTTCTGGCTGAAGGCGAGCTGGGCGCGCATGAACAGCTCCGTCTTCGACAGCGTGACCCCGAGCAGGCCCACGAGCGCCGTGTCCTTCATCATCGCGATGAACTCGTTCCCCGTCGGAGGGATGATCACCCTGGTCGCCTGCGGCAGGACGACCCGGCGCATCCGTTGCGGATAGTTCATCCCGAGGGCATCGGCCGCCTCGGCCTGCCCGTGGCTCACCGACTGGATCCCGGCGCGGAAGATCTCGGTCATGTACGCCCCGTAGTTGAACCCCAGCCCGATCACGCCGGCCACGAACGTGCTGAGCGTCAGGAACTTCGTCACCGACAGCCGTTCCATGTTCGTGCCGAGCTGTGGCAACGCCAGGTAGATCAGGAACAGCTGAACGATCAGTGGCGTGCCACGGAAGAACGACGTGTAGAAGCCGGAGACGCCGTAGGCGACCGGGTTCTTCGACAAGCGCCCGAGCGCCCCGAACAACGCGAGGATCGTCGCCAGGATGATCGCCGCGGCCGCCAACAGGATCGTGTACTTCAGGCCGCCCGCGATGTACCGGAGGTTCTCCCGGATGAACCCGAAGTCGAGGTCCGACAGCGCCAGGAAGATCCCGAGGATGAAGAAGATCGCGAGCCACACGAGCGTGACCTTCAGCCGGAACGGGATCCGCGCGCTCGCGAGCGACATCGCATCGACATCGCCGGCCGCCGGCCGACCGAGGATCAGCAGGATGGCCGCGATCCCGCTGAAGACGCTCGCGATCACGCCCTCCCGGCTCGAGGTCAGACCGCCGACCGCCACGAGATAGGCGGCCGCCCCGATCGCCGCGGCCAACGCGAGCCACCACGTCCACGATCGGCGGACGTAGAGCAGGCCTGCGCCGACGAGACACACGATCCCGACCACGCCGAACGCGGCGATGTCGGCCGGCGGGATGGGGGTCCGGGTCGTGAAGACCAGGACCGGGAGGAACACGAGCGCGAGCGCGCCCTCGGTCGCCAGGACCCAGGAGCCGATCAGCAGGTACTTCGCGCTGGGCGGCTCTTGGAGGTGCGCCGGCGGGAGCCGGACGTCACCGGCCCCCGCCGCTTGCGCCTCGGCGCTCACGTCGAACCTCCGTCTCCGATCAGGACGAGGCGTTGTTCGTCGTGGTCAGATCGGTCTTCCACCACTTCTGCGATAGCGACGACAGCGTGCCATCCTCGTGCATGTTGGTCACGATCGTCTTGATCGCGTTCACGAGCGTGGTCTGGTCGACGGGCGAGTTCTTGTCCATCGCGATGCTCAGCGGCTCGTAGTAGAGCGGGTCGCCGATCAGCTTGATCGCGCCGCCGTCGTCGATGTACGACTGGATGATCGGCACCGCCGAGATGGCCGTGTCGCAGCGGACGCCGTCCCCGAGGGCCAGCGCGTCCAGGGCGTCGGTGTCGGTGGTGAACGTGTCGATCTGGGCGTTGTCGATCTGGAACTTGAAGGGCGGCGCCCCCGCGCCCAGGACCAGGTTCTTCTGGAGGTAGTTCTGGTAGGTGGTCGCGACCCCGACGCAGTCCTTCTTGCCGCTGGCGTCCGCCGGGGTGGTGATCGTGGTGTTCGTCTTGTACACGGCCACGCCGGCCGGCGTGTAGTAGTAGGCCGGGGAGAAGTAGAAGAGCTTCTCGCGCTCGACCGTGTCGGTCATGGATCCGACGCTCAGGTCCCAGCGGTCGTTCCACGAGCCCGCGGTGATCACGTCCCACTTCTCGCCTTGGATCGCGGCGGTCACCCCGAGTCGCTTGGCGATCTCCTGCGCGACCTGGACGTCGAAACCGTTCCACTGGCCGGTCTGGACGTTGTACCAAGACGCCGGCTTGTACTTCGGGTCGGTCGCGATCCGGATCTGGCCGTTCTTGCAGATGGTCGCGAGCGCGTCCGTGCCGGTCTTGTCGACCGAGGCGCACATGCCGCCACCGGTCGCGGGGGCCGACGTCGTCGTGCCCTTCGAACAGGCGACGCCCACGGTGACGACGACGGCCACGGCCGCGACGAACGCGAGCGATCGAGATCTCCGCATCAAAGGATCCTCCTCCCGGGAGGCCCCGACGGGGCCCCCGTCCACTCGGCGGACTCTACGCCCGGCCGCCTGCGCGAGCAACGCAGCCGGAACCGGCGCGTTCACCCTCGAGTACGCTGGCCGGCGCCGGCCGGGATGGCGGAACTGGCAGACGCGCGGGACTCAAAATCCCGTGTCCGCAAGGACGTGCGGGTTCGACCCCCGCTCCCGGCACCTTCACACGACGTGGTGCTCGCGCACCAGGTCGCCCCTCGCGAAGCGCCCGATCCCCAGCGACGACACATCGACCGAAGCCGCTGCGCCGCCGACGATCATCTCCGCCAGCAGCTTCCCGACGATCGGCCCCTGCTGGAAGCCGTGGCCGCTGAAGCCCGCCGCGATCCACAGCCCCTGCACCGGCGCGGGTCCGATCACCGGATGCCGGTCGGGGGTCATCTCGTACAGGCCCGCCCAGGACGACCGGATCCCCGCCTCGGCCAGGGGCGGGAAGAGCTCCAAGGCCTTGGGCAGCAGCTCGTCCTCCACGAAGCGCTCGTCCACCGTCGTGTCGAACGTCGGCACGTCGGCCCCGCCCATCCCCATCAAGACGCCGTCGGCCTCGCGATGCACGTAGAAGGAGCTGTCGGCGTCGATCATCAGCGTGCGGCGCTCGGGCACGCCGGGGAACGGCCCGGTCGTGACCACGACGCGCGGCACCGGCTCGATCGGCAGCTCCACGCCGGCGGTGGCCGCGAGCGCCCCCGACCACGCGCCGGCCGCCAGCACGACGGCGCTCGCGGCCACCGTGCCCTGGCGGGTCCGAACGCCGGCCGCGACCCCCGCCGGAGCCAGCAACTCCTCGACGTCGTGGCCGAGCGCCAGGGTGACCCCGGCGCGCCGGGCCAGCGTCGCGTACCCCTCGGTCAGCCCGCCGGGGTCGGCGATCCCGTCCCGCGGGCCGAACGTCGCGCCCCGCAGGCCCTCGACGTTCACGCCCGGGGCGATCGAGGCGGCCTCTCCCGGGGTTAGGACGTCGACCTCCACCCCGAGGGAGCGCTGCAGCTCGACCCCCTCCAGGAACGACCGCCAGGAGTCGGCCTCCCGGACCAGGAACAGGTAGCCGTCCTGCGAGACGTCCACCGCGATCCCGTGCTCCTCGGTGAAGTTCACGATCATCGGCACGCTCGCCCGCGACAGACGGATGTTGACCTCGGTGCTGAACTGCTGGCGGAACCCGCCGGCGCACGCGCCCGTCGAGCCGCGGCCCACGGCGTCCTCGCGGTCGAGCAGCACCACGTTCCCCGCTCCGGCCGCCGCCAGGTGGTAGGCGGTCGAGCACCCGACGATCCCGGCGCCCACGACGACCACGTCGGCGGCCCGCGGCAGCTCGCTCACCCGAGCGCCTCCAGCAACGCCCGGGCCACCACGAGATCCTCGAAGGCCATGCCGACCGACACGAACACCGTCACGTCGCCGGGAGCGGTCCGGACCGCGCGCCCCCGCGCGAGCTCGGCGAGGTCGGCCACCACGTGCTCGGGTCCGATCGCCCCCTCGGCGATCGGGAGCAGCACGTCGCCCGCCTCCTCCATCGCGACGGTGCGCGTCTCCACGACCAGCCGTGCACGCGCGATCGTCCGGGTGTCCACCTCGCGCGTCTGTGGCAGGTAGGCGCCGATCGCGTTCACGTGCGCGCCCTCGGCGAGGCGCCCACCATCGAAGACCGGCGTCGCCGACGTGGTGCAGGTGCACACCAGATGGGCCTCCTCGACCGCCTCCGGCGCGCCGACCACCGCACGGATCCCCCTCGCCTGGGTCGCCGCCGCCAAGGCCTGGGCTCGCTCGGGCCTCCGCGACACGATCACCACCTCATCGACCGGGCGCACGGCAACCATCGCGTCGAGGTGCGCGGCCGCCTGGACCCCCGCGCCGAACAGCACGAGCCGGTGGGCCTCCGGGTTCGCCAGCAGGCGGGTGGCGAGCCCGCTCACCGCGGCCGTCCGCAGCGCCGTCAGCTCGGTGCCGTCGAGGACCGCTTCGGGCGTCTGCGTGATCGCGTCGAACAGCACGTAGGCCGCCTGGATCAGCGGCGCCCCGACCGCCGGGTTCCCCTCCGAGATCGTGACGAGCTTGACGCCGACGCCACGGTCACCCGCCGCCGGCATCAACAACATCGACCCCGCCGGGGTCGCCGTCGCCGTCCGGATCGGACCCGCCGCATCGGGATCCTCGGCCGCGAAGGCCGCGTGGAGCGCGTCGATCGCCGAGCGCATCGGCAGCGCGCGCCGGAGCTCCTCCGCGCCGATCGAGCGGATCACAGCTCGCCCAGGTACGCCTCGCGCATCCGCGGGTTCGCCAGGAGGTCGGAGGCCTCCCCCGCCAGGACGATCTCCCCGGTCTGCAGCACGTAGCCCCGGTCCGCGATCGACAGGGCCATGTTCGCGTTCTGCTCGACCACGAAGATCGTGCGCCCGAGCTCGCGGATCGTCTTGATGATCTCGAAGACCTGGTCGACCAGGACCGGCGCGAGCCCCATCGACGGCTCGTCCATCAGCAGGACCGTCGGGTCGGCCATCAGCGCGCGGCACATCGCGACCATCTGCTGCTCGCCGCCCGAGAGCGTGCCGGCCTTCTGCTTCAGGCGCTCGCGGACCCTGGGGAACGTGTCGAGGACCTGCTCCCGGTCCTGCGCGACCTGGGAGCGGTCGGAGCGGAGGTACGCCCCGATCTCGAGGTTCTCGGCGACCGTCATGTGGGGGAAGAGGCGCCGGTTCTCGGGGACCATCGACACCCCACGCGCCACGACCTCCTTCGTCTTCAGCCCGGAGATCACCTGGCCGTCGAGCAGCACCTCGCCCTCGCTCGGGGTGACGTACCCGAGGATCGTCTTGAGGGTCGTGGTCTTGCCGCTCGCGTTGCCCCCCAACAGGCAGATCATCTCCCCGGGATAGATCTCCACGTTCACGTGCCGCAGGACCGACACGAGGCCGTAGTGCGTGCTGACGTCCCGCAGCTCCAACACGGGCCGCCGTTCGGCGCTCGCAGGCTCCGCGCGCGCCTCGAGGTCCCCGGCGGCCGGGGCGGCCTCCTCGCTCACCCGACCGCCTTCGTGCCGAGGTAGGCCTCGATCACGTGCTCGTCGTTCGCGACCTCGTCGTAGGAACCCTCGGCGATCTTCTGGCCGTAGTCGCAGGCCACGACGCGGTCCGACACGCCCTTCACCACGCGCATGTCGTGCTCGATCACGACGATCGTGAGGCCACGCTCGTCGCGCATCCGGACGATCTGGTCGCGGAGCACCAACGTCTCGTGCGGGTTCATGCCGGCCGTCGGCTCGTCCAGCAGCAGGATCGTCGGCTCCGTGGCCATCGCCCGCGCCATCTCGAGTCGGCGACGGTTCGCGTAGGAGAGCACGAACGCCGGCTGATCCTGGCGGTACCCCGCCAGCTTGGTGCCGAAGAAGTCGAGCGCCTCCTGCGCGCCCGCCCGGATCCGTTCCTCCTCGGTGCGCTGCCGGCGCGAGCGCACGATGGCCCCGAACACGCCCGCCTTCGAACGGCAGTGCTGGCCGACCATCGCGTTCTCCAGGACGGTCATGTTCGGGAACAGGTGCACGGTCTGGAACGTCCGGGCGATGCCGAGCCGGGTGATCTGGTTCGGCGTGAGGCCGACGATGCTCTCGTCGCGGAACCGGATGTCGCCGCCGTCGGGGTGGTACAGGCCGGTGATCACGTTGAACAGCGTGCTCTTGCCGGCCCCGTTGGGGCCGATCACGCTCACGATCTCGTGCTCCTCCACCGAGAACTCGAGATCGTTCAGCGCGAACAGGCCGCCGAAGTGCTTCGAGATCCCTCGGACCTCCAGCAGGCTCATCCGCTGCCCTCCCCGAGCGGTGAGGGCTCCGCGACCACGTCCTCGTCGCCCACCAGATCGCCGGCCCACTTGTCTTGGGCGCGTTCCTCCTCGTGCAGCTCCCGGGTGCGGCGCACGTTCGGGATCAGGCCCTGCGGCCGCAGGATCATCACGGCCATCAGGACCGCCCCGTACACCAGCAGCTGGTAGGCCTGGAACTCCGAGAGCAGGCCGGGAACGCCGATCAGCACGAGCGCGCCCACCACCACGCCGGGGATGCTGCCCATCCCGCCCAGGATCACGATCGCGAGCGTGGTGATCGACACGAGGATCGTGAAGCTCGCGTCGTTCAGCGAGCCGATCTGCACGGCGAACAGCGCGCCGCCGACCGCACCGATCGCACCGCCGAGGGCGAAGGCCAGCAGCTTGTAGCGGGTGGAGCTCACGCCGACCGCCTCGGCCACCTGCTCGTCCTCGCGCATCGCGTTCCAAGCTCGGCCGACCCGCGATTCCTGCAGACGCCACGCGATGTACGCGGCCAGGATGCAGAACACGAGCACGAGGTAGTAGAAGGTCCGCGGGTTCCGGAAGTCGAGGCTGCCGATCGGCGCCGCGGGGATCTTCGTCAGGCCCTGCGTGCCGCCGAAGATGTCCTTCAGCCAGTCCGAGGTGAACAGCGCGCGGGCGATCTCACCGAAGCCCAGCGTGACGATCGCGAGGTAGTCGCCGCGCAGCCGCAACACCGGCGCGCCGATCAGCACCCCGACGAGGGCCGCGGCGAGGATCACGATCGGGAGCGCGATGAAGAACGAGAGCCCTCCGTGGAACGCCGGCGCCTTCAGGCCGAGCGTCGTGATCAGGAGCCCGCCCGTGAGCACGCCCGTGATGTAGGCCCCCACCGCGAAGAACGCCACGTACCCCAGGTCGAGCAGCCCGGCGTAGCCGACCACGATGTTGAGCCCGAGCCCCATCAGGACGTAGATCCCGACCGATCCCAGGATCTGCGACAGGATCGTCCCGGCGACGAACGGCAGGAGCAGCAGGATCACGACGAGCACGATGACCTCCGCGGTGCGCGCCTGCCGCTCCCCGCCGGTCATCCACACGATGCCGCGCTGCATCTGCGACCCCTTGCGCATGAACAGGACCGTGAGGCCTGCCGCGACCGCGAAGGTCAACACCGCGCCGAACCACGTCAGGCCGAGGTACGTGGTGCTGTAGAGCCACGCCTTGGGCAACCCGAGCTGATCCATCGCCGTCGGGATGATCCGCTGCAGCATGCCGAAACCGACCACGCTGCTCAGCCCGATCACGATCGGGCGCCGGACGCCGACCGAGCAGGCCCGCAGGACGCCCCCGAACGCACCGAGCAGGACGATCACGACCGACAGGATCGCGAGCCCCGAAACCGCACTGCGATGCAGGTACAGGATGCCGAGGAGCGTCGGTGAGACCGACTTGAAGATGTTCCGTGTGGTGTCGATCCCGAGCAGGTTCGCCAGGCCGATCGCCGCCATCGTGATCGCGGCGACGATCAGGCCCACGAGCGCCCCGGCGAGCGCCGCTTCGCCGATGCCCGGCTGCACCTCCTCCCCGCGCACCTGTCGCGGCCGGGTCGCGACGTACGCGGCGATGATCGGAGGCAGCCCCAGGAACAGCACGCCGGCGATGCTCAGCTGCGAGCCGACGATCTTGCGGGGGTCGAGCTGCTCGATCAGCCCGACCATCGCGCAGTAGATGATCGCGGTGGCGCCGATCAGGCCCGCGCGCACCACCTGCCGCCCCAGCCCTGGCGTCCGCATCCGATCAGACCTTGTCCGGCTCGTCCGACCCGAGGATGCCCCCGGGACGGAAGATCAGCACCAGCACCAGCAC
>Ga0187785_10000051_pt1 | contig 41124 bp, 44 predicted proteins | sample 0815_BV2_4_20_MG_FD_132466 | JGI IMG/M metagenome (GOLD analysis project Ga0187785, IMG submission 132466) | Tropical peat soil microbial communities from peatlands in Department of Meta, Colombia - 0815_BV2_4_20_MG | ecosystem: Environmental > Terrestrial > Soil > Wetlands > Peat | place...
AGCTTAGTTCTCAGGTGACTTTCGCGCTCTATTTAAGGAGTCCGTTTTGGGCTTTTTTGAGATGATCAAGTTAAGGTTTCAAGCGGAATTTCACACGTCCATAAACAGCTCAGACATTCCCGGACTGATAGGGCAAAGCTTTCATCAGAAAGTCAATCGCAAACTTCGGGACAACGCATACAGCCCGCGGAGAAACTGGCCGCTCTCACTTTCTGGAAAAATCTGACAGCACACGCATGATTGTTTCAGGTCGCACACTGAAGCCAACTTGGGATGCTTATCGATGAGGGTTTCTGTCAAAATGCAGCAATAGATATAAGGGTTGGCTTTTGAGGAGTATCAGGTGTATAAGGTGGATTGCTCGGCGTTCCCAAATGTCACTCGATATGAAAGATAGGAAGAAGTCGATACTTACCCTGACTTACCCTGGCATTGACCGATTGGCAAAGTACAGACTTTTACAATATTTAGGTTAGGGTAGTATTGCTGTGTGCCTGACGATCTTCCCTTCAATTAGATAGATCACCATTTCTGCTATGTTGGTAGCGTGATCCGCAATCCGTTCAAGGTATTGAGCAACGAATGTTATCAGCATCGCCCGACAGATAATGCTTGAGTTTTCAGTCATCATGAAAAGCAGTTCACTCAATATCTTGTGCTTTAGATCATCGATCTCGTCGTCTCTCATTATCACGTCTTTGGCAAGCTTCATGTCACGCTTGACAAACGCATCCAGAGCATCACGGGTCATGCCTTGTGCTATGTCACGCATTCTCGGAATGTCTATATATTCCTTCAGGACCGGTTCTTTGTTTAACTCTATTGCCCTTTGAGCAATGTTAACGCAAAGGTCGCCCATCCGTTCAAGGTCTGTAGTGATCTTCATGGCCATTGTTATGAGTCGAAGGTCGCCTGCCTTTGGCTGTCTGAGAGCTATCAGTCTTATCGACGCTTCATCGATTTCCACATCCAGCCTGTTGATCTTATGGTCTCCTTCGATTACGCTTCCGGCAAGTTCATTGTCTCTATTTACAAGAGCCTGAACCGAATCTTTTATCGCTTTCTCCACAAGAGATCCCATTTGCAGAACGGCTTCATTCAAACGCGCTAATTCATCATCAAATATAGCCATTATCCAAACCTCCCTGTTACGTAATCCTCTGTCAATTTTTCAGACGGGGCAGTGAAAATCTTCTCCGTAGTCCCAAATTCAATCATTTCGCCAAGCATGAGAAAGCCTGTCCAGTCAGAAATGCGTGCCGCCTGCTGCATGTTATGCGTGACGATTATTATAGTGATATCTTTTTTCAAAGTCGCTACGAGGTCTTCTATCTTCGACGTGGATATCGGATCGAGTGCTGACGTTGGTTCGTCGAATAGAAGTACCTCCGGTTCAACCGCAAGGGCACGTGCGATAACGAGCCTCTGCTGCTGTCCGCCGGACAGGTCATAGGCGCTTGCGCTTAGTTTGTTCTTTACCTCATCCCATAATGCCGCATGCTTTAGAGCCTTCTCGACCCGTTTGGCAAGTTCAGCCTTGTTCTTGATGCCTTTGAGTTTGAGGCCGTAGGCGATATTGTCGAATATCGACATTGGAAATGGAGTTGGCTTCTGAAAAACCATTCCTATGCGGCTTCTAAGGCTGATGAGGTCGATGCCGTTTGCCAGCAGATTGTTTCCCTGAAATAATATTTCACCTTCATAGCGATGCTTGGGGTAAAGATCATGCATTCTGTTAAAACATCTGAGGAGAGTGGTTTTACCGCAGCCGGACGGTCCGATAAGGGCGGTAATACCCTTACTGTGCACTGTCAGGTTTATATTCTTGAGAGCATGAATATCTCCCGAATAGTAGAAATTGAGACCCTTTGTTTCAAGTTCAATGGTCTCTGTCAATGTTTGTACCTCCACTTTAAGAGAAGTCGTCCGGCAACGGTTATGAAAAGGATAAATATCGTTATGATCAGCGATGCAGCCCATGCCTGAGCATGCCAATCATCATAAGGTCCCATGGCATATTGGAAAACACTGACCGTCAAAGAAGGCATTGGGCCGTTCATGTTATACGAGAAGAAGGAGTTGTTAAAGGCTGTGAAGAGAAGAGGTGCCGTCTCGCCTGCAACCCTTGCTATTGAAAGCAGTATGCCCGTAAATATTCCTGTTGCTGCGCCCCGGTATACTACCTGAACAATCACTTTGTAGTAAGGAGCGCCCAAAGCAAAGGCCGCTTCTCTCAATGTCCAGGGTACCAGCGAGAGCATATCTTCGGTCGTCCTGAGCACAACCGGTATCATTATTATGGCGAGTGCAATCGCCCCGGCCCATCCGCTGAAATGACCGACCGGCCTGACCATGAGCGCGTAGATAAAAGTCCCTACGATGATGGAAGGCACGCTTACCATAATATCGGCCAGTATGCTGATGACTTTCGATATATTTTTGCCGCGCGCATATTCTGCAAGAAACGTCCCGCCTAGAAGGCCTATTGGCACGCCTACGAGTGTTGCGAAGGCCGTGATCATCAGATGGCCGACAAATGCATTTTTCAATCCTCCTCCAGAGACGCCGGCAGGCGCGGGATCATTAAGAAAAAGGCTCGGATGCAAGGCCCCTATCCCATGAATCAACACATCAGCAAGGATAAATATTAGCCAGAAGAGCCCGCTAAACGCGGCAAGAGTACTTAGCAGCAATGCGGCAGTGCCCTCGATCTTTCTCTTTGTTTCGTGAGTCATCGCGAATACTTCCTCTCGGCTCGCAACAGGAATACTTTAGCAATAAAGAGTGTGACGAAGCTGAGTACAAAAAGAACCAGCGCCAGATAGAAGAGTGAAGAAAGATAGATATCAGTGTCGGCTTCCGAAAATTCGTTGGCAAGAGATACCGTGATAGTTGCGGCAGCGTCGAGCAGTGAAGATGTGATCTGGTGATTGTTGCCGAGCACGAAAGCCACAGCCATTGTCTCGCCGATGGCTCTTCCCATTGAAAGGACAACGCCGCCAAAGACACCGAGCTTCGAATAGGGTATTACAACATTTTTTACGACTTCCCATTTGGTCGCGCCTATAGCATAGGCGGATTCCTTGACCACGGCGGGTGTTAGATTGAAGGCATCGCGCGATATGCTTGCCGTAAACGGCACTATCATTATGCTCAATATGACGCTTGCAGTGAGCAGGTCTATGCCCATAGGAGTGCCCTCCAGGAGCACTGAAAAGAACGGCAGCTGACCAAGAGTCTGTTGCAGCGCAGGTTCGATATATTTTGTCATGATCGGCGCGAGAGTGAAAAGACCCCACATGCCGTAAATTATGCTTGGTATGGCGGCCAGCAGTTCTATTGCGACACCGATAGGACCTTTGAGGAAATTGGGTGCGATTTCAGTTACGAAAACGGCGATGCCGATAGCAATCGGGATGGCAAATAACATCGACAGAACGGTAGTTACGGCTGTTCCATATAGAGTGGACGCCGCGCCGAAGTTTTCACGCACAGGGTCCCAGTCTGTTGTTGTGAGGAATTTCAGTATGCCAAATTTCTGGATTGACAGAGATGATTCGGAAACTAGAACTACAAGAATGCCTGTGACAAGAAAAATAATGGTCATTGATGAAATCGCCGTCAAGGCTGCAAAGACTATATCCGCTACATCTCTTTTTGCTGATTGTGCCAATTATATCCCCTTTGTGCCGTGATTAAAATGCTAATGGGTCAGATATGAGCCATCTGACCCATTAGCATCTATACGAAGGGCTGACGAATCAACCCCACCTCTATGTTTAGTATAACCCGTTGGCCTTCCAGTAGGCTCTGACCTTATCCTTAAGAGAGCTCGGGAGCGGAATGTATACAAGCTCCTTGGCTTTTGCGTCGCCATTCTTAAATGCCCAGTCATAGAATTTGACGGTCTTCATGCTGGCTTCCTTTTTATCCTTTGCCAGAAGGATGAAGGTGGCGCCGGCTATCGGCCATGCATTTTTGCCCTTTGCGTTGACAAGCCAGAGATAGAAGTCTTTATGTGGATCGAAATCTCCGGTGGTGGCTGCATCTTCGAATGTCTTGAAGCTCGGTTCTACGAAATTACCGGCAGGGTTTTTCAGTTGCGTATACGCCAGCTTGTTCTGCTCGGCGTAAGCGAATTCAACATAGCCGATTGAATCGTTTGATCTCTTCACATAATTGGATACGCCTTCGTTGCCTTTGCCGCCGATGCCTGCAGGAAATTTAACTGCCGTGCCGGCGCCCACCTTCTCTTTCCAAGCCGGGCATGCTTCGCTAAGATAGGTAGTAAATATCGCGGTTGTCCCGGACCCGTCAGACCTGTGAACAACTGTTATTTCTTTATGTGGCAAAGCAAGTTTAGGATTCATTGACTTGATCTTTGCATCATCCCAGAATTTGATATCGCCAAGATATATCCTGCAGACTGCATCTGAATCAAGATTCATTTGGCCTGCCTTAACGCCGGGCAAGTTTACTACAGGAACTACTCCGCCAATAACTGCAGGGAACTGCAGTAGATTTTGCTTTTTGAGTTCCTCCGGCTTAAGCGGGGCATCGGAGGCACCGAACTCAACTGTTCTTTCCGAGATCTGCCTGATTCCGCCGCCGGAACCGATCGACTGATAGTTGAGCTGAACACCAGTTGCCTTGTTGTACTCAAACGCCCAAGCTGAATAGACAGGATAGGGGAAGGATGCACCGGCACCATTAAGTGTCTCGGCTGCCTCAACTGAAACAACGCCCAGAATCAATAACAGCATAAAAACTATGCTAACAACTCTTTTCATTATTTGCCTCCTTAGTCTAATTAGAATATATACAAAAGTATCTTACTTCCATACTGACGGATCGATCGTTATTTTCTAGTATCACCTCCAATTGTTAATGTTCCCGGCCTAATGTCTGTCCGGTGTAGGTAATTAATTATAAATTGGAAATGTTACGTCAATATTAAGCTATTGTTAAAATAATGTTACGTGATAGCGCCTTCAAATCTGCAATGTATTGCTGCTTGCGTCAAATCTATTGTCAGTCTCTCTTCGTGACAGAAAGAAGGGGCATCTGGGATGTAAGGCGCCTCTGCAATATTCATTCAACTGAAAGGATGTTGGTGAGTAGAAATTGTCGTTTGCCTTGCAAATTGTCTTGAGCAATTCAATTAGATGTGGACACTTCATATTCAACCAATTTTTTCGTATAAGTCCTGCAGTGCGGATAACGTGAGCATCTGAATCTTAGGGTGGTGCCGTTTCTTTTATAGAGATGCATAGTGCTGCCACATTTCCAGCACACAGGCTTGTTCTTGAATTCGCGCCTGCTGGCGTCTGGAGTGAATTGTCTGCCGCAGATAAGACAAATATATCGTTGCTTGAGGCTCTTTGTTCTTCCGTATTTGTAGTGAGCCTGGGAGTTGCACTCGGGGCAAACATATTCGGCTTTGGCTGCTTTATTTATTGCCGCGTCCATAGCCCTATTTAAACAAAACAATATTAACTGATTATTACGGCTCCGTTACAATTCTATTACAGATCCACATATTCACTGCAGCAGAAGTGTATGCTGTTTCTTGTATGGATTTATAATAAAGATGGCATGCCTCGTAGTGACGGCCTATGCAGAACCTGATGTCCGCATCCGCGATATCCTCTATCGGCTCTTTCGCTACTGAGCACATCGCGTCGTTGTGATTGCATTGCAGATGTGGGCAAGAAACCTGTCTGGCTAAATCTTTTTCAGAGCACATAATATACCTCCTCACCTATATGGGACATTATATTAGCCCCATGTTACGGCGATATTACAGCAATGTTACAAATAGGTTACAAGATCCGGGTCGGGCTATTTTTTTCGCAGTGTTTTTGACAGGAATAGTGCACAGTTGTCGAAATTGTCCGAAGAACAGTAACTTGCGTGTCTTGTTCCATCTATAACAATGAAGGAGAGTGAAGCATTGCAGACGTTCAAGAGAGTATCGTGATACGGGCAAAGAGCCTGATTCTGCATATCGATGAGTTGATATAGACTGCGAGTATTTGTCAGGGTCATGCCAGGCGCTCCTTTATGGTGTCGAAAATTCTGTATTTATACGACATGAGACCTGTGTCGGGACATGGCGATAATATGGAGTCCTTGCCAATAAGATACCTGTTGCCCCGCCATATAACTGTCTTACTAAGAAGTGGCACGAACCAGATGATTCCGATCACGATGTCCTTCAGGGGACTGAGCATGTATGATGATAAAGTCATATCAGTCCCGATTTTTCTGCCGATGAGAAAATCTCCAGTCAATTTGCACAAGCTGACTCCGGCTGCAAAGGCGGCAGTCTTCAGCGATATCCCGATCAATAGCATAGGCATAACGGCCATGAAGACGGGATTGCAGATAAGCTCGGAAATATATTTGAACCCGCCTATCTGCCATCTGAGCTTTCCCCACCGAGTATGGCGATTCAGGAATTTTCTGAAGCCCCAGTATTCGTTGACATTGTCGACCAGGTGACCTGATAACACGACCCTCTTGCCTCTTTCGTAAATCTTCTTGCCTATCAGATAATCCTCGGCAAGAACATCATTTACCCCTGCTAAACCGCCTATGGCTTCAAGATCTTCCTTTTTCATGAGCATTGACTTACCGACGACACAAGGCATCTTCAGGAACTTGTCGAGGAAGCTGACGCTTCCCATTACAAATGAGTTCAGATGCAGGTTCTCCATGGCTGCTCCTATGGAGCTTCCACCCATCCCTCTGATGAGATTGCTCACGAGACCTACAGAAGGATCCTGCATCTCAGGCATTATGGATTTGAGGTAGTCACTTCGGACCATGACGTTGCTATCGCTGATGAGTATGTGACTGTACTTGGATATCCTGTAAGCAGGTATCAAGTTGTTCACCTTCGGATTGAGCCCTGAAACGCATCTTTCTATATGTACTGTAATGTCCTTTTCAGGATACTTCTCTTTTATATGTCTGGCTACCTTGCAGGCCGGATCGTTCTCGTTCTGCAGGGAGCAGATGATCTCGTACTCCGGATAGTCCAGCCGGCAGAAGCTTTCGAGGTTGTCAAAGAGGTTATCGTCAAGGCCCTTGAGAGGTTTCAGGATAGATACAGAAGGAAAAAGTCGGGGGGAAGATTTCTCTTCTCCCGCAAGGAGAGGTGTATGGGCAGCGCGGCAGCGCACAGCCCATACCTGAAGGGCATAAGCCAAAAGGCCGATGATGCTTAAAGCTGCGAATATTGGGAAGAGGATTTCCATTTCTTTCTCCTTTTATCAGTTCCTAAAGAGGGTTATGGCTACTCCCTTGTTGTGCTTAATGCATTGCTTTATGTCGTCCACATGCTTACTGCAATTCAGGAGCGTCTTCCAGGAATAGAGATGGCGAGCCTTGTGAAAGTCGCTGTTTGCTATGTACGGATATTTCTTCAGACTAACCACATTGAATACGTCATCCCTGTTGGCTATTTCCCAGGCGTCTATGTATTTGGCATACTTGTCCTTGTTATTCCAGAGGTAATAAGTGTCCTTGCTCATGTCCGACATCGTGTGTGGATGACAGGCCACAATGAGGGCCTTTTGCCTCTTTGCCTCAAGGAATATCTTTTCATAATCCCAGCAGGCAGAGACGAAATCACTAAGGTCGAGAAGCAGAAAATGGGCCGAGCGGTCCGAAGAGACGTAATTCTTGCTTATCTCAATGCCCGGGATGACAAGCATGCCGTATTTATCGAGAGCGCGTTCTCCTTCTTGCGTTATCTCAGCCATATATTCCGGGAAACTTTCCCTTGTAACGGTATATCTGAATCGATGTGCGAGTTTTCCGATGGAGCTGTCTTTATTGGCTACATGATCAGTGATTGCGATAGCATCGAAACCTGCTTGTCCGTAGAGATCAACAACCTTCTTCAGCTCCATCGAACCGTCGGAATACGTGGTGTGAATGTGAAAATCACATAGAAGCATTTATGCCTAAGAATAGCTCCTAATCTGTTACAGGAAGATGAAAGGCGGGTTAAATTCAGGTTAAAATGAGATTGATCAGAACTCCGTCCTGCTTCTTATCAGATATGAATAATATGCAGCAGCGGCGGTGGGCTTACGCTTGAGGGTATTGAAGTCGACCTTGTAAAGACCGAAACGCGCGTCGAGACCCTGGAGCCATTCATAGTTGTCAATGAGTGACCAGTAGAAATATCCTCTCACATCTATTCCGTTCTTTATGCTCCGTTCGACCGCATCTACATGCCTTCTCATAAAATTGATCTTCCTTTCGGAGTTTCTTGTGGCTATGCCGTTCTCCGTGATTATGAGCGGGACTTTAAGACGCGAAGCATATCTAAGGATCTTTTCGAGGCCGTAGGGATGGATCTCCCATCCAAGATCGCTCATACCGTAGCCGTCTATATCGAGATGTCTGAGCTCCACGCACATTTTTTTGAACGGATTAAAGCGAACATGTACCCTTGTGTAGTAGTTGACGCCAAAGAAATCGAGTTTGTCCTTTATGGGAACTTCCATTACGACCTCTTTCATAAGAGGGAACTTCACCCTTAGATGCCCGGTGAGAAAGGCATCGGTTAGAGAATGGTTATAAAAGTATTTGGCCATCTTTGCCAGTGCCCTATCCAGCGGGTTCCATCTGCTCCATGGCGCCAGTGCCGCCATGTTGTGGGCGACGCTTACTTTAGAGCCGGGATGGTATTTGTGGATAATTTCATACGCTCTGGCATGGCAGGTCAAGATGTTCTTCAGTGCCTTAACAGCAAGACTTGGTTCTTTGATGCCTGGAGGCATACAACCTTCGAGATATCCTCCGAGCAGCAGGACATACGGTTCGTTGAATGTGATCCAGTAAGATACGTCTTTTATTGAGGAAATAATCCTTTCGACATAGGCTGTGAATCTTTCTACAGAGATGTCTTCATGCCACGGGTATTTCTTGATAAACCATAACGGATGGGTGAAGTGGTGGAGTGTCACCATTGGCTCGATAGCAAAACTTCTGAGGATATCAATGATTTCCTGGTAATGATCAACGACAGACAAGTCCCAGGAGTTCTCTCTGGGCTGTATACGGCTCCATTCGATCGAAAAACGATAGGCGTTGACGCCGAGTTCCTTGAGCAACGACAGGTCCTCTTTGTAAAGCGCATAGTGATTTGTTACGTCAGGATTTTGACTTAGTATGGAATCCCATGACGACCAGTCTGCATTGGGTGACCCTTCAAGCTGAAATGCTGAGGTTGCAACACCCCACAGAAAATTCATTTTCATTTAATTATTATAGGGAAAGAATGTTACAGGATTGTTACGTTGTTAACGGCTTTGGTTTGCTTTAACCAGACTAGTCGCTGCTGCTAAGCCTGTTTGCTTGTGCCGCCCATCATGCTGACAAACATTTTGATCAAGGCTGGATCGTAATTCTCTGATTCCTTCGACAGCAATGCCATTGCCTCAAGCGGCGATAACGAATCCCGGAAGGGTTTTTTGGTTGTCAGAGCATCGTAGCTATCGCATATTGCTGTAATGCGGCTATACAGTTTGATCCTGTCTGCAGAAGGTTTGAGCGGGTATCCGCGTCTGGACAGTTTCTCATGATGTTGAGATGCAGCCAGCACCACATCTTCAGGCAGGCTTTTATCTGTCCCGAGCAGTCTCTCGCCCTCCATAACATGATTTTTATAGATTTGAAATTCGCTATCACTCAGATTTCCCATCTTGTTGATGATTGCAGAGGGTATAATGCTGATGCCGACGTCGTGCAGCAGTGCTCCCAGTGTCACAGTCTGTGCTTCCTTTTGCTTGATGCCGATTTTAAGCGCAAGACCTGTCGCCAATATGGCAACATTCACAGAGTGCACATTGTAAAAATAGTTGTGAAGTCCCTTTGTTAACAGGTCTGGAATGCTGTTAATATTTTCAGAAACAACGTTGACAAGCGGAATGGTTGCAGCCCTGATTCTCATTATGACATCTTTATTGGACGGTGAATTCAGCAGGAAATCGAGCATTATCTTGAGGTTCTCAATGGCAGCCCAATTCTTGATCAGAATCTTTTCACCCAGCAGTTGCCGCTCCGACTTGACCAAGTTATTGATGTAATTGTGGTAATGCTTGATGTCCGATCTCTTTATTACTATATCCCCGATCGTTTGATCGTAGTCGATATGCCCGACTGAAATCTCAGAGGTATTGGATTCATCAGCTGCGAGCAGCTCATGCATTTCCATGTTACGTATGACTAACAGGCTGAAGTTTATCCGCTCGCCAGGCAGAAGAAGCTTTCGTCCCACATAATAGCAGCGATCTTTATCCAGTGTATATTTCTCAAACTTTTTTTCGGGACTGAGAGTTGCCGGATTTGCATCAGCATTCTTCTTCTTATATTTGTTGACTTCGTCCATCACCTCTTCATCTACGTAAACTTCCGAGATGCCTCTGTTCTTGAGGTTATTTCGGTCGATATGATTATAAGTATGACCCTTTTCGAAAGTCAGCTTATATACGCTTTTTTCTCGTGTATAAACATCAAACGGCAGATGGGTGCCTACAACAAGATAATCCATCTTGATGGGGGTATGGTCTATCACATATGTCCGCTTCCTGACTTTCTCATATTCAGCCATATTGTTAATCTATCAACATAATTGTTACAAAAGCAAGAGATGCGGATATTATTGAAAAGCTGCTCTTCGGCTGGCTGTATATTCGCGACTGCTCGAAACGATTTGCTATAATGATCTGGCTATGAAAAAGTTTCTCAAAGACAGGACAAAAAAAATAGGACAGCCTCCCGGTACGCTAATTCATATCGGCGATGAACATCTGAACGATGTAAAAATAACTGTTCTTGATTACAATGAGAATGAATTCCGCGAGATAGATTCAGCTTCTCCTGAGGCGTGCTATCCTTTCAAAGACACCGATTCGGTCACATGGATCAACATCGAAGGACTTCACCAGCCGGATGTCTTTGAAAAACTCGGGCAATGCTACGGATTGCATCCACTTGTGTTGGAAGACATTATGGCGACTGATCAGCGCCCCAAAATGGAGGATTTTGGCGATTATGTATTTATAGTCCTGAAGATGATCACCTATGACGGAAGGAATGGCAGCCCCGATATAGAGCAGGTCAGCCTGGTGCTTGGAAAGAATTTCGTGCTTTCGTTTCAGGAAGGCAAGGATGGAGACGTCTTCGATCCAATCAGGCAGCGGCTCAGGACGGCTAAGGGCCGCATTAGGAAGCTCGGCGCTGATTACCTTGTCTATGCCCTGATGGATTCAATTGTTGACAATTACTTCGCAGTGCTTGAAAAGCTTGGGGAACAGATTGAAGTTATAGAAGACAGGCTTGTAGCCGACCCTGCCCCTGAGACACTTCGTGTTATTCATGCCCTCAAACGTGATATGATTTTTTTACGCAAGTCGGTGTGGCCGCTGCGGGAGGTGATCGGTGGTCTGGAAAGGGGTGAGTCGGCGCTTGTCACCGAGTCGACCGGCCTGTATCTAAGGGATGTCTATGACCACACTATTCAGGTGATTGATACTATCGAGACATTCCGCGACATGTTATCGGGCATGCTTGACATATATCTATCGAGCGTCAGCAACAGGCTTAATGCAGTCATGAAGGTGCTGACTGTGATATCCACGATTTTCTTCCCTTTGAGTTTCATCGTCGGACTCTACGGCATGAATTTTAAGTATATGCCAGAGCTTGAATGGCGATGGGGCTATCCAACAGTTCTGGCAGTAATGCTGATCATAGCCGCCTGCATGCTGTTTCTTTTCAAGCGCAAAAAGTGGCTGTGACATTTTGATTTTTATGAAACATGAAGCACCATGTCTCTTTCCCACTCCGCTTGCGAGGCAATCTTGACATAGTGGGTTGCGTCCTTTGCACTCATGGATGGATTGCTATGTCTTACGTTCAAGAACCTGCACATGACTTTGAAGAGATCAGTGTTGTAAACAAATGCTGGAAGCCCAAGGTCGCGTGCTTTTGGGCCATGTATCAGCGCTATCTGGTCCTCTCCTGTATGGCTGTTTGACGTGAAGGCTATATTGCCCCTGCGTATTTTTGCTCCGGCTGTTCCATATTTACTGTGCGCCAGAATCTTGCCGAGGACGGTTTCAGCCGGATAACTGAAATCGCCTGGATATGGATGATATCCGGGCTGCAGGGAGTTATGTATCATCTGCGCCTCGGCATCCGTAATATCGAAGCTTGTATGCGATTTGACGATATCTTTTATTTCATTCGCTTGTTTGCCCCTGAACTTAGGTGTTATTACTTCAAATGACGCGTTTATTGCATTGTATTTGCGGAGTGCCATGGCTGAGTCGTTGTAACCGGGTCCGGTCCCGTTTATACCCCATCCGGAGTTGCCATGATCTGAAGTTATTATAAGGAGCACATTAGGATTCAACTTGACGTATTTCAGGATGACACCGAGGGCCAAGTCCATTTCAACGGCATCCATTATCGCGCTCCATGCATCATTGGCGTGGTTTGCGTGGTCTATACGGCCGGCTTCGACTTGCAATACGAATCCATCAGGGTTTCTAGACAAATTGCTTAAGGCCGCAGCCGTCATCTCAGCCAAAGTTGGCTCCATATTGCCCTTAGCCGGATCGTTGACCCGGTCTACATAATAGCTCAAATGTGAAGGATTGAAAATACCGAGAATTCTCCTGTCCTTTGAGGATGAAGGGTCATAACCAGTGAGCCCGGCTTTGTCTTTGCAGACGTAATATCCTGCTGCAGCAAATTCAGCAAAAATGTCTCTGCGGTCCGGCCTCATTAACGGATCAAAATACTTGCTGCCGCCGCCTAGCAGTATGTCCGGCAGGAAATTCAGATAATCCAGCGCTATATCGAATTCAGCATTTCTGTTCTTATTATGCGAGACCCACGCTGCCGGTGTCGCATGGGTGACTCTTGTAGTAGTTACAAGGCCTGTTGCAAAGCCGCGATCCTTGACCAGTTCCATTATCGTCATAAGAGGCGTCCCGTCTGGAAGCGCGGCAAGCATTCCATTGGCTGTATGCGATCCGGTGGACCACGCAGCAGATGCCGGAGCGGAATCCGTTACCATGCTTGACAGGCTTTTTGTCCCCATATAGCATGATACTGTAGCGGGATCTCTCATGAGCGCATATAAATTTGAATCCGGCCTTCCGAACTCCTGAGTGCTTATTTCATGCATGGCCCTGATAACCCCGAGCGGCATGCCATCACCTATCATAAATATAATGCCATGTGGCTTACTGCCAAACGCAGCTTCTTCATATGTTTTTATGGATTCAGTGCAGCCCGGCAGCATGGTAAGCAGGGTCCCTGCACCGAAGGTTTTCAAGACATCGCGTCGGCTTATTCCGTGTGATGACGATTCATTTCTATCTTTCATTGTCTTCCTCCCTGGATGGGATTTGTAGCTGCTCAAATATCATATCAATGATACTTTGTTGTCATATGACATTGGGATTATGATCATGCCTCGGCATAAAAAACCCGACAAAGACCACTTTGATGAAAACGTCGGATGCTGTATCACTGTTTCCCATCGTATACTGATGGATATTTTACAAAAAGGCATATAATAAACCCTATAACCGGCAAGATAGTTATCAATTTTAGCGCAGCAGGCACGCCATAAGCATCGGCAATCGTCCCCAGAAGGGTCACCCCAATCCCGCCTGTTCCGATAGCAAAGCCTACTGTGAGACCGGATGCCATACCAATATTATTCGGCAGGAGCCTCTGGGACATCGCCATAGTTACCGCAAAAGATGAAATAAGCACAAATCCCAGTGCCCCGAGAACAGCAAACAGGGCTAATCCCTTTGCAACAAAGATCAAAGGAAGGACCATAGAGGAAAGAGCGAACGATACTATCAGAAATTGCTTATGCCCCCATTGGTCGGCCAGCCGTGCTCCTATGAGAGTCCCAAGTACCCCGCTCAGCAGAAAGGCTGTCACCAGCTTGCCTGCATAAAAGGCATCACCCTTGAGATAATCTATATAGTAAAACGGAATATATGTTATAAGTCCGAACTGCGTCCATGATCTCATAATTACGGCACTTATGATAAGGGCTAGAGATATATATGCGGATCTCTGAGATTTTGCTTGTCCGGTTTTCTGCGCTGTAGCCACCCGTTCAGGTATGGCTATCGATTTCCAGAAAAAAACAATCAGGATGACAAATGTTATGGCCGGCACGATCATAGCCGGAAGTACGGCGATTCCATAATGCTTGAGTATAAACAAAGAGGCAATGGGGCCAAGGGCGAATCCCAGATTTCCACCGACAGAAAATATGGACATGCCCGTAGCGACTTTTTCCCCTGTGAAGTATGATGCTGTTTTGAATCCTTCAGGATGGTATGCCGCAATTCCCAAACCGCTCAGGAGCACCAGAGCAATGGTCGGCACAAAGCCTGAAGGCAGGGAGAGTAAAGAGAATCCGACGCCGGCGAACAAGCATCCGAGCGGCAGCAGCAGAGGTTTCTTTTTCCTGTCGCTGAAATAGCCGAATAGTGGCTGTACAACAGACGATGCAAGGTTCGACGCAACAAGTATAAAGCCAACGCTTGTGTATGTAAGACCAAGCTTGTCTTTCAAAAAAGGCAGCGCAGCAGGCAGAGCACCCTGGTAAATGTCTGTCATGCAATGTCCCGCCGACAATAGAAGCAGAACTTTAAGGTTGAATTTTCTCATATTACCTATCGCCTTAATAACCTTTTAAATAAATTTAGAAAATGCTATCCAGTCAAAACCACCATAGTGTCTTCTCAAAACCGCCTCTGCTGAAAAGCCCATCGATGAATAGAACAGCAGCAGATTTTTTTCAAGCAAGCCGGTTTCAAGGTAAATCTTATGTGCCTTTCCCGTGACAATGGTTTCGACATGAGAGACCATAGATCTGCCTATCCCATTGCGTTGAAAGCCCGGTTTTACGGACAGCCGTTCAATTATGCATACACCACCTTTAAGATGATATCTTATCGAGCCCGCCGGACTATTGTTAGCGAAAGATGCCATGATTGATTTATATTGAAAATCTTTTTTCATGTCATCGAAGGTCTCATTCAATGGTGGAATCTGTTCCGGTCTAAGATGATCGGTGTATTCTGTGAAAGCGGACTTCTGTATTGAAAGCAGGACTTCCAGATCTTCATCAACGGCATCCCTGATCTCAATTTTCATGATTTGCCTCCTTTTTGAATGCTAACAATTCTGCCAGCCGAAATAAAAAGGCCACGGATTCTGTCCGTGGCCTTTGGGATTTCCCGCATATTCTGTTAACTGCTAATAGAATACCCCTTCAGCCACAGTACCGGCGCACCAGGCTTTATAACGGGTTTTTCTAACTGTAATTTCGCAAAACATGATTAACAATAGTACCCCCCTTCAAACATTATGTCAAGAAAAATAGATGAATGCTCATATGGGTTGTATCAGTATGACGAAGGATGTTCTGCATAACAACGTGCATAGCAATTCGATTTGGCTTCAGCCATCAATTTGTTATGCTACTGCATAAAAGGTATAATAGAATCAAAAAATCGAGGAGCTTAAGTGATACGCCATACTTTTTCCCTGCTGAGCGGCATAGGGGAAAAACTTGAACGAAGCCTTTGGAAGAGAGGCATCCTCACATGGGATGACTTTCTTAAGCTTAAAGAGATAGAAGGCATAAGCCCGGAAAGAAAGGTGTCCTATGATGACTTGCTGACCCGGGCGTCGATCGAGCTGGGCATCGGCAATGCCGAATATTTTGCAAGAATATTGAAGCGAAGGGAGCACTGGCGCCTTTTTGAAGTCTTTGGCGACGGAGCTGTCTGCCTGGACATAGAGACAAACGGGCTTCAGCCGGGCGCCGGAGGGTATGCCACTGTGGTGGGTCTTTATGACGGTTTTGATTGCCGATGCTTTGTCAGTGGTGAGGATCTAACGGTGGAGAACATTAACAGTGCGCTGGCTGGATACAAATATCTTATCACTTTCTACGGTGCTGCCTTTGATATTCCTTTCCTGCTAAGGACAATGCCGGGCGTACGATTCGACATACCGCATTTCGATCTCTGTTTTGCAGCCAGACGGCTCGAGCTCAACGGAGGGCTTAAGAAACTGGAACAGATGCTTGGCATTAACAGGCAAGAAAGTGTCAGAGGAATGAATGGTTATGATGCCGTCAAATTGTGGGAGCAGGCAAAGAGGGGTAGCTCTGAGGCCATGGAGCGCCTCTTGATCTATAATATGGAAGATACAAAACATCTGCTTGAGATAGCAGGTGTGCTGTATGAGAAAATGAAGCGTCTATCCGGGATTGAAGAGTGCCGGGGAGAAAAGAAGGTTTGTGAATGTGCTTAATTCCTTTCTGTCGTACCTCTCGGTAGAACGCGGCCTTTCCAGAAATACAGTCGAATCGTATGCGCTGGATCTTAAGGGATTTGTGAAGTTCCTCGAAGAACGTTCAGTGGAACTTGCTAAATTTTCCCGCGGCGATATAATTGATTATCTGGGCAGACTGAGGGATGGGGGGTATTCGACATCGAGCATCTGCCGCTTTATCTCATCAGTTCGAAGCCTTTCCAGATACCTGATAGCTGAAAAGAAGATCGATGAAGATCCGACAGAAACTTTGCGTAATCCCAAGCAATGGGACAGGCTGCCAAAAGCATTGAGTCTGGATGATATTAAGACTCTGCTCGGAACAGAAGTTAAGGGTGAAAAACACGTGCGTGACGCAGCAATGTTTGAGCTGATGTATTCGTCCGGGCTCAGGGTGAGTGAAATTATATCTATCAAAATAAATGATATGAACTTTGAGGCCGGCTTTATTAGGGTATTGGGGAAGGGCTCAAAGGAGCGTATCGTGCCGATGAACAGGCGTGCTGCAGAGAAGATCAAGAGGTACATGCTTGAGCTTCGGCCTGCTCTCCTCAAAGGCAGACAATCTCCGTACCTGTTTCTTACGTCTAGAGGCATGCCTATGACAAGGCAGAGGTTCTGGCAGGCCCTCAAGAGGCTTGGCAGTGCAGCAGGCTTACAACTTACACCGCATAGTATCCGGCACTCATTTGCAACCCACCTTCTGGATGGTGGTGCTGATCTGAGATCGGTGCAGAAAATGCTCGGCCATTCGGACATTTCAACAACCCAGATTTATACGAAAGTTTCTGCCGACAGAATACGAAAGGCATATCTGGAACATCATCCCAGGGCTAAATAATTATTTATATATGGGTGTGATCAATGCCGCTGCTGACTTTGCCTGTTAAGGAGGAGAATTTATGACTGTAAAATTGTCTATTCAGGATCTGTATCAGTGTTGCAGAACTGATTTATTCCCATTTGAGACAACCCAGGAAATCATCGATCTCGGAGGTCTAATTGGCCAGCAGAGAGCTCTTGAAGCAATAGATTTCGGACTTTCACTTGATAACAAGGGGTATAACATCTTCGCCTTAGGTGATGCAGGTACTGGCAAGTCGCGAGCTATACGCACAATCCTTACTGAAAAGGCTGCAAAAGAGACTGTGCCGAATGATTGGTGTTATGTATATAACTTCAAAGATCCCGATGCGCCTTCTGCCATATCCATAGAACGGGGCAGGGCAGTCCTGTTTCAGAAGGATATGAACGATCTTATCAAAAATCTTACGGTCGAAATACCGAAGGTATTCGAATCCAAAGAGTATGAAAAACAGCGAAGCAAGATAATCGAAGATTTTCAGCAGAAGCAGAAGGAACTTTTTTCAAGCCTCGAAGAAGAGGCTAATTCCAAAGGGTTCGCCATAAGAAGGGGGGCTCAGGGGCTTTTCATAATCCCGATCAAGAAAACAGGTGAGCCGTTAACGGAGGAAGAATTCGCTGCGCTTGACGACAATACAAAGACCCGTGCCGAGGAGATCGGCAAACAGTTGCAGGAGAAGCTAAATGATATCGGTCGATCAGTACGTGAGGCTGAAAAGCTGCTCAGGGAAATGCTTAACAGACTGGAGCGGCAGATAGCTCTCGGCGCTGTTGGCCATTTAATAGATGAACTCCGTGAAAAATATATCGACCATATGAAGATACAGACTTTCTTCGAAGGTGTAAAAGAAGACATATTGACACACCTGGAAGAATTTAAAACACCGGAAGAGCAGGCACCGCCTCCGCTTCCATTCATGAAGGCGCCGAAGCAGGAGAACACATTTGCCCGCTATACCGTAAATGTCATTGTGAATAACGGCGAAAGAAAAGGCGCTCCAGTTATCTTCGAGAGCAACCCCACCTACCTCAATCTATTCGGAAAGCTCGAATACAAAGTACAATACGGCCTTGCATTGACCGATTTTACCATGATAAGAGCAGGCTCTCTGCACAGGGCAAACGGCGGTTATATTGTCATCAACGCCCTTGATCTGCTCAAGAACCTGTTTTCTTATGACAGTCTGAAGCGTGCTATAAAAAACCGTGAGATCAGAATTGAAGACATCTGGGAACAATACCGGTTGATGAGTACCACGGGGATTAAGCCTGAGGCGATACCTCTTAATGTCAAGGTAATACTTACCGGCATCCCGTATATTTATTACATGCTTTACAACATGGACCATGAATACAGAGAGCTGTTCAAGGTTAAGGCTGATTTTGACAGCCGTATGGCTCGAACCGATGAAGCCATGCTCAAGTATGCATCATTTATTGCTCTATGCCAAAAGGAGGACAATCTCCTGCCGTTTGACAGGCATGGAGTGGCTAAAATAATTGAATATGGCTCCCGGCTTGCCGCCCATAAGGACAAGCTTTCCACCAGATTCAGCGAAGTGGCGGACCTAATAAGGGAAGCGCATTATTGGGCCAAGAAAGAGGGAGCACAAATAGCCAGCGGCAGTCATGTTGTAAAAGCTCTGCAAGAAAGGGTCTATCGGGTGAGCCGCATAGAGGACGCCATGCAGGAAATGATGGTTGAAGATACCATCATTGTCAATACTTCAGGCGAAAAAGTCGGTCAGGTCAACGGTCTTGCTGTTCTGGATCTCGGTGATTACAGCTTCGGCAAGCCTTCGCGGATTTCTGCCAGGACATATGTAGGCAAAGCGGGTGTGGTAAATATAGAGCGTGAGACGAAGATGAGCGGCCGTATTCATGAGAAGGCGATAATGATTATTACAAGCTATCTCGGAGGAAAATATGCGAGGAATAAACCGATTAGTCTGTCGGCATCAATAACATTTGAGCAACTTTACGAAATGATCGAGGGCGACAGCGCAACGTGCGCTGAGTTGTATGCGCTCCTTAGCAGCATATCTGGCGTGCCGTTAAAGCAGTGTTTTGCGCTTACCGGATCGATGGACCAGAACGGAGATGTGCAGCCTATCGGCGGTGTCAATGAAAAAATAGAGGGATTCTATCATCTCTGCAAGGTAAGGGGATTGGATGGAAACCATGGCGTTATTATCCCTGATCGGAACGTAAAGCATCTCATGCTCAAACAGGAAGTAGTAGAAGCAGTCAAAGATGGCAAGTTTTCAATTTATTCTATATCCAAAGTTGAAGAGGGACTCGAAATCCTGACGGGAATGCCGGCCGGTGCAATGCAGGAGGACGGATCTTATCCAGAGGGTACGATCAATAATCTCATTATGAAGAGGCTTGATGATATATCTAAAGCCCTCGAAAAGAAGAAAGAAAAAAATGATGATAAGCGGGAGAAGAAGGATAATAAAAACGGAAACGATGACGCATGAAGAAAGTTAAATGGTTTCTTGAGGCCGCGGCGGTCCTTGCGGTATCCTTCCCGTTTGCGATCCTTCCACGGCCTGTTGCTTTCAGGTCTGGAGAGCTTCTTGGATTACTGGCCTATGCTATCTGGGGCAGCAGGAGGAAGATTGCAATAGACAACATAGAAAAGGCTGTGCAGGCTGGTGGCATAACACTTACTGAGCCAGCCGCAGCGATAGCCAGGAAGAGTTTCATGAATCTAGGCAGGTCGCTGACCGAAATAATAAAGATATATTTTGGCTTCGGCAAGAGCCTTATTGATTCTATCGAAGTCGAAGGCTTTGAGCATTATCTTAGAGCAAAGGAAAAGGGGAAAGGCATTCTGTTCATAACGGGTCATTGCGGCAACTGGGAACTTACTGCTCTGGGATTTGGAGCCCGTGTCGCTCCGCTGGCTGTTATAGCGCGTGTGCAGAATAATCCGTATCTAAACCGCATAGTGGAAAAGGCCAGGTCCAGGTATGGCAACAGGGTTATTTATAAACAGGGAGCGTTGATGGCTATACTTTCAGAATTGAGACGGAATGGTGTAGTGGGCATTCTAATGGATCAGTCTGTCCTGCCGGAAGAAGGCTATATCATTGACTTCCTGGGACGTGGAGCATGGACTACAAAAATACCGGCCCTTCTTGCCCGCAAGCGTGGGGCTGCAGTAATCCCGGCTTTTATTCACAGGGAAGGCAATCGTTATATGGGAAAGATATATCCGGATGTGCAGTTATCCGGGGAAAAGGATGACGAAAAGGCAATTATAGAAGACACTAAGAAATTCAGCGGTTATATTGAAGATTATATACGGAAGCATCCTTCCGAGTGGCTATGGATTCACCGTCGCTGGAAACGGGTATAGTATAGATAATGGCATTCGATCTGAAAAAGACCACCGATGAATTGCAGGAGTTCTACATATTGTCTTTCAAAGGACTTTTTAGCGCAGTCGGACGTCCTTTCTATTATAGTGACTTCCTGGAGCAAATGGATTACGCCGGAGCTGGTTCTCTCCTGATTGTCTGCCTGGTATCGCTTTTTATCGGCATGGCACTTTCTTTGCAATTAGCAGCCGAACTTTCTGTTATGGGACTGAAAATGTACACGGGGAAGGTGGTCGGTATTTCCATTATACGGGAAATAGGACCGGTTGCGGCTGCGCTCGTCTATGCAGGCAGGGTCGGCGCAGGTATGGCATCGGAGCTTGGCCTTATGGTTTTGGGTCACCAGGTGGATTCGCTCAGGGTTTTTGGGGTTGATCCAGTGAAGAAGCTGGTCACTCCGCGCATATTGAGTTCCATTATTATGTTGCCGGCCCTTACACTTATAGGTGATGCGGTATCTCTTTTGGGAGCATATTATATTGCCGTATTTGTGAGCCATCAGAGCGGTTATGTTTTTTGGACATCGATCAAGTATGAGCTAACCTTCGAAAATGTCTTTTCCGGAGCCTTCAAACCACTGGTCTTTGGTTTTATAATTTCGGCAATCAGCTGCTATATGGGTCTTTCTACCAGAGGAGGTGCCGTCGGCCTGCGACGTGCAACTACATCTGCAGTTGTGTTGTCTATAGTTATGATTATCGTTGCTGACTTTGTGCTTACAAGGATACTACTTTATGTTCTTGGGTTTTCAGTATGATCCTTTTCGAAAATGTAACATTTGGATACGGACCAAAACCTGTCCTGCAAAATGCTTCTCTGACCATAGGGGCGGATGAAAGGGTTGCAATCCTTGGCGGCAGTGGGGAGGGTAAAACCACCATACTGAGGCTTATGCTTGGTCTGATACGACCCGATGCAGGGAGAATATTGATTGAAGGTGCAGACATCACTGACAAGAGCGAGGATGATCTCAGGGATATCAGAAGAAAGTTCAGCATAGTTTTTCAGGAGGGGGCGCTTTTCGATTCCCTCAATGTAAAGGAAAACGTAGCTTTTTGCCTGAGAGAATTCACTGAGATGTCGGAAGATGAAATAGATGCTAAAGTTAGACAGCTACTCAAGGTTGTTGGTGTAGCCCATGCCATAGATTTGATGCCTGACGAACTTAGCGGTGGTATGCACAGAAGAGTAGCCATTGCCAGATCGCTCGCGGCATTTGAACCTAAGATGTTTCTTTACGATGAGGCTACGACTGGCCTTGATCCGATTAATGCAGACAGGATCTGCCGGCTCATCAACGAGCTCTGCAAGACCGGAACCGGGTTAATAATAGTGACTCACAAAGTCGTAGATGCATTCAAGGTGGCCAATAGGTTTCTTTTCCTGCAGAACGGAAGGATAATCTTTGATGGAGATAGGCTGGGTCTGTTAAAATCAGAAAACCCTGACATCCAGGAATTCCTGAATGAGTTCAGGTTCAAGGTCGATTGACGCGCCGGTAAGGAGATGGGATGTTCGATTTGAAAAAGCAGCTTATGTGGTCTAAATTGAGGGTCGGTGCAGTTGTCACAGCAGCATTGATCGTGGTTTTCCTTACAGTATTCTTTGCCGGAAGCATAGAAAATCTTTTCTCGCCAAAGATCCAAATGTATGCGCAGATTAAGGATGTCCGGGGCCTGCGCAGCGGCTCACCCGTCTGGCTTTCTGGTGTTGAAGTCGGTTCTGTGGCCAGCATACATCTTGATCCCAAGTATGGTACGTTAGTCAAGTTGTCCGTAGACAAACGTAATACGGAATATATTCGTAAGGATTCAGTTGCGACTGTAATGACCATGGGTCTGCTCGGTGATAAGTATGTAGAGATAAGTAATGGTTCTCATGGAAGTGAAGTTATTAAGCCGGGAGATGTGATTCAGGGAAAATATCAGTTAGAGATAAAAGATATAGTGGACGCCACCGCAGAATCTCTTGCCAAGGTTACTGATATTGTGCAGAAGCTCGGCATCTTTATAGAAAAGGTGGATAAGAGCCAAGGGTCTCTGGGCAAATTTCTGAACGATCCCTCTCTCTATAATAATCTTAGAGAAACAACTCGCTCGTTATCGGCTAGCCTGAAGGAATATGAGATATCCAAAGGGTCTCTTAAACAGTTTATAAAGGATCCGACTCTATATGCGAAGATGGCTGATGCAGCAACCTCTCTGAACGATTTCAGCTCGAAGCTCAACTCAGGCAATGGTTCTTTACAGAAGATGATATCTGATCCATCGATGTATGACAATCTGGATAAAGCATCTCGACAGCTGTCAGAAGTGCTTGCAGATATTGAAGCCGGTAAGGGAGTCGCTGGCCAGTTGGTCAAGGATGAGAAATTAGGTGCTCAGCTCAAGGAATCTGTTGCCGGTCTGAATGAGGTTGTATCAGAGCTGAAAGTTCTTACCAAGGATATCAAGGAAAATCCACGGAGATATTTCAAGTTCAGCATATTCTGATAGGTCAGCGCAACTCGTTTCCTATGAGAGTTGCGCTGACCTATATGGAAAATCAGGAAATCTGTGTAGAAAGAAATACCTGCAGGGTCATCTGGCTGATCTGGTCGTTCAGCATCTCCAGTTCATCGATGTGCCTGTCTTCGTCCTTCAGAATGCTTTCCAGCAGATCGCGTGTGGCGAAATCTCCTGCTTCGCCGGCCAGAACGATGGCTGCATTGTACGCCTTGACGGCTTCCATTTCGAGGGAGTGGTCGTTGTTGATCTGCTTCGGGATCTCGGCCCCGATATGCATTTTTCTGAGGTCGCTCACTATCGGAATGCCTTCGAGGAACAGTATCCTTGCAATAAGCTTCTCGGCGTGTTTCATTTCGTCTATTGCGCGCTTTTCAGATAGCTTGTGAAGTTTTTCATAGCCCCAGTTGCTGCTCATTTCCGAGTGCACCATGTACTGGTTAATTGCTGTAAGCTCATCAGCAAGCAGTGAGTTCATAACATCGATAAGTTTTTTGTTCCCTTTCATTTACAGCCTCCTTTAGATATTGACGGATAGTTATGGTATTTATGACATATACTGGCTCGTTTATCGCCGGCCACAATATCATGCATATAAACTTTAACGCTCAGGATGGCGTTTGTCAACAGTGCCGGAAACAAAAAATTAGGAAGAGATGCCGTTTTGCAGGGCGTAGTGGGTCAATTCGGCATTCGAACGCATGGACATTTTCTCAAGGATTCTTGCTCTGTAGGTACTGACGGTCTTGGCGCTGAGATTAAGCTCGCCGGCGATCTCTTTGCCTGACTTGCCGCCGGCGATCATGCAAAGAACCTGATATTCCCTTTCAGACAGTCTTTCATGAATGGGCCTGCCATTGTCGTCGCCCAGATTGACGATAAGGTTTTCTGCAAGGGTAGGACTGACATATTTTCCTCCGCCTGATACCTTTCTTATTGCCGTGATCAATTCAGTTGGCGCGCTTTCTTTTGAAAGGTATCCAGAGGCGCCGCACTTGAAGGCGCGTACTGCATAGAGCTCCTCCGGATACATGCTTAAGATGAGCACCGGCAAGGAGGGCCTTATGGACTTCAATTCTTTTAGTACATCTATGCCGCTGCGGCCAGGCATCGATATGTCCAGCACTGCTATGTCGAAATTCCCTGTCCGAGCTTTTTCTATAGCGTCATCACCATCGCCGGACTCATCAGAAACTATAATATCAGTTGTGTCTGCAAGTATCTGTTTCAACCCCTCGCGGACGATAGCATGATCTTCTACAAACAGCACCTTTATCAAGCTGAATTCCCTTTCAAATCTAACCGTTGAGCGGTCTATTAAATGCTTTGCATCTGAAGTATTTGCTGATTTACTCTACTATCTTTTTTGTAATATTGCAACGGATAATGGTTGTATGGTCCGACGTTTGTATGGCACTAATGAACCAGTGTGCGTATGTTATAATTAACAATGCCGATATTAGAAATAAGGAGATATCCTGAGGCTGTGCTCAAGAACAAAGCGGCTCAGGTTTCAAAGGGCGATCGCGACCTTCCCGGCCTTATCGACAGCATGGTTGAAACTATGTATGCTGCAGAAGGGATAGGATTAGCAGCACCGCAGGTCGGAGTCGGCAAACGGGTGATAGTTATAGATCTGGGCGGCCGCGAAGGCGGGGACTCCGGTCTGATAGTATTGGTTAATCCGGAAATCGTGTTGGCTGAAGGTCTTGTGGAGTCAGAGGAAGGCTGTCTTAGCGTACCGCAGTATATCGCAACTTTAAAGAGGGCAGAGCGCATAGTTGTGCGCGGTCTCGACAGAGATGGCAATGATGTTGAAGTCAGCGCTGACGGGTTGCTTGCCAGAGCGCTCCAGCACGAAATAGATCATCTCGATGGCGTGCTCATCCTCGATCGCATTAGCGCCATCAAACGTGAATTTTATAAGAAAAGATATCTAAAAGCCCTCAAGGAATCACAGGCAAAGGCCTGACCTTGCAGCTACAAAAGAGGTTCTTGTGGCAATTGTCTTTTTCGGCACTCCTGATTTTGCGGTACCATCCCTTCAGGCGCTTATAGAAGCCGATGAACAAATAGAACTTGTGGTAACTCAACCCGACAGGGTGAAGGGCAGGGGACATCAGCTCTCAGCACCACCAGTGAAAGAACTGGCTCTGAAACACTCTTTGCGCATCGAGCAGCCTGAAAACATACGCAATTCTGAATTCTATGGCAGGCTTGCAGCACTTTCTCCCGAATTTATAATAGTTGTAGCCTACGGCAAAATATTACCCAAAGATATACTTGACCTGCCGTTTAGGGGGTGCGTCAATGTACATGCATCTTTATTGCCAAAATTCCGCGGGGCAGCACCAATTCAATGGGCATTACTTAAAGGCGAGCGGATTACTGGAGTTACGACCATGCTAATGGATGAAGGTCTCGATACAGGGGACATTCTATTAAAATCGACCGTAGATATAGGTGAGGATGACACCTCTGCCGCACTTTTTGTTAAATTGGCTGGATTGGGCGCCAAGACGCTGCTTGAGACCATACGGGGAGTCAGAAAGGGAGACGTTTTGCCGACTCCTCAAGAAGGGGAGCCGAGCTATGCACCACCTCTGAAGAAAAAGGACGGAAGGATTGACTGGAACAGAAGTGCAGAAGAGTTATCTTTCTTTGTTCGCGGCATGAATCCATGGCCTTCAGCAGTGTGCATGCTGGGACAGGAACGGATAAAAATAATAAGGGCTATAGCCGTAATTGGAAGTGGTGTTCCTGGAAGGATTGAAAAGGCTTCGGGTGGAGTACTCCTGGTTGGGACATCTGAAGGTCTCTTGAAGGTGGAAGAGATTCAACCCGAGGGCAAGAAAGTTATGCCGGCAGCCGCTTTTCTGGCAGGTCGTAAATTAAGAGAGCGCGATGAAAAATTTTCTTAGAGGTATAGTACTCAAGGTCCTTTATCCGTCCATGATGCTTGCAGGGGCTTTTTTGAAAGGCAGGAAAGAGGGCTTCCAGATTGCCGTTGTCAAGTTAAATAATCGCCTGGTAAGAGCCGGCAACTATAAGGCAAAAACCTTGCTGCTGCTTTTGCCTCATTGTCTTCAGACGACTGAATGCGATGTGCGAATAACACATAATATCGACAACTGCAAAAGATGTGGTAAGTGTGAAATCAAGGATCTCATAAGCATATCCGAAGAAAACAGGCTGCGGCTTTTTGTCGCTACTGGCGGCACCATAGCACGGCGCATTGTAAAGGAAGCCAAGCCGGAGGCTATTGTCGCTGTAGCCTGTGAGAGAGATCTTAGCAGTGGATTAGTAGATACGTATCCATTGCCGGTTATTGGAATTCTCAATGAGAGGCCTTTTGGCCCATGTGTAAATACACGAGTAGATCTTGTCAAGGTACGGGAAGCCATTTCTTTTTTTGCAGGTTCAGGATAGTTGAAGAACTGCAAAACGTCCATAAGGTCGTTGGCAGTCGGTGCACTTACCCGGATCTTGCCATTCGATAACAAAGAGGCGGTCAAGCCGAAGGATGCTCTTGAATCCATCTCTGTCGGGCTTGACGAGCGTGACCGGTCTTTTGTCATGGAGATCGTTTATGGCGTAACGAGATACAGGGACTATCTCGACTGGATGCTCGGAAGATTTCTTGATAAACCATCATCCTTGCACTCTTATACAATCAATAATCTGCGGACGGCCGTTTATCAATTGTGCTTTATGCGAGTGCCGGAATGGGCAGCTGTAAGCGAGGCGGTCGACATTGAGAAGACACAGGGGCGGAAAGGAAGAGCCGGCCTGGTAAATGCTGTACTAAGAAGCTTTCTCAGACAGCGAAATTACATAGGGCAACCTGATTCAACAGATGCCCTAAATTATATTTCCTTAACAACTTCCCATCCGGCGTGGCTTATAAGACGTTGGATAGAGAGATTGGGTCCGGACAATGCGCGTAGACTTGCGTGCGCAAATAACGAAATCCCACCCCTGACACTTAGGATCATCGGTGACCGTGAAATGGCATTGCAAGAACTTCTTGATCGTGGTGTGGCTGCCAGGAAGACCTTATTTTCGCCGGCTGGAATTATACTTAAGGACATAGCCCCAGGTAAAATCCCGCTTGATAGAGCGACCTATATGATTCAGGATGAGGCAGCCCAGTTAATAACATATTTATTAGAGCCTCTTGTCGGTGACAGGGTGCTTGATGCATGTGCTGCCCCCGGCGGTAAAACGACACACATGGCATCTTTAATGAAAGACAGGGGCGAAGTGGTGGCTGTGGAGATTGATCCGACAAGAATCGCCAAACTTACAGAAAACATTTCAAGGCTGCGACTTAGGTCGATTAAAGTAATTCGAGCAGATATTAGGAAGGCTGCTATCCGCGGACTGTTCGACAAGATTCTTGTTGATGCACCTTGCTCATCCACCGGTGTTATAAGGAGAAATCCCGATGTGAAATATCGCCATGACGATCAAGCCCTCGCAAGGTTCGGAGCTATTCAGGGCAGCCTGCTCAAGAGTGCGGCCTCTCTGTTAAAACCTGGCGGAGTCATGGTATATTCCGTGTGCTCCACAGAGCCGGAGGAAGGCGAAGCAGTGATCAAATCTTTTTTACAGTCCAATACAAATTTTAGTATCATACAAGAGGCATGTCCATTGATTGAGGGATTTGCCTGCTTTAATGGTTCTGGTCATCTTTATTACCGCACCTGGCCATATGCTGATACCCCAGGCTATGCTATGGATGGCTTTTTTGCAGTGAAACTCAAGAGGAATAGATGAGCAGATTTATAAAGATCCCGCTTTATATTGGAATCCTCTTCATTGTGGGCATGATTGCCGGTCATCTCATGTTCAAGATTTTGAGCATGAGCAATACAGTTGAAGTGCCGGACCTGAAGAATAAAAGTGTAGCTGAAGCTGTCAATCTGCTTCAGAGAACCGGACTGCACTTGCTCGGAGCTGCCGAGGACTATGACTCTGACGTGCCTGCAGGGGCGATTATGAGGCAGGACATTCCGGCGACCAGCAAGGTAAAGGAGGGCCGGGGGATAAAGGTTGTCGTGAGCAGGGGTCCAAGAGTTCAGTATGTGCCGGACGTTGTCGGAATGAAGCTCGAAGAAGCAGAAGCTGTTCTGGCCGGCAGATCTATACGTATATCGAAAGTTATCAACGTACACTCAGACATTGACAAGAATATAATCATAGCCCAGAGACCTGAAAGCGACGAAAAAGGTGGAGAAAATTTTCGTGTGATTGTCAGCCTGGGCAGTCTAGAGGAGGATAGAAAGTGACCCGCATAGCACCGTCTATATTATCTGCCGATTTCATGCGGCTTGCTGAAGAAATACAGGCGGCCGAGGCTGCTGGTGCGGACCTTGTTCATGTAGACGTGATGGACGGACATTTTGTTCCTAACATCACAATTGGCCCGATGTTTGTTGAAGGCATAAGAAAAATAACTAAACTGCCGATTGATGTTCACCTGATGATATCTGAACCGGACCAATACTCTCATGACTTTGCATCTGCAGGTGCAGATTTTATTACGGTTCACGCTGAGGCTACCGTACACCTTCATCGTTCTGTGCAACATGTCAAGGAAAAGGGCATAAAGGCAGGGGTATCTCTGAATCCCGCAACACCACTGTGCCATTTGGAGTATATTTTGACAGATATAGATCTGGTCCTTTTGATGTCTGTCAATCCAGGCTTTGGCGGCCAGAAATTCATTTCTTCTGTATTAAATAAAATAAGGGCCCTAAGCAACACTATAAAGGAACAGAACCTTCCCGTGCTTATCGAAGTTGACGGAGGAGTGAAAATCGACAATGCGGCTGAAATAGCTGCAGCAGGAGCCGACATATTAGTAATGGGATCGGCATTCTTCGGGTCTGACAACTACGCTGATTTTATGAAAGGTCTGAAAGGGAAGCTGGCAGGATGATGGACGAAAGAATTTACGAGAAAATTGAAAAGGCCGAGTCCTTGAGGCTGAAGTCGAAATACCGGGAAGCTCTCGCTGTCTTTAAAGATGCGTGCTTGCTCGCAAAGAGGCGAAATGACCCGGGAGGACTTCTTGATGCAACGATGGCTGTTGCAGACGTAAGCAGAATTATGGGTGATTTCGATACTGCCATAGAGTTCTATACCGAGTCGCTCGAGATATGCGAGGGATTATGCAACGATCTTACGGCTGCCGATGCAATGGTAGGCCTGGGGCTTTCATACAGGGCTGTAGGAATGTGGCAGAAAGCTATGCGTCTTATCGGCAGGGCGCGGCAGGTTTATACAAGGGCTGATGACAAGAAAGGCCTCGCATTCGCGCTGTGGGCTGAAGCTGGTTCGCTCAGAGTTGCAGGGAAAATACCAGCAGCCATAAATGCATTCAAAGAGGCAAGGAAAGTATTTTCATCAGTCAAATACGATTCAGGCATCGCATACTGTTTTGCAGGCCTTGGAGGCGCACACCGAATAGCAGGCAAATTTGCCGATTCCAATAAGTATTACCAGCGGGCCAACGAAATGTTCCGGGCGCAGAAAGATATTTTTGGTATGGCTTATACTCATTGCGGCATTGGCAACGCTCATCGCATGTCAGGCGATTTTGCCGGAGCATTGCTGCACTTCAAGAAAGCGACTGATTTATATAGTAAAATCGGTGACATCGTAAGCTTTTCATATACATTATGGAGCCTTGCCTGTGTTTACAAGATGAAGGGCGATCTGGATAAGGCGGCAAATTGCATTGCTTCCGCCCGCAAGAATTTTAAGAAAACAAAGGATCCCAGGGGCATAGTTTATTGCGATCTGGCGGATGGAGAGGCTGCATGGATCAAGGGTGATCGTAAGCTCGCCCGAAAACTGATACAGTCTGCGCTGGACAGTTCCAGGAAACATAAGTTTAGGCTGGAAGAGTGTCATTCGAAATTACTGCTTTTGAATTCATCACATCCTTTTAGCAGCGGTGTTGCCGCTGCAACCGTTACGTGTTATAAGAAAATTGGCATCGATCCGAAGTTAAGCACCGCACCCTTCAACATACCTTAATGACTCTCAAATCACAATTCATAAGCTTGCCCAATGTTATCACATTGATGAGGATTGTAGTTATACCTGTGTTTGTTACAGCCCTTATATATCAAAAGTACGATTATGCTTTGGCACTGTTTGCTTTTGCGGGAATTAGCGATTTGCTCGATGGACTGCTTGCCCGGATGACGAATCAGAAGACAAGTCTGGGTGCATTCCTGGACCCGCTCGCAGACAAGTTCCTTCTGCTAACTTCCTTCATCCTTTTTTCAGTCTACGGCTGGGTGCCGACGTGGTTGACTATAACGGTAATCAGCCGTGATCTTATCGTGACCCTCGGATGGCTCCTGCTTTATCTTACATCTCATACGACAGGCGTTGCGCCGACGATAACCGGCAAGGCTGCAATTGCATCGCAGCTTCTTTTAATCGCATACATCCTTCTGGCGATCAACCTGCCCAGTCTCCCAGATGAGGCTCCCCTGACTGCAATGCTGATTGTGGCGGCACTTACAATTGCTTCCGGCTTTCAGTATGTGTTTCGCGGATTGACATACAGTGAAAAATAACGGCGTTGAGATAGAAGAGTTGCTGCCCGGGCATGCTGCGGCACAGGCCGGACTTCTGGCAGGAGATCGTCTGATAGCCATTAATGGCAACAGAGTCAGAGACAGCATAGATCTTATGTATTTTGGCAACGAACCGGGACTTGATTTGCTGGTGGGTCGAGGAGACAAGACTTTACATTTTCCCATCGAGCTTTCAGGAAACGCATCAGAACTTGGAATAATACTAAAACCTTTCAAAATAAAGAAATGCAACAACCGGTGTATATTCTGCTTTGTTTCACAGCTTCCCAAAGGACTGAGGAAAACGCTTTATGTCAAGGATGAAGATTATCGGATGTCTTTTCTATATGGTAATTACATAACACTCAGCAGTCTCACTGACCAGGAGCGGAAGCGGATTGTCGAGCAGCGCCTGAGTCCTTTATATATTTCAGTTCATTCTACAGACTCTGAGATCAGAGGTGCTATGCTCGGCAATGACAAGGCGGGAGAAATAATCAAAGACCTCAGGTTCTTCGCTGAGAACAATATCCGGATGCACACTCAGATAGTGCTTTGCCCAGGATACAATGACGGAGTTGTGCTTGCCCGCACGATCAATGATCTGTACAAACTGCACCCATATGTGCAGTCGATAGCTGTAGTCCCTGTTGGACTTACAGCTCACCGGAAAAAGATGATGACACCTGTGGGGAAAAATGACGCTATTAACGCCTTGGAAATAATTCGCAGGTTTCAGACCCGCTTTAAGAGAAAGCATGGCGAGCATATTGTTTTTGCTGCAGACGAACTGTATATCAGAGCAGAAATAGAATGTCCGCCGCTCGCTGAATATGATGATCTGCCGCAGATTGAAAATGGCGTTGGGCTTGTGCCTCGATTTTTAAGCCAGGCAAGGCGTCTTAAAATACCCGTCCCGGCGCAGCCGCTAACTCCAAAATTCATAACTTTTACCGGCACATCGTTCTATCCGTATATGGCTAGATTTGCAGAAAGACTTGGACGGCGGGGTTTCCCGCTGGAAGTGGTAGCTGTAGAAAATAGATATTTCGGTCCTATGGTGACCGTCGCAGGTCTGCTCACCGGGCGCGACGTGATGGGAGCTCTTTCCGGGCGGATACAGGCAGACTCTGTTCTGCTTATTCCCGACATTGTAATGCGGGAAGGGCTTGAAGTCTTTCTCGATGATGTGTCTAAAAATGATATCGAGGATATATTGGGAATCAAAGCCATGATCATAGAATCAACGCCTGGCGGACTTCTGGAGGCTATGGCAGGAGCAAAGAAATAGATATTGAGGGGTCAATAATGAATATAAGCGGAAAAACAAAAATAGTGGGACTTTTCGGATATCCGGTCGAGCATAGCCTGTCACCTTACATGCATAATGCTGCATTCGAAGCTCTTGGACTTGAATACTGTTATGTTACCTATCCTGTTCACCCTGATCTGCTGGAAGATGCTGTAAAGGGGATTCGAGCACTGTCACTTAAGGGAGTGAACATAACCGTGCCTCATAAGGAAAGAGTCATATCTTTTCTGGACGAAGTGGATGAGGAGGCCAGGTTCATTGGAGCTGTGAACACCATTCAGAATCGAGACGGTCAGCTTATCGGTTATAACACGGACGGCAGAGGCTTTATGAAGTCGCTTGACGAAGCCGGTATTACAGTTGAGGGCAAGAAAGTGCTTATCATAGGCACAGGCGGAGCAGCACGGGCAATAGGTTTTTATCTTTGCAAGTCGGCCGGGAAAGTTCACCTGTACGATATTGATATTCCCAAAGCTGAAGTTTTGGCCGGTCATCTTTATGCTGTGCGGCAGAATGCAATACTGGTAGATAGTACGACTATATATAACAAACCATTTATCAGCAGCATGGATATAATCATAAACGCGACTCCACTTGGCTTGAAGGCGGGCGATCCTTCTCCAATAGACGTTGCATTGATTGGCAGTGATCAGGTCGTATGCGATCTTATATACAAGGATACCCCAATGTTACGCGCGGCAGCAGATAAAGGCTGCAAAACTATGCACGGACTGGGTATGCTGCTTTGGCAAGGTGTAATTGCCTTTGAAATATGGACCGGCATCGTACCTCCTGTCGGGGTTATGAAAGCTGCCCTGATGGAAAGAATGAAGTGAACGGCGAATTTTGACCAAAGCGCATCTGGTCTTTTTATCTGGCACGTAAATTGCCTTTACAAGCCTCCCAGCGTGTGGTAATATTTCTTATGAAGAAAGTGCTGTTTCTGCTTTCGGGAATCTGTCTTTTAGCCATATTTACGCTTTATTTCTTCCAGGACAGCGATTTGAAAGGCCGCCTGAAATTGGGCGATAATTCCTATATGGAGGACGTAGGGATTGTCCAGAAAAAAGGCGGTGCAACCAATTTTGTTCTGCATGCTGAAAAGGCAGTTTTTCAAACTGCTGAGGATGTTAAACTGACTACCGTCAAAATAGACTTTCCTGCAAAGGGGCTTACGCTTAACTCCGACAGCGGCACCTACAATACAGAAAATAAAGACTTGAAGATAGAGGGTAATATAAAGGCCGTGACTAAAGATTATGACATTATGACTAAAAAGCTACGGTGGGACGCTGCAAAAAATGAATTGTTTTCAGACGATAAGGTTCAGATTGTGAGCAAGAAATTTTATGTCGAGGGCGATGATCTTGCCGCATCAGGCAGCACGGCGACGCTGCATAAAAACGTGAGGGCGGTTTTCAATGGAAAATAGATTCAAAATGCAAAAGTTTGGCATAGATGGCCGTAGTAGTTTTTCTTATCCTTTGATGTTTCTGGTTTTTTCATTTATCGTAGCCTCAGGTCTATGGTTTTCTGCTTCGTTTTCTTTCGCGGAACAGCAGAAAAAGTCATCTGAAGCCACGATTATTACTTCTGAATCTCTTACAGCTGACAATAAAGCCCATACAGCACTTTTCGCAGGATCTGTTGTCGCCAAGAAAGGGGATATGACGCTATATGCCGACCGTATGCTCGTTTATTACACCGAAGGAGGGAGTAGCAACAATATCGACAGAATAGAAGCCGACGGCAATGTTAAGCTTATACGTGGTGACCGCGTTGTCACATCCGGCAAGGCTGTATATTATGCTGGACACGATGAGAGGGCTGTTTTTACGGAAAGTCCGCGGGCGACCGAGGGCAAGAATGTGGTTAACGGCACTAAGATGACCTACTATATGAAAGAAGACCGGTCAGTTGTAGAAAACAGTAAGGTCTTTATAGTCGAAAAAGAATCCGGTTCGCCAGAAAGAAAACTGATCGAAAAACCCAAGGAAAAAAAGAAATAGTAAACATGGTCGCAACGGCAATCGAAACACATTCCCTTCAAGTGAGGGACATTTTAAAGGTCTACGGCAAAAGACAGGTGGTGAAACATGTAAACCTGTCAGTCAGCACAGGTGAGATCGTCGGACTGCTTGGTCCGAACGGAGCCGGGAAAACAACTACGTTTTATATGATTGTTGGCCTTATCAAGCCTGAGGGCGGCGATATTCTTCTTGACAGTCAGGACATGAGCAGCCTTCCCATGTATATGCGGGCCAGGAAAGGAATAGGCTATCTGCCCCAGGAACCATCAATTTTCAGGAAGCTGACAGTCAGGCAGAACCTCGAGGCAGTGCTGGAGATAGCGCAATTTTCCGATAGTCCTTTGGGTAAAGCTGATATAAAACTTGAAGTGGACAGGCTTTTGGAAGAATTCAATCTGACTGAATTTGCAGATCGTGATGGCTACAGGCTGTCGGGTGGTGAGAGAAGGAGGACCGAAATAGCGCGGGCAATAGCGGTCCGGCCGACCTTTATGCTTTTTGACGAACCCTTTGCCGGTATTGATCCGATAGCTATAATTGAGCTCAAGAAGATGCTCTCGTATCTTAAATCCAAAGGCCTCGGCATACTGATAACGGATCACAATGTTCGTGAAACCCTATCGATCACGGATAGAGCTTATATAATAAGCGGTGGTGCTGTGCTTGCCGAGGGAACAGCTGATGAGCTTGTCGGCAATGCTGCGGTTAAGGAAGCGTATCTTGGAGAGGAGTTCAGGCTCTGATGGCCCTTGAAAACAGACTTGACCTTAGGCTTTCTCAAAAGCTAGTTCTCACACCTCAACTGCAGCAAGCGATCAAACTCCTTCAGTTGCCGCAGCTGGAACTCGCGTCTGTGCTCAATCAGGAACTCGCAGAAAACCCGTTTCTTGAAGAGGTCGCTGAAGAGCCTGAGATGACGGCTGAAGCGGCCATAAGTCATGAGGATGAACCCCCATATACTGACGCTGATAATGATGATGGCGAACTGTCTGTAGAAAATCTAACCAAGTTTAGCGTTGACGACTACTTTGAAGAACGGAGCAGTGACGGTCGCGACCTTGGATATTTCAGCTCGGGACTTGAGGAGAGACCTTCCTATGAGCTTTTCTATTCTCAAAAGCCCGATATGTACTCTCACTTGCTATGGCAGCTCAGGCTTTGCAGCGCTGATGACGATATAAGGCGGACGGCTGAAGTCATAATAGGCAATCTTGATGAAGATGGGTATCTGAGGGCAACCGATGAAGAACTGATGAAATTGTCAGGAACATCTGTCGAGTCGATCCAGAGAGCTGTAGCGTTAGTACAGGGATTTGATCCGCCGGGCATAGCCGCGCATGATCTTAAAGAATGCTTGTTACTTCAGGTGAAAGCGCTTATGCTTGGAGGATCTCTAGTTGAGAAAATTGTAGCTAATAATCTTGATGATCTTCAGAAGCACAAGTATAGTCAGATTGCGCGTGCTTACGGACTGTCTACCGAAGAGGTCATGTATGCAGTGAGAATTATAGAAGACCTTGATCCGAGGCCTGCTACCAGCCTTTCGAGCGGAGAGACATCGTATGTTGCACCGGATGTGTCAATAGTCAGGACCGATGATGGTTATCAGATCGTTCTGAACGATGAAGGGATGCCCAGGTTAGGTCTGAACAGCACCTACCGGCAGTTGCTTCAGAAAAAGGAGAACCTTACAAGGGAAGAGCGCAGCTTCATGCGCGAGAAGCTTAGGTTGGCGGTAGAGTTGATAAAGAGTCTGGACCAGAGGAACCGGACTATATACAAGGTCTCAGAGAGTATTCTCAAGTTTCAGCAGGATTTTTTCGACAGAGGACGTGAATGCCTAAAGCCTCTGAATCTGAAAGATGTCGCTCAGGACATAAATATGCACGAAAGCACTATCAGCAGAGTTACATCTAACAAGTTCCTGTCATGCGAACATGGAGTTTTCAGCTTCAGATTCTTTTTCAGCAGTGCTCTTCAGTCAGGAAACGGCGAGGATGTTTCTTCCACTTCTGTGAAAGACCTGATAAAAAGGATCGTGGCCGCTGAAAACCCGGTGAAACCTATGAGCGACAAACTAATAGCCGACAAACTGGGTGAGCACAGTATAAAGATTGCGCGGAGGACGGTTGCAAAATATCGTGAAGAGCTCAAGATACCGCCTCAGAACATGAGAAAGAGGTACGACTAAAACAAAAGCCAGAAGCCAGAAGGCAGATTTCAGAAGTCCAACAGAATATATTGTTATTACTTCTGAATCCTGTCTCCTGGCTTCTGACTGCCAACCAAGGAGGAATTAATTTATGAACATTATTGTTAATGGACGACATCTGGAAATCACACCAGCCCTCAGGAGTTATTCAGTTGAGAAAATGGGCAAGTTTGAAAAATATCTTTCAAATATTTCTGAAGCGGTAGTTACCCTCAGTGTTGAGAAATACAGGCACAAGGCTGAAGTGCTGATGAAGGTCAACGGCTACATGATTCAGGCCGAAAGCGTTACAGGCGAAATATATTCATCGATTGATGAAGTGGTAGAAAAGCTTGAAAAGCAGGTTGTCAAATACAAGGAAAAGCTGCAATCGTTCAGGAAGTCAGACAAGAAATCTATTGGAATGCCTGCCGAGAAGGAAGGCAGGGCGGGCAATATCATCAAGTATAAGAAGTTTGAAATGAAGCCTATGAGCCCTGAGGAGGCGGTTGATCAGATGGATTTGCTTGACAAGAATTTCTTCATTTTTGCAAATCTCGCCAGCGGCGATATCAATGTAGTTTACCGCCGCGGTGATGGCAATTACGGCCTCATCGAACCTGTCAAATAATAGAGGCGGTCCAGCATGACTGAGGATGATAGCAGCAGGCTGGGTGTTGTAATAGTAAGCGGGCTATCGGGCGCCGGCAAGACCGTAGCCCTGAGGGCTCTTGAAGACTCGGGTTATTTCTGCATAGACAATCTGCCGGTAACTCTCATCGGATCATTTCTGTCGACTGTCAAGGCTGGGCATAACGTTCAAAACGTCGGTATCGGCGTGGACATTCGTGAAAAGGGATTTCTGGCAGATGCGTACAGCATTATATGTTCTCTGAAGGAAAGCTACTTGATAGAGATCCTCTTCCTGGAAGCGGATAAGGAAGTAATGATCCGAAGATTCAAGGAGACGCGCAGGCCGCATCCCATGATCGCAAGCAAGGCGGCTGCAGGAATTGAAGATGCTATAGAAGAGGAAAAGCGCCAGCTCGCTGTTCTGCGAGAGAGCGCTGACAAGGTTGTTGATACGTCGAATTATACGCCTCATCAGTTGAGGCAGTTTATAATAACCTCGTATGATAAAGGTGAGAAAGAACAGGGACTTAATATCTCAATTATCTCGTTCGGTTTCAAGTTCGGCGCACCACAAAGCGCTGATCTTTTGTTCGATGTCAGGTTTCTTCCAAATCCGTATTTTGTGACTTCGCTTAAGCAACTTACAGGGCTCGACAAAAAAGTAGCAGATTATGTGATGTCCAGCCCTGACACCTGGCAGCTGTTAGCAAAGCTTAATGCATTGCTCGACTTCCTGATTCCCAGATACATAAAGGAAGGCAGATCCTATTTGATCATAGGAGTTGGTTGTACCGGAGGCAAGCATCGATCGCCTGCAATAGCACTTGAGCTTGCCGGGCATATCAGAGGTACGCACGGTATTGACTCGACATTAATTCATCGAGATATAGACTCATAACTTGCAGCAACTAATTATTTATTCAGTTATAAAAAATTGTAATCAAAGAAAATCTTGACTTCAAAAAGATGCCTGTGGTAATTTCAGACGTTTTTCAAAACGGCAAAAGACAAACATAACTGATAAAGAAGGTGGTATTATGCTGGAATTTCATTTGCGAGACTTTTTAATCCTGTTTGCCAACTTCGTAATACTTTTCTTTGCGTTGAGGGCGCTGCTTTTCAAGCCTCTCGCCGAAATATTTAAGGAGCGCAAGACAGCGTCTGTAGGCGCCCTTGAAGAGGCGAAGAACCTAACCGCCAAGAAAGACAATGCTGTAGCAGCCATGAACGCTGAAATAATGGCTGCACGGACAAAGGCAAAGGCGTCACAAAACGCTCTTCGCGATGAAGGCGTAGCAGCTCAGAAAGAAACACTTTCAAAAGCTGAAGCTGAAGCCGGCCAGATAATTGAGAAGGCAAGGAAGGAGCTGCAGGCCGAAACGCAGAAGGCAAGAGCTGCACTGAAAGCAGACGTTGAAGCATTCTCTGAAGAGATTGTCAAAAAGTTGGTGAAGGTATAAATTATGAGAAAGAAAAGAACATATCAAATATTAACTCTCGCCGCAGTTGCCGCAATCTTGCTTATCGCATTCCCGTCCCTTCTCCTCGCAGCCGAAGAGAGCGAACATCATGGTGGCTCGATTATGGATTGGGTATGGAAGATACTCAATTTCGGTATTCTTGTTGGAGTCCTCTCATATTTTCTGGCCAAACCGATCAAAGAGCACCTCAAGTTGAGAAGAGAACTCATTGAAAAGAGCATTAATGAAGGCCGTGAAGCTAAGGCCTTAGCAGCCAAGGCGCTTGCTGAAGTCGAGGAGCGGCTGAAGCTTAAAGATAAGGAAGTTGCCGATATAATTTCCTCCGCAGCAGAATCTGGCGAACGTGAAAAGGCCAGGCTTATTGAAGAGGGAGAGAAGCTGAAGGTCAAGATCATGGAGCAGGCTAAAACCAATATAGACTTCGAGGTTAAGAAGGCGAAGGAAGCCATACAGGCTGAGGCTGTAGAAGCTTCTATTAAGCTGGCCGAGGATAAAATCAGGGCCAAAATGACGCCGCAGGAGCAGGAGCGTCTCTTGAAAGAATCCATCAAACTCATAGAGGGTAAAAATTGAAAAAGGTAACGGGAGTAAAAAAATACGCAAAAAAGTTTCTGTCAAACGTTGAGATGGCTGAAATCCCTCAAGCCATTGAGCAGATGGAAGCCATTGCGGGCCTGATGGAGAAGGACAAGAGCTTCAGAACATTTCTTGTTAGCCCCCTGTTTGCGGGAGACGAGAAGCAGAAAGCCCTTGCTTTCATCTCGGATAAGATCAAAATATCCGAAAAGGTCGGCAAGTTTCTGGCATACATCTCAGAGGAGAAAGTCATGGGGGGGCTGCCGGAAATAGTAGAAGTAATCAAAGCTCTATATCTTGAAATGAAGAAAAGGGCGCGCGCAATTGTCACTTCACCTGTGTCTTTTAGCAGTGACTTTGAAGCCCAGCTCAAGCAATCGCTGAAACAGGTGACAGGCAGGGATATTGACATGGAATTTATTCTTGATCCAGCTCTTCTCGGAGGGGTAAGGATTCGTATCGGCAGCACGATGTATGACAGCAGTATAAAAGGCCAGTTAAGGCTTTTACGAGATAAGTTCATAGAGGGGTGAAAAGATGGAAATAAAAGTACAAGAAATTAGCGAGTACCTCAAGAAGCAGATTACTGATTTCGAGAAGCGCGTCGATGTTAGTGAGGTCGGCGTCGTAACAAGTGTCGGTGACGGTATTGCCAGAGTTTACGGTCTCGACAACTGTATGTCATCCGAGCTGCTTGAATTTCCAAACGGCATCTTCGGAATGGCTCTCAACCTTGAAGAGGACATGGTCGGAACCGTTCTGTTCGGTGAAGACACCCTGATCAAGGAAGGTGATGTCGTCAAGAGGACCGGAAAGATCATGTCAGTTCCGGTAGGACCTGAGATGGTCGGTCGTGTAGTCAATGGTATCGGACAGCCGATCGACGGCAAAGGCCCGATCAACACCAAGACGACCAGAATCGTCGACGTTGTCGCACCCGGCATCATCGACAGATCGCCGGTCAACCAGCCGATGATGACGGGTGTTAAGGCCGTCGACGCCATGATCCCGATCGGAAGGGGTCAGAGAGAGCTGATCATCGGCGACCGTCAGACCGGAAAGACAGCAATCGGTCTTGATGCCATCATCAACCAGAAGGGCGGCGATGTCATTTGCATATATGTCGCGGTCGGACAGAAAAGGGCTTCGGTTGCCCGCGTGGTCAAAACACTTGAAGAGTACGGCGCAATGGAGCACACAATTGTTGTCTCCTCAACCGCCAGCGAACCGGCCCCGATGCAGTACATTGCACCGTACACCGGATGCGCAATGGGCGAGTATTTCCGGGACAGCGGCAAGCACGCCCTCATCATTTACGATGACCTCAGCAAACAGGCTACATCATACAGGCAGCTTTCTCTGCTCCTCAGAAGACCTCCGGGACGTGAAGCATTCCCCGGCGACGTCTTCTATCTCCATTCAAGACTGCTGGAAAGAGCTGCAAAGGTAAGCGACGCACTCGGAGGGGGCTCCCTTACAGCATTGCCGGTCATCGAAACGCAGGCCGGTGACGTATCTGCGTACATCCCGACCAACGTTATCTCGATTACGGACGGCCAGATATATCTCGAGCCTGACCTCTTCTACGCCGGTGTCAGACCCGCGGTCAACGTCGGTCTTTCTGTAAGCCGCGTCGGCGGCGCAGCCCAGACCAAGGCCATGAAGCAGGTTGCAGGTACCTTGAGACTTGCACTCGCACAGTTCAGGGAACTCGCGGCATTCGCCCAGTTCGGCGCCGACCTCGACAAGGCCACCATGGCCCAGATCGAGAGAGGTAAAAGAATGGTCGAGCTCCTGAAGCAGGGCCAGTATGTTCCGGTCCCTGCAGAAGACCAGGTCATCGCGATCTTTACCGCAACCAACGGTTACATGGACGATGTCACGGTTGAGAACATCAGGAGATTCGAGGCAGAGCTCATCGCCTTCATGAAAGACAAGAAGGCCGATGTCCGCAAAGAGGTTGCTGATAAAAAGGCAATCGACGACGAGCTGAAGGCCAAGCTTGTGGCGGCGATTGGGGAGTTTAAAAAAGGGTTTATAGCTTAACCGGGGAAGGTGACGATAAATGCCGGGATTAAAGGAAATAAAGAGACGGATAACCTCCGTTAAGAGTACGAAGCAGATAACCAAGGCCATGAA
>Ga0187785_10000052_pt1 | contig 41097 bp, 38 predicted proteins | sample 0815_BV2_4_20_MG_FD_132466 | JGI IMG/M metagenome (GOLD analysis project Ga0187785, IMG submission 132466) | Tropical peat soil microbial communities from peatlands in Department of Meta, Colombia - 0815_BV2_4_20_MG | ecosystem: Environmental > Terrestrial > Soil > Wetlands > Peat | place...
ATTGTTGACCTTTCGTTAGAGAAACTATATTTAAACTCCCCCCAAGTAGTTAAGTAGAGTGAGATCGATGAGGCAACCGCACCTATTCGAGACGCTGGTGGTATTGCTCCTCATCGGACTCCTAGCCGTACTATGTATAATGATCGCGCAAACACCGAAGACCGCGACCGAATGGGAACATCAGGGCGCGGACGAGGTACAGTACATGACGGTTGGGGGAAACGATACGCTATATGCCTATTATAGCGAGGACATATCAGCCATCGATCGAGACGGCAACCTCGTCTGGGACTTCCATGTTCCACCACAGTGGAAAATTCTGAACACGTGGGGACGGCCTGTATACGCAACCGGTACTTCGGGGATGACCAGGACCATAGAGTCCTACCCGATATCGGATGCGTCGACGGGCGATCTCTACGTGTTCGCCCTCCCAAATATCACTGCAGAAAGCCTCAAAGCGAAGTATTACCAGAACAGGTCGCCTTACATAGCGCTAGACTCTGCGGTCCTCGCGATCTCAAATGACGGCCAGCTCTCATGGGAGCTGCCGATCACCATTATGGTGCCCTCCGCCGACGCGATAAATATCAACGACATGTCACAACTGGTCATGACACGGCCTGTGGCGGTTCAAGCTGCAGGAGACCGGGTGTACATATACCACGATTACACGGAAACTGTGGTCGGAAAAGATGGTAACGTGCTGTTCGAGCTTACCAACGTATCCAGGCCCGCGTCCATCGATGAAGAAGGGCACATCTTTATTGTCAAGTCTGAAAAGCCCACAGCAGCATATCTGGCCTCTTTAAAGCCAGGGGAAATGCCATACTCCCCAGAAAAGGACCCCGACTATCAGGTCCCATCCAGTATTGTACAGGGATATGATAAAAACGGGCAGCTAATCTGGGAGCGGGACGTTCACGAGAACGTGATCTCACCATATATCGCCGATGATCTCTGGCCCGAATTCAACAGCCTGCCTCTGTACAAGAATAACACGTTATACGTCCCTCTGGACAACGGGATCGTAGCTCTGGACAATATGGGCCGTACGTTGTGGTGGAGAGACCTGCACGGCGGATCATATGCGATGTTCGAACTGATGCCCGTGGACGATAACGGCAATGTTTACATGAGAGCGCTCAACCCCTCTATGCCAAACTCTTACCTGTATATCATCGGCCCCGACGGCTGGGACCACTCGGCACCATGGGTCTATACTTCGGAGTACGATAGCCTACACCATACCGCGGCAAAGAACGGCATCGTCTATAACATCGACCAATCCGCATTTGGCCAGTCCACATTCGGCCCGGTAGATAGCCTGTATGATCTCAAGACCCTGACTGTGACCGCGTACGATGTCCAGAACAGCACAGAGCTGTGGAGCGATAAAATGCCGATCGATAACGCAATGCAGCTAGTTCTCAACAGCAGCAACGTCGACAGCATCTTGAACGGTGTCATGTACACTTCGACCTATTCGACACCGGTTACTAATGGCACAGGGAGCAACAAAGCCTTAACTCCTGTGGGGTACTCACAGATCAGTATCTATCCTGGCAATGATATCATCTATGTCAGCTTCCACAGCACCAACTACGAAAGCCCGCTGGTGCTCAACAAATCCCACGCCATCTACTCCAGCGGCATTTATGCGCTGAATACTAAGGGACATCTCGTCTGGGAAAAGAAGCTGAACTCCCCCGTGACTATAGCCGCGTCCAACAATAGCACTATCTATTACTCGACCGAAGATGGCAAGATCTTCGGCACTCACGTAAATACCGTTGTGGCAGGAATCGCCGTTCTGGCACTGGCCGGCGTATTCCTCCACTTCTTTGTCTTCGGCACGATCACCCGGGGTAGGGGCCGGGTGGAAAAGAACGTCAACCGCATGGCAGTACTCCAGTACATCCTCCAGAACCCTGGCTGCACAGCAGTCGACATCGGAAAAGAGATGCGCCTTAACGTCGGTACAGTTCGCTATCATCTGCTCATCCTTGCCATCAACCATAAGATCGTGGAGCACAAGGATGACAAGTACCTCCGATACTTTACAAACTCAAACACATACAGCCTCCCTGAGCGCACAATCGTGTCGCTCATGAAGCGCGAACCCATGTGGCGGGTGCTCAGCGCACTGGCCGAAAAGCCCGGCATGTCCAACGTTGAGATATCCCGAGAAATGAATATCTCGACAGGAGCTGTCAGCCGCCACATGAGTGAGCTCGTGCAAAAGGGGATCGTAACCAAGACATCCCAAGGCGACCGTGGCTTCGCATACATCATCAATGACGAATACAAAGAGTATATCATAAAGATGTTAGAACGACTCTAACATCCCCCACAGCTAAAACCCGCGAGCTTCACCTACCCACGGCTCCGACATCATAACACCGGACCGGATAACAGATCCCAAAGTCACTGATTCAACAAGACGATCGCAGTTATGTTCTGATTGTTACATTTGCGCGGATGGTTATGTGATCCTACCCTTTGCCGAGTCTCCCGCGGACAGCACGAAAACACAAAACACTTTTTTAGAGGCACGCTAATCGATTGAACGGCTCTAAGTTCACGGTCAAACCACGAACTGCACCAAGACACCGGTTAAGGACTCAAAGGCCAGCAAAACAACAGCTATTAAAACATGAACAAGCGCCTCTAAACACTCTCGAAGGCCGCGGCCACACGTATTCGATCAAGGAAGAATAAGAGCGCAGGTCGCGAAGCTGGCAGAGCGTTTGTAAGCCAACCGACACTTGCCGAATCACTCCGATCCTTAAACACTTGATTACAGAACGCTTATTTAGCTTACGGTACACTAATATTTGGGCGAGCGCATGAAACAAGTCGCGTTGATCCCGATAGGGTTATTGTGCATAGCGATCATGCTCCTGGCCGCAACCGTCATCACGCAACAAACGTCTGCATCACAATTACATGAAGAAAGACCGGCGGTAAACGGCAACTATCCGGACTACATGATGGTGGGCAACGACGACGTGCTATACGCGTTCAAGGGTTCGTCGATCTTTGCCATCGGTAGCAACGGCAGCCACAGATGGCAGGTTGACCTTCCTACAGATCAGCGGGCCGTGAACTTCTGGAGGATCCCCTGGTATACAGCGGAAAGGTCCGGAGGACAGGTCTTTATAAACAGCGATAACAGTACGATCTACAGCTATCCGGCCGCCGCGGAAGATTCGGGATCACTATACGTTTACGTACTGAACCTATCCCCCGAAATCCCGTATCTACAGTCTGCACTCCAAGGGAATGCCAGCTATAAGGACTCTTCAGCGAGGCTCATCGCGATATCGCCTCAAGGCAGGATCCTCTGGAGTTATCCGGTGCCGGCCAGACTTTATATGTACAACGACCGGCAACTGGATGAGGGGGGTTTCCTCGATAACCACGTCGGGCTTCAAGTACAGGGCGGGAAAATCTACTTCCACCACGGTTCCCAAGAGGATGTCCTGTCAAAGGACGGCAAAGTGCTGTTCACACTGGATAACATCACCTATCCAGTAGCCATAGACGTCAACGGAACGATCTTTGCGGTCCGGTCTAACGATACCGGACCTGGTGAGGAGGGCGAGAACCCCTACAGAACTGATTCCTCTGCCATGCCCTCCACGACCATCGAAGCTTATAACTCTGACGGTCGCCTGCTGTGGAGCAACGACACCGGGCACTTCGCGCTGGGCCAACCCATCTTTGGGTATGCATGGCCGCTCTACAGCAGCATACCACTATACGCGAACGACACACTATACATCCCGACCGAGGACGGGGTCATGGCACTTGACACCAATGGAAGGATCCTGTGGTACCGGAAGGTTCCCTTCTCCTTGTTCTCGCTTTATCCGTATATGCCCATAGATCGCGATGGCAACGTTTACCTGACACCGATGACAGAAGGATACTCACAGCCCAAATCGTCAATATACACCATCGATCCGAACGGCAGGATCAACACCAGCCCATGGACGTACTCCACCAGCTATACGAACCCCGACAGCCCGGGACCGTACCCACTGGGCAACAAGAACGGCATCACCTATACGATCTCCGGAAGCAAACGGCTTGACAAACAGGCATTCGAGACCGTCTACACATCGAAGCAATTCGATGCCGACAGGATCACCGCCTGGGACGTGAAGACGAACACCAAGCTGTGGGATTTTTCGCTCCCGATGGAGGACCGGTATGCCGGCATCATCAATGCGTCCAACGCCCCGGACGAACTTCGCCTCTACGACGACCGCATCCGGCAGACGAACCAGACCTACTCCAGGCTTGGAAGCAACGGGGCTATCCAGCAGTTCATGAATGTGCGTGTGTTCCCCGGCGATAACATCACCTATATTGGCTACTACTATGCGCTCTATGAGAGCCCGATCGTGGAAAACCGCTCCAGGATTGTGGAGGCCGGCGGGATATACGCCATTGACAACCGCGGAAATCTCCTGCGGAAAGAGACCGTGAACGGCTTCCTAGCACAGATGGCCGCGAATAACAGCACTTTCTACTATAGCACAGACGACGGCCGGATCGGCAGATTCGGGGCTACCTGGGTCGTAGGCCTCACCGCCGCTGCATCTTCGCTTTTTATCTTTTTCCTGGCGGCCGGAGCGGTGACCAGAAAGGGTCTACCTGAGCATAACGAAAACCGTAAACGGCTGCTGAAGTACGCGGAAGACCACCCCGGCGCTACCGCCATCGACATCACCAAGGGCCTCGGCATGAACATTGGCACGGTCCGGTATCACTTGCTGGTGCTGTCGCTGAACCATGAGCTTATCGTTCACCGCGACAGCCAGAAATATACCCGCTACTTTAGGAGCTCGGCCCACCATACATCCGTAGAACGGTCGTTGGTGGCGCTGATCCGCAGGGAGCCGATACGAAAAACCCTGCAGGCCATCCTGGAACGGCCCGGCGTATCCAGCACCGAACTTTCTCGAGCGCTCGGACTGTCTGCCACCGCCACCCACCGGCACGTCGGCCTGCTCGTGGAGAGAGGCATTGTGGACAGGACGCCTACCAGGTACCACGGGTTTTCCTACCAGGTTAACGATGGGTACCGGCCCCAAGTCCAGAGCATGATGGACATATTCATCGATAAGCGGCAATGAACCGGTAGGATATAGCTGCATCTGCCATAGGCCCAAACCACTTTTAATCAGTAACTTTAATTTATAATATAATATAAAATTTCTTTAATGTACGAGGGCCGACAAGTCTCCTCATCAATATTTTCCTGGTAGACTCCGTTTCCCGGGCAAGGGAGGTGCTGGACCGGAACGATAACCGTAACTTGGTGTTGAAGTCTGTGGCTGACCACCCCGGTGCAACTGCGCTGGACATCGTAAAGGGCCTAGGCATGAACCGGAGCACAATCAGATATCACCTGTTCATCCTTTCCATAAACCATAAGCTCACTACCCATAACGAGGACGATAAAATACCAGCGGTACTTCGTCAACAACGGGAGATATTCAAAGGAGAAGCGCTCGTAGCTATCACTGATGCGTCGGGATCCGGTTAGGAGGACGCTGGAGGTGTTAATGGACAGACCAGCTGGGATTACTGGCCTGGAACTGTCGCAGGAATTAAGCTTATCGATGGCGGCGACCCACAAGCATGTCAGCCTGCTGGTCGAAAAGGGGATAGTAGCCAGGAGGGTGCAAGAGGGCCATAGCTACGCGTATTCGATCAAAGAAGAGTACAGGCCACAGGTGGCCAGGGTAACAGAGCAACTGTAACCTATAAAAATAAAAAGTGAGTGCAGTGGCTACGTTACTTGGAATTCGTGACCACGACTTTCATCTGTTTTAACGACTTGGCCGCGCTGAGCAGCATATTCTTATACTCCTCGACGTCGGTGTTGTAGTGCTCTTTCGCCTTGATGGCGTCCGGATCGCTATCAGCTTTCATGGCCGTCAGACGGTCTGCAGTGTTGTATATCGTGTCCTTCACCCACATATCCCTTGTGTCGCCATCTGCAGGCACGACGATCTCAGGTCTGATGCTGAAGATCATGGTGCCGTCCTGGCCTTTAAAGCTATTCGGCTTGCCGATGACCGCTACGAATGAGGGAACCTCAATGTCCGCGAGGGACTGCGCCGCCTCGGGCTGATACTGGCTTGCATAGATGACAAACGCCCCGGTGGGGTCGGTAACCCGGCCTTTCCAGAACTCCGAATCGGTGCCGATGTTGGTCTTTTCCGTTAGCGTGCCCACGATGAAGACCCGATTGCACTTGGCCCCTGTAGGGGTGAGCAGGTACGTCGGGGCAAACTGGTCATCCCCATCCTTGTATGTCAGATTTGACGCCTGAAACTCCTTTGCGAATACGCGCTTCGCCACTTCTCTGGGCATCTAGACCGCCTCCACTTTCTTGAGCACTTCGCCGAGCACAACATCCCTTTCGGTTCGGTGCATCTCTTTGACGAGCAAATAACGGCCGCTCATCACCGGGCCTTTGACGGTGAAATACTTGCCTAGCATGATCCGCTTGATCTCGTCCAGCACCACTCCCGGGTCCACCGCGTCCATTGCCATCTTCTTGGCCATGTTCACATTGATGCCCGTCACCTTATGAGTCATCTCCTGATTCAATATAATGTCCTGCGCTACGCGGCCGTCATCGAGCACCGCCTTCACCCGCAGGTCATACTCGCCCTCCTGCTTACCATGGTCTGCACAGGCTCCCTTGGTTAGGGGGCGATTGCACTCAGGGCACCGCTTGATCAGGCCGCTGCCCGCCTGCACGTCCACGATAGCACCGGTTATGGTCGTTTCCCGGTCCGGGAGCTGCACATCCTCCGTAGGGGCGATGGTCGTGGTCTTGTTGAGCTTTACCGAGAACCGTCCCTGCCAAGAGTCGGTGACTAGGTTGGTCAGATGATAGCTCTTACCCTCTTCCAGCTTGGGCAGCTCAGACTTAGTAAAGCAGACAAACTTGATAGTGCCGGTTTCGTCGCCTAGCACTCCTATCTGGGCGATGCTTGGTTTGTCATTCTCCCAGATCTGCAGCACCTTTACCTTTAACGAGACCCACATGTTATCTTTGATGATATCCTTGATCTTTACCGGAAGCTCGTCGCCGCCTCCCCCTGATGTGGGGCGCTGTAGCTTCAAATCCCGGACGTACTGGTTGAAAATCGTCCGCTTCGCCTCTCCATCGGGAACTTTATACTGGTTGATCAGCAGGTCCAGCTTCTGCTCGATCTCCTTCTGAGGCACTTCGGCTCCCATAGAGGAGAACTTCTCTTTCAGTTCCTTTGCAGTGTCTTTTAGCATGTTGTTCCTCATGTCTCCGTTTTGGTGTGTGGGAGACAGTTAATAGATGGACAGCATCGTATATAAGCCAGCCCAAAGCATGGTGAAAGTATTCGAGTTGGTTGTTTCCCCACGTCGATCAGGCCGCTCCCCCATTTACAATAAACATTGCTACATAGAAGGCTGAAAATACCAGTCCAGTAAAAATTAATTGAAGCTATGAAAGCTATTTATATCGTTCATATACAATTACGCCAGTGATGAGCCTGAAAAACCAGCCGGGCAACCCAAAAGTTCAGGCGGTGATCGATCTACTTCGCAGGGAGTACCCTGAAGCATCCATTGAAACGGTGAGCTTCGACGGCGACATATATGATCTGATCATCGAACGAGAAATGGCAGTATACCTAGTGGGCATCAAGCTGGCCCGGGCGACCATGAAAACGGTCGCCAAGCTTAGCCTGTATGCAAAAGCGGTAAGCCAGCGGTTCGAAGAGAGGAGGGTCATTGTCCGGCTGTACGCCCCAACGATTGCCCCCGATGCAAAGACAGCCCTCGATAGATCCGGAGGCGTTTTTCAAAAGCTACCCACCGCCAAGCCCAAGGGCATGGCCGCGGACTCTATAAAGCTCACCTCCCCAGGCTCGTGGAAGGTCATATGTCATTTTATTAAGCATGAAGAGGCGACAATGAACCAGGCGTCGGTGCAGACAGGCGTATCATATCCGTGGACCAGGGCAGTAATCAGGAAGCTGCTCAACATCGGCGCCTTCAAAGATGAAGGTAAAAAAGTCCGGCTCTCCAGCATGGATCAGCTTTTCGACTATGTGGTCTGGGAGCGTCCTATCAACAATCTGCGAAGCCTGGAATTCCGAAGCGCCTACCACGATGAACAGGAGGCGCTATACGAACTGTATCGCAACGTCTCGGGCATCATCCCACAATCTGCGTGCGCGCTTTTTACCGCCGCCGACCTATACCTAGAAGGCATCGCATCCGGCGGATGCATACAGCTGTACGCCGACGAAAACGCGGCGCTAGTCGTAAAAAGCCTTCTTGGCGAGGGCGACGGGGTCAGCTTTCAGATCTACAGCCCCGACCGGGAGATGGACATCGCGACAATCGAAGATATCCGGGTGGTATCCCCCGAGCAGACCATACTGGACCTCGCCGGCCTCGGCACCTATGGCGCCGAGTCAGCCAAGATCATAGCCGAGTACTACAAGCGAAGCCATCCATCTACGACAGAAAAATAGTATTAAAGAGGCATGGCGGGACTGGCTTCAGTGTGACAACGACTTCGCCCGACGAGACATTGGTATGATAGCTGCAGAAGGCGGCAAGTACTTTAACTTTGCGTCGCTCATCGCCCGCAGGCGATAAACATCACGTTCTTTGGAACTGTATGATAGAGGAGAGGCCGGTGGCTTCAGCCACTTAGGAAACTCACACCTCAACAACAATTTAGTGTCGATCGCTGCGGCCCAGCCCAGAAAAATCTTATATATCCAATTACATTATGAGTCAAACATGGATAAGCTGAAGCTGCTGGTCGTCAACAACTACGGGCAGACCTGCCATCTGATCCACCGATCCTTGCGGGATTTGGGCATGGATGCAAAGCTCGTCTCCAACACCTCCACGACGGAGGATATCCTAAAGCAGGGTCCGGACGGGCTGGTGTTCAGCGGCGGACCCACCATGGACCGGGTGGGCAACGGGGAAAACCTTATTAAGATCGATCTGCCAATCCTTGGCATCTGCCTTGGCCACCAGCTAATGGCAAAAGCCTATGGTGGCGAGATCCGTACAGGCAAGTACGGTGGGTTCGCCCGGGTGGAAATCGATATCTTGGAAGAGGACGAGATACTAAAGGGCATTGGTTCCAGGGCGGTAGTCTGGGCATCCCATCAGGATGAGGTCTCAAGGATCCCCCCCGATTTCGCGTCGCTTGCAAGGTCTAATATCTGCGATATCGAGGCCATGCGACACCAATCGAAGCCGCTGTTCGGTGTCCAGTGGCATCCCGAGGTATCCCATACCGAGAAGGGCATGCTGTTGTTGCAGAACTTCCTAGAGGTATGCAGGCTGCACAGATGAGCATCGCAGAGAATATCTGCCGTCTTAAAACAGAACTGGCGGAGGCAAACGAAATCGACGTTCCGGAACTCGCCATGCTGGTCGGGAAATCCGAGTTTTTCTGCGTCCGATGTGCGAAATGCTGCCATGGCGAATCCGGCGATAACGAGGTGGCACTTTTTCCGTGCGAGGTCAGGGCGATCATATCCGTTTCGGGGAGATCATGGCTGAATGTGGCCCTGCCGCCTGATAGCGATGATTTCGACTCGTCCGGGGCACGTCATACGTTTGAGTGGGTGCTGCGACGAAAGCCGGATGGAGACTGTATTTTCCTCGAGGGTGGTCGATGCATAATCTACGAGCACCGGCCTCAGATCTGCCGGACTTATCCCTTCCATTTGAGAGGAACCGATCTACTTGTCTACGAATGCAACTCGACCCGTACAACGGGGTTTTCAGATCAACAAGCCGTTCTAATGGCTATGGCATTGAAGCGTCGGCAGGTTTCAGAGCTTGAGGAGGCCATCGCTCTCTTCGAGCGATACGTTCCATTCAAGCCGGGCCCTCCCCCTTATTCCGATACCGGACTGATTATAGTGCATGATAGCGAAGGCACGAAGTACGTGAAGAAGTCGGGCGATGGCAGGTACGATTTTTGTCAGGACGTAGGGTAAGCGATCTGCCATCTACCTGTTACATATCTTCGGCGCGCCTGTATTTTTAATGGCTCGGGCTTTTATCCCGGCGTATCAACACATCCTTGAACTTCTATGTACAGGATGGAATATAAGATCGAACCTGGTGAGATGGCGCCTGATTTCACCCTACCCCGAACAGATGGGAAAAATGTGCGGCTGTATGACTGCAAGAACAAGAAGACTGTGCTGCTGTTCTTTTTTAACCACGAGGACGAGCGCTGCTTGACACGGCTCTCGTCGCTGGGCCGGGACTACCAGCAATTTCGGGACGCAGGAGCGGTCATATTCCCGATAAGCATCATGCCCGTCGATGAAGGCAAAAAGCTCCATAGACAGTTGAGCCTGCCGTTTCCACTGCTCTGCGACAGCGATCATAGCATCGCCCACATATACCGAGTGGGTCAGTGCAGCAGCGAGCCCGCGCATGTATGTTTCGAAATCATCAGCCATGTCACAGATCCGCAGATGCTGATCGTGGATCCAAGTGGGATTATCAGAAGCAAACATCATCTCTACACGCCGGGAAGCCATCCGGACAACCAAGCGCTCATCATCGAATGCAGGAACGCGCTTCGTTAGGTTCCTCCGGCACCTCTGGAAAGTTCCTGCACACTTCGGGCCGGGTCTCGTAGATGCTGCAGGCGGCGGTTTTACCATCAATCAAGTACCTGCAGATCCCCTCCTTGGGCACCACACACCCCCCGCTGATCATTGTTGCACGGGCGATCTCGAGCGCTAAGACCGTGATCCTCTCATCATACCTGCTGGTCTTCCCTGCGATCTGCCTAGCCCAAGTGCCCGAACCCCAATCGCATATCATTGTATTAAAGCCGCTATGAAACTCCAACGACTCAAGGATGTCAATACGACCCTCTTCGACCCAGCGAAGCACGTCGTTCAGCGACGCTTCCACCTTCCACTGCCGGCGGCAACAATTACCACATCGGCTACAGCCACCCGCAGCTACCCCTTCTTCCACTACAACCCGTACCAGAGGGCAGATGAGGTACGATTCGTAGGCCATATAGAGCTGCTCTATGGAGTAACGTAGATCCGTGCTATTTCTTGCCCAGGCAAAGAACTCCTGCCGGCTCATCATACATATTTGCATATATTTTTAGGGCTTATCTATCTTACCGAGTGTTCTGCAACATGTTCGTCCGTATTATGCGAGGTCCCGATCTTACTGTAAAATCCCAACCGACCCAAGAGTATCGAAGATGGGGTCGGTTGGGATTTTACAGTAAGATCGGGCTCTCTATTATTGCAGATAGATTGGGGTTTTAATGTGGCACTCAACATTTTGAATGCAGGTATAAGGCTCTGGCTGGAGGCATGGAACATGCCATTTTGCCTATCGAGCAGATAGTCAATACAATAGACTTACACCGATTGAAAACTGTCAGCCGTGAAGCAGAGGACCCCATCCTCCTTACTTAGGGTGGACGGTTCACCTAACGATTACTATACCATGGCTTCTCCGGTTATCATCGTAAAAGCAGCTATAACGCCCGAACTCGTGAAAGTTCATCGTGTAGGATTCATCGTGGAATAAGGTCGGAGTGCACCGGCCTCCTATAAAAAGTACGTGCGGTTCCAGATCCCGATTCACCCATACTACTGTGGCGTTCTTGTAGACGCTGACGTTGTCCGGAACGAACGTGCCGTTTGAGATCTCCACTAGGGCAAAGGAGTATGTGAGGTTCCCCCTAGGAAATGGTAACGATGCCTGCACACACAGCGTGATCAGTAGCATCAGAGTGAAGAGCAGCGTTGCAGTAATCAGTTTTTTGATGGGATCCACAAGTACAGTTCGTGGAGCGAAAGTATAATAATAATGAATGCTTCTCGCACCCAAATGACCGTTTCATAATGAGAACGCCGGCCTCGACGCGCCGGCATATGATCATATAAACAGGGAGATGGCGAGGGTCGCGTGTATAAGCGCGATCAGGATGGTCGTCACCGCCAGCTTCAGGTGAGTGCTAAACTGCCCCTTGATCTTTCCCGTAAATAGCCCGTAGCCATATGTAGCCGTCGATAACAGCATGGTAATTGTGGCCAGGCCCAGCCAGACCACCAGGGGAAAGCCGGCGATATTTGTCAACGCTACGCCGGATAGTGCGCTCACTGGACGATCACCTTGCCTTTCATGAATGGGTGGATGCCACAGGTATATTCGTATGTGCCCGGCGTATCGAACGTCTTCGCGAACGTATCTCCGTTGACCAGTTGCTTTGAGTGATCGCCATTAAAATCCACTGTATGGGCTACAGTATCCTTATTTGTCCAAGTAACGGTTCCATGGACTGTGACGGTCACCGTGTCCGGGCTGAACGAAGAATCCTTGATTGTCACGTCGACCTGCGATGGCGCCGGTCCGGCCTGAGCTGTGATGGTTGCCTCCGGGCTTGCGGTGATGGGAGTACCAGTTGGCGATGGCGTAGTAGTATTCGCACCCATATTATTTCCTGTGCTGCACCCGGCAACAAGCGCTGTTGCGATTATTGCCAGTCCAATTACTAGTATTTTCGAGCAGTCCACTATATATCACTCTTTTAATGTTCCACCTACAGCAATATAACTGTAATGGAATGGATTTCGGCCTATCTATCCCTGGACGATCACCGTCCCCTTCATGAATGGGTGCACATCACAGTCATACGAGTACTTCCCCGGCTTATCGAACGTATGTGAGTAAGTTTCACCCTTGCCGAGCAGAGGGGATTTTGCCGTATCCAGATCCACATCATGTTTCACCTGGTCCTGATTGACCCATGAGACGGTATCCCCCGCCTTAATCGTCACACTCTGCGGCGTGAACTGATTGTCTTTAATATTAACCGTCGCGGCTGTTGCGGCATGAACCACCGTCATGGACAGCATGACGATCACGGCCATCATAAAGAATACTCCTAGCTTCAATGTTACCACCATAACTGAGATGTGGTGGCGTGAGAAAATTGCTGCCCGTGGAAAACGTATTCAGCAGGTTACAGGCGCTTTATTTATAGATAAAATATTCGAGCAGGTCTCGGGCCACCTCGGGATCGTCCATGGCCCTAACGACGTCGGACGGGCCGGAGTAAGGCCTGGCGGCCGTAAGCTTGGCCGCCCGGCTTTTCCCCACCCGTGGCAGACTTTCCATCGTTTTTAGCGAAGCGTGGTTGATATCCAATGGGTATGGGACGGCGGTGATCGACCTGTAGCCGTGAGCGACGACTTTGACATCGACTGCTGTGCCGGAGGGAAGGTCCGCAGGGACGCCGACCAGCAGAGGGTAAGATGCGATCTGCCTCCCGAAGGTGAGATTCCCCTCCCGGAGGAGCTCCATGCGTACGTCCCGCAGCACAGTGCCCACGGGTGTCACCCTCCGGAGCATCTCCAGATCAATGTGTTCCCGTATTTTTTCCTTATACGCCCGGAAGACGCCCCTATGTTTGTTCGCGATCCGATCTCCCACATCGCCCATGCATGTGCCTTCGAACGGCATAACCTGACGCAGGTTGATCCTGCGGACGAGCAGTCCTTCGGAGAGCAACGACTCTAGAAACTCAAAGTTGAGCTGGAACGTCTTTTTCGTCTCGCCTAACAACCCGTGCACAAAGTTCAGGCCGGGCAACAGCTCCGGCAGCCCAGACGCTCCCCGGGCATCGCCGATCCGGTTCACGATGCGGATAGCCTCTTTTACCTCGTCGGGTTCTGCCTTGAGGCTGTTCAGCTTGATCACATGGTGATCGGCGCTCTCCATGCCGAATGCAGCCACGTCGCCCGACGTATGATGCCTGACGATCGATTTCAGCATGGCAGCGCTCTCTTCAGGATAGCGTGCGATGGTTCCAGGATTAGCATTATCCATATGCAGTACCTTTAGCTGCGGGGCCACATGGCGTATGCCTGCATAGAGCCTCTCGATCGCCTCCGGGTTTGGCCGGGGAAACTCGGAGCCGTCATCGACGGCCATATACGTCAGGATATCCGGCTGCCGGCCCAGCCTGAAATGGCGAGCGCCCATATCGTACAGTGCCGAGACCTCCGCCACGATATCTGATATAGGGCGGAAGTCGGGCCGGCCGTAGAACTTTTCAGTGCAAAAGGAGCAGTTGCCACGGAAACATCCCCGGTAGGTCTCCAGCTCCAGCATCGTAAACGGAAAATCAGGGTGCTGAGGCACAATCCTGGCGCCTTTCACCGCCCACGCTGCGACGTCCCTTGAAGCGCGCCTAAGGTCTGGGTCCACCGAAGACCCCTCCTGCACGTAGCCGGCCGTCACGGCCTCAATATCCCCTGTCGCTACTATATCAAAGGCGCAGCTGTGATCGATCCTCTTCGCCGCCCGTCCGCCCTGCACCCCTACGCCGAACATGGAGATCGGGCCTCCCAGGATCGTTGGGGTGTCGATCCCGGCAAGAAGTTGCTCCAGTTCCTCCAATGACGCTGGAGATCCGCCAGTGTACTTTCCCGGGACAGTGGTGCCCGCAATGACGATGACTAAATCCGCGCTAATCATCGTCTGTAATATCGACCGGTCTTTCCGCAGCCCGTCGATGGTGTAGTACAGCACCTCCCCCGGAAGCGCTCCGGCGACATACCTCGGGTAGGGCGCCATGTACGGCGGCACTCCAAGGCACGCAGGCTCATCCACATAGCCATCAAGGATAACAGTTCGGCTGATCTCGGGCATCAAATCAGAGAGGGCGTGCACCTGTATAATAGTGGTGCTTGCTTAGATAGCGGTTTGTTGGTATGTGTTTACGTAACAATTTAATAGAATAAAAGCGATTGATAGCATAAAGGTGGTTGTTATATGGAAGAAAAATACATGAATTCGATAAAAGCCGGCGCCGTCGGCGGTATTATAATGGCAGTTATAACTGTGATTGCCCACTTTATATGTTGTTTCGGGTTTGTGACATGGATCGTCGCACTTGCAACTGGTGTGCTGGCGATCTACTTTGGTCCGACACTTATCACAAAGATCATGGATGCCGTCGTTGTATCGTCAGCAGCAGGCGGAGTAGCAGGCTTAATCAACGGCATAGTCGCCCTGCTTCTTGCCCTGACCAGTGCAGGTTCTAGTGCGGCAAACGGATCAGCCCTGGGCGCAGGAGTCGGCATTGTGGCCGGCATATTTGGCCTGGTAATATCTGTGGTTCTCGGCGTTATACTGGCAGCAATTGCTGGAACGGTATATGCATTCGTTGCGCTTAAGGTTCAGTCCTAAGCAACGATGACAGGCACCTCAAACGGTGCCTGTCCAAATACTTTTTTATACTTACCTGATATAAAATAACATCAGTGATAGTCAGGAGTATATATGGAGCTTAAATATTCGCAAGCGATTAAGGCTGGTGTCATCGGCGGCATCATTATCATTGCGCTGGTATTGCTAAGGCTGGTAATGGATATTATCGGCGAGAAGGTACTTACTAGCGGTACAATAAGCGCCATTTTCGCTTTTGTAGACTGCTGTGTGTGGATTCCAATATTGATAGTTATGGTGGCGACGGGAGCACTGGCGGTGCGCTATTCCCGTGCTGGGCTGATGGATCTCAACGACTCTTTGATAGTGGGCGCAGTTGCGGGGGCGGTAGCAGGAATTATGGCTGCTATTATAATGGTAATCGTGATCTTCGTATCACCCTTTATCTTTCCGGATACATACAATAGCATAACTGGTGTGGGCATTGCAGGTTCCACCTCACTGGCAAGCGGCATGTTAGCATCATGTTGCTGCGGACCCTTCATGATCATACTCGATGCAGCCCTAGGTGCCATCGGCGGCGCCATTTACTATATGCTAAAAAAATAGCGCTTTTCCTTTTTACCGATACTCGCCCGACCCGTCAAAACGACTTGTTTCGGTAGGCTGCCACGAGCGAATGCGGGAACACAAGCGGTGCCTACCCAAATACTTTTTTATACTTACTTGCCATAAAAATAACGTGGATTATACCTGGGTGTCTCTATGGAGCTTAAATATTCGCAAGCGATTAAGGCCGGTGCCATCGGCGGCATCATAATCATAGTGCTAATTCTGCTGAAGCTGGTGGTCGATTTTCTCAGCATGACGGTAAACAGCATTATCGTCTGTGGGGTCTGCTGCGTATGGGTACCTGTACTGGTAGCAATGGTGGCGATAGGAGCGCTCGCGGTGCGCTTCGCCTGGGCCGGCATCAGAAGTCTCAATGATGCATCGATCTCTGGTGCAGTTGCGGGGATGGTAGCAGGAATCCCGGCAACCATCGTCATGATGATCGAAAGTATCATCGAGCCTATTCTCATTCCGGGTATGCACGATTGGTATAGCAGTATAAGCAATACGCCTAGTGCTGGTATCACTCCACTGAGCGGTGGTTTAGCAGGTGTATGTTGTTGCGGGCCTATCTTGTTTGTGCTCTGCGTGGTCGGAGGCGCCATCGGGGGTGTCATCTACTATATGATAAAGAAATAGTCCGGGAGGGCTATTAGCCATGCACATTTTTATTTAATACCTGTCCACGCTAACGTTCGACCATGATCATTTTTCGCCGGCGCCCGCCGGATCCCGGCAAAACGGCTTATATCCTGGCGGACAATTCCCGATATATGAGGGATCAGTATATGATCGCCGCCGGTATCGGTCTGGTCGCCGGTATCGCGCTCATCGTCACCCATATGCTCTTTGCGGTTGCGGGCATCATCGGCGGCTTCTTTATACCCTTCTTTTCCTGTGCTCTGACTTGTGTCAAGTGGATGGCTATGGCGGTATTTCTTATAGGGGTGGGGCAGTTCGTCGCCAGCTATACTTGGTCGTACAGAAAGCAGGAGGCCATCAGAGTATCGGCCCTGTCGGGTCTGATAGCGGGCGTCGTGAGCCAGATCGTCAGTATAGTCGCCGGCATTGTCCTGAGCGTAGCGTTTGGCGTTGTCGGAGGGCTCATAGGCTACCTGATAGTCGCGAATGGGGATTATCCCATTGGAGGTGCCCTGATCGGCGGTGCTGCAGGCTTCGGACTCGTGTTGTTCATAACTCTGGCACAATTTACGTTCTGGGTTTTGTTAAGTGTCATCTTCTGCGCCATCGGGGGTGTAATGTACTCGGATAGTGCGCGGGTAAAGCAGGGTTCGTCCTTGATCCGACCATAGCGGTCCTTCGTACGTCCTCAGCGGAGTGGACTATGGGTATCTGTTTCAGCAGCACGATCGACTCCTGTCCAGCTTGGCTGGCTCGATCGACGATGATCTGACCTGCTTCTCCCTGCCGTCATAAAAATGGCATTAGATCCAAGGCAGCTTCCGGGGGCCCTATATGACCATACAAATCATTTATTATCAATTAATATTGTTACATTACGATGTATATGAAAAGGATGTTTATTATGGCGATCATCGTCGGGGCGGTGCTGGGCCTGATCCCGGGCATTGTGGACATTCTATGGCTTGCGCAGCGGGTGGTTTACTACCGCCAGAATGGGTTCGACGGCGGGTCTGGCAGTATGCTGTGTGTGGAATGGCTGCTGGTGTTCGCTCTCAGCGCGGCTGCGGGAGTTCTGGCCGTTTTGCTGACTTCCGGTATGATGGAGATGAAGAGCGATGCGGAAAGGGTCGCTGCGGCGGCAGGCGTCTCCTTCTTCGTATCATACATTATTCTGGAGCTGATCAGGTCTTTTGTACAGCCTTTTTTCATCCCTTCGGCGACGACCGTCTCCGGCTCCTCGCTGACCGGGTACGAATCCGGGCTATTCGGCGGCTTGCTCAGCGCTTTTGGGATGCTGGTCTGTTGTGCTCCTTTCGAGTTTATGATCTCCGTCGCGATCGCGGCGATATGCGGCACTTTACTGGCCATGGTAATGCGCATACCGAAGCCCGGCTATGATGGAGTTTAGTATGCGAAGCTACAAGTGTGCTGGATTGCTATGCCTATATACCAAGGGCGTCGAGGAGTTTCCTCGCCCACTTCAGTTTTTTCAGCTTTTTCGGCGTCACATTTGTGTCGTCCAGATCGAAGCCGATGATCCGTATGCTCTTCGCCCCGAACTCCTTTGCCAGAAAGACGCACCGGTCGCCATCCGAAAATCCTCCGAAGTTATAGACATTTTTCAGCGGGTGCGCCTGGGTGGTTCCCACGACGTGTTTCAGCTGCGGCACCAGCGACTTCACGCTCCCGATATTATCTGCATGGGCGTGTGCAAGTATGATCGCACCATTCGTGTCCGCTTTTAGCAGGTCCTGGTGCGGGCCGTCCAGGTCGGAGACGACGATATTCGGGACGATGCCATGTCTGAGCAGCGTTGATACCGAGCCATCCGCCGCGATGACAGTGTACTTGTACCATCGTTCGATCCTATTCATGTCCTTTTCGAGTGTGGGAGCCTTGCCGCACACAACTACGTCATGGCCGCGGATCATCTCCTCGACTTTACCAATGTACTGTGACCGTTCCGGGAGCAGGGAAGAGAGCAGTCTCGCGGCCGCCTCGTCCCCTTCCGGGGTCCATCCAAAGTCCTCCAGGATTGCCTTGTAATACGGCTCCCACTCTTCGTACTTCATACCTTTTCCAATCCGATTATCATGGGTATGCCTTCCACGTCCCAGTCCTTAGCGAAGCCGGAAATCTCCTTTTCAGATTTGAAGTCCAGCTCATTCGCCCTGACTTCGCTGGCTGTATAATCCTTCATGCTCCGCAGCAACTCCAGCACCTTCTCGTCACCAACATAAACCTCTGCCTTGATCCTGTCCTCGACGTTCAGGTTCATCTCTTTGCGCATGTCCTGGATCCGGCGAATCACTTCTCTGGTGTAGCCCTCGGCCTCAAGCTCAGCGGTGAGCGAGACATCCACATAGACTTTGCCGCCGGCGAAGTCCGTCATTGCAAGGCTCTCCGGGATGACGTCCCTGAAGCTCACCATGTCAGAGAGGATGTCGAACGAGCCCTCCGGTATCTCTAGGATGTACTTCTTATCGTTCTCGATGGCCTGTTTGACCGTTTTGCCGTCGACCGCTCTAAGCCCTGCCGTCACCTTTCCGGCGACGCCCTTAAAGATCGGACCGATAAGTTTTGGGTTCGGGGCGACCTCGACGCCCAGCTCCGTGTTCGTCTCGCCGGGCGCCAGCACGACGACCTCTTTGGAGTTAGTCTGCTCTCTGATTACACCCGAAAGGTCCTTTACCGCGGTGACCACATCGGAGTTATCGGCCGCCACGACCACCTTCTTTACCGGCCAGCGGAGTTTGCGTTTTGCCTTTTGTCTGGCGTTTGAGGAGGCCTCCACGATCCGCCTGGCTATGTCCATATCCCGGTTGAGTTGCTCGTCCAAGAGGCCGTCATCCACGACTGGCCAGTCGCACATATGCACCGAGATGGGCGCCGAGCCATCCACGTTTCTTATAAGATTCTGGTACATATGCTCTGCCATATATGGGGTGTATGGGGCGATCAGCTTTACCATGGAGACGAGCACGTCGTACAGCACCCGGTATGCCGCCAGCTTGTCCGGATTGTCCGCCTCTACCCAGGTTCGTTCCCTGGCTAGCTGGACATACCATCTGGACAGGTCCTCAAGGATAAAGCTGATGATCGACCGGGTCGCACGATGCAGATCGTATGTCTCCATCGCCATGTCGACATCCTTGATGACCGCCTGCAGTCTGGAAAGGATCCATCTGTCTTCGACCCGTAGGCCGCCTTTTATCGATTCGAAGGTGACCGCGGAGGGGTCGAACCTGTCCAGTACCATATAGGGCAGCGGGAATCGGTAGACATTCCAGAAGATATTGATCGCCCGGTTCACGTTGCCGCACTCTTCCCAGGAGAAGCTCAGGTCCTCCCACGGGGCGTTTTGGGACAGGACATACAGCCGGAGCGTGTCCGCGCCGTACTTTTCCAGGACGTTCTCCGGGGCGACCACATTGCCCAGGCTCTTGGACATCTTCTTCCCCTGCTCGTCCAGGGTGAAACCGTGCATGCAGACGCAGTTGTATGGAGCCCGGCCGAAGCCCACCATGCCCGCGCCCAACTGCGAGTAGAACCAGCCTCTAGTTTGGTCATGGCCCTCGACGATGAAGTCGGCCGGCCACCAGCAGTCCATCAGGTCCTTCCGGCCGGGAAAGCCTAGTGTCGCCCAGGATGCCACCGCCGAGTCGAACCACACATCGAAGATGTCATCCACCCTTTTCATCGAGCCGCCGCACTCGCACTCCAGCCGGACCTCGTCCACGAAGGGCCTATGAAGGTCCGGGATCACTTGGCCGGCCTTGTGCTCCAGCTCTTCCCGGGTGCCGATCACGTCAATGCTACCGCAGCGCTCGCATTTCCATATGGGGATCGGTATACCCCAGTATCGCTGTCGGGAGACGCACCAGTCTCTGGCGCCGCTCACCCAGTCGTAGAACCGGGCAGAGCCGGCCCAGTCGGGGTACCATTTGACACGCTTTACCTCTGAGAGCATGCCTTCCTTCATCTTACTGACCGCTATGAACCACTGTTCAGTGGTAAGGAAAATAATGGGGGTCTTGCATCGCCAGCAATGGCCATAGCGGTGCTCTATGGTAGTGGCGGCCAGCAGCAGGTTGCGCTGCTTTAGGTCCTCTATGATCTTCGAGTTCGCCTCCCGGATATCCATGCCCGCGTAGGCCCCGACCGTTTCATCGTAGTGGCCATTGCCCTTGACAGGGCAATATGCCTCGATCCCTTCTTTCCGGCCCAGCTCGAAGTCGTCGAACCCGTGGCCAGGGGCTATGTGGACCAGCCCCGTATTCTCGCCGGCCACAAAGTCGGCTAGGTATACCTTATGCTCCGTCTCTTTCTGCCGGGGGATAAGGTCTGCCAGCGGGTGGGCGTATCTGGTCCCCTTCAGCTCTTCACCGGCAATGGTCTTCAGCACTCGGTAGTCCGCGTACCTGCCCATTTTCATGACGCCTTCGATAAGATCAGATGCGACAACCAGCCTCTCTCCATGTTTCTCGAAGAGTTCTTTGAGTTTACCATCGCCTACAGCCTCTTTCATCTTAGAAACTTTATCTGCATAGCGCATTGGTTTGGGCCTGCCGTCGGTATGGTGATCCACCAGCGTAGCCTGATCTAGCCCGGCCTGCAGCGCGGCATCTTCGAGGATCGTCGCCGGCAGTGCATATACCATCGCGTAGGTGAACTCCTTGTTGGCGGCGACGGCCATATTGGCTGGTATGGTCCATGGGGTGGTGGTCCATATGACTAGGAAGCCGTCCTCGTCCTTGAGCGGGTACTTAACGTAGATCGAGTCGTCCTTGCGGTCATAATATTCGACTTCAGAGTCAGCAATGGCTGTCTCGCACCGGGGGCACCAGTTGACGTTGCGCAGCCCCCGTTCGATGAGGTGCTTCCCGTGTGCCTGCTGGATGGTCCACCATGCAGCCTCTATGTACTCATTTTTCAGCGTCATGTACGGGTCATTCCAGTTCATCCAGACGCCGAGCTTTTTGAACTGCGCCGTCATCTCATGCATGTTATCGATGGCGAACTTCCTGCACTCCCCGGTGAAGCGGGCGACTCCGTAGTCCTCGATGTCCTTCTTCGTCTTGAACCCTAAAATGCTCTCGACTTTGACTTCGATGGGCAGGCCGTGCATGTCCCATCCGGGCCGGTCCATTAGATCGTAGCCCTTCATGCTGCGGTACCGCAGCACACAATCCTTAATGATCTTGTTCCACGCAGTGCCTAGGTGGATCCGCCCGGTCGTGTACGGCGGCCCATCCACGAAGTAAAACCGTTTGCTGCCCTGTCGGCGTTTCCTAGTCAGGGCATAAGCGTCGCTCGATTGCCAGAGCTCCTCCACCCTCGCCTCGAGACTCTTACTGTTGTACTGCTCTTTCTCTTCCTGTATCACGTCAATTCCTCGCGAAGTGGTATACACTAATCGATGAGAAGCAATTGGAGAACCTTTGCATGCATATGCGGTGAACAGGGATCGAGCGATAACAGGCGGCCTCAGCGGCCAATAAAGCAATCCCACGCGTTCATGTTCATATGCACCGTACTAACATGATGCCGGCTATACTTAAATGTTGTGTATGTACGCACACCAGGCGCAGCAAGCAGTGGCTAGCCGACGCCCGAATCCGATACTCCGGACAACCACCAGCACGACAAGCATGAGAATACAATGCACACGGACACATTCCCGGCTGTAGTCATGGTGATAGTCACCTGTAGAGCCTATCGATACCGGATACGTACTTAGAGTTCTTGGTCAGTCGGAAGGGGATATGGCTGGTGATTCCATCGATCGCGTTCCCATGTTCCTCGTTGCACTTTAGCTCCATCACCGTATTATCCCGATCGATATGTCTGTCCAGGAAACTGTTGCTGCGCGGCCGGAGCCTATAGAACTCCATATCCGTATCAAGGGTGATGCGGAACCTGTGATCGACCGATTCGTAGTACTTACGGTGGTAGCGTATCAGGATGCTGGGCTGCAGCGTCCGAAGATGCTCCTGTATCACGCCGGGCAGGTCTGACCGGGCGAACATCTCGTGTTGGTAGTCGTATGAATAGCTATCGGTCAGATCGAACGGGGCCAGCTCGTACTTCATCTTGGTGCCGGTAAGCGCCTTCTTATATTTCAGCTCCAGTACGGCACTTTCGATCTGTCCGAATAGCTCCCCATACCATCGGACCCGGGTTTTCAGCCGTTCGCTGAGCCCTAATAGGTTATCGTTATAGCTGGTGAGGCCCGGCGTGTCCAGGTAGATGCTGTTGTTATAGCGAGGGCGATATGCCTCCCTGAACATAGCGGGGTGATGTTTCACGATCGATTCAACCACGCTACGGCTACAGTCCGTGATAAAAAATTTTCGCTCGAATCGGAAATCTTCGAGCTTGAGCCGGTCGACGATCAACACCTATCCCGCCTGCGAGGTCAGATAATCAGCGAGATCCGTCCCCTTTGTCGTTGGGATCTTGATCGAGTTAACAGACAGGGAAGAACCGTCTTCGACAACATATGACATATTGACACCCCTAACGGACGACCCGGTCACTTTTATTGAGGAAGGTGCGGAATAGGGGTCTCCCCGACATGCGATATATCCATACGATGATGAGGTTCCAATGCTATCATCCACCAGCACTGCCGATGCGTCTTTGCTGCAGACTCCGGCAAAGCTGTTCGTAAACTCGATAGACCCAATATTAGCTGCGCTGTTTTTATCCGCTAGGATACATGTGCCTTTGGTACCATTGAAAATGGGATTTGATATATAGACGCTGCTTCCGGTTAGGTTCACCCCGTCACGTCCGGAGTCGATGAACGACGAATAATATATTGATCCGACGCTGTGGCTGATTTGACATCCGTCTTTAGGCGGATCCATAAAGAGCGTACTATATATGGTGAAATTGGACTGGTACATGCCGAGCAGATGTTCTCCGCCGGTATTATTTTTGAAGATGATCTGGTTCATATCGACGCTTGAGTTGTAGAATGTGACTTGGCTATCAAGGTTCCAGCGATCATGGGATGGTGTCGAAATTCCGGAAAAGATCACATCCTCCAGGGTAGAGTTTTTCTCCGCGTTCATAACAGCGATCCCTTGGCCTGTTCCGTCCGAGGAGTTTATGATAATAGGCTCGTCATCGGTACCCAGTAGTTCGACGGGCGAATAGGAGATGATCCGGGAGCTGTTCACCATATCCAGCCCGGTTCCCATATTACAGTTGACCATATAGCCCGCCGGAATGACGATGCTCCTGTTTACCTGCCAGTCCCCCGGTTTCACCTGTATCGTCCCAGTGGTATTATTCACTATGAGGAAGTCAAACTGGTCCACATTTGGCGTCTGGGTCGATAAGTCGTCTGAACTAATGTTGCTATCGGGGTAGGAGTAGGGCATAATCGACGCATTCCTTATGGGCGTCGTTCCCAGAAGTCGGTAATACATGGTCATATTCTTTATATTCTGGTCTGACCAGTTGAAACCTTTCGGAACGATAAACGATTCCTTTTCGTAGGACACGGGGGTTAACTGCTTACGCGTATTCAGGATAAACGAGCCGTTCTCAGGAACAAATACTGTGCCATCCGCATAGGTGAGGTTCAATATTTCCAGCGGCATCTCCTGGACGTTTCCTATCTCCAGCGTGATGTTGCCATCGGGATTTTCACCGGTATAATACGCGTTGAGGGCAAAGACCGGGTTCAGTTTCGCCCGGATGAACGCTTGGTTCTGTCTGATTTCGTCCTGCGTATAATAATATGATGGGTTGTTTTTCCGGATGTATGTGATGTTTTGCTGCATTTCCGGGCCAATGTCGCGGAACAGGCCGTCTACATAGGCGGGATCAGACATTATCTCCAGTTCATGGGCATAGCTGCGGAAAAATACTGGGTCGTCATAAGGGTACAGGTCTTTGTCCGGAAAGATGCTGGTAGACGTGAATTCATTTTCCGTATCTGCTGATATGGGCTCGAGCTTCGAAGTGATAGGATTATAATAAAATATGCGATTGCCCAGAAATAGCCCGTTCACATTGTTAATTAGAACCGACATCGCCTCGAACTTCGCTAGCTTGTCCACATCGAATACTTGGCTCGTCTGAAGCTGATCGTTGCGGTATTCTTCGAGCAGATCTTTACCTTCGAGGAACTCATTATAGCTGGCGTTATCCTTCGACAGGCTGTTCATGTTCGGGGCGGAGACCGGAGCGTAGAATGCTTTGTCAGCCGAAAAGCCCTTTGCCAGCGATATGTCGTCCTTTCTTAACAGGGCTAACTCCCCGTAGACCAGCGTATCATTATATCTGATTATCGGTCCGCTTTCCAGACCGTTGTTTTCCACTAGCTTATCGTCCATGCCTTCTTCCATCATATATACGCCCTTATCTTCGCCATTGATCGTGACGCCGACGAAGCTGTAATCGACAGTGGAAACATTCTCTCTCTGGAGCGCTTTCATAAAGACCCACTCATTGATGTTTACCCTCGTGGAAGGGTCTTCGATGGAAAATTCGTTGTAGCCGAATAACGTTTCATTTCCTTTTAGCTTGATACGGTATGACCACCTATTTCCGGACCAGTGATCAGGCCAGTTACCCTTCAGCCGAAGTTCGGCATCCAGCGTCTGATTTTTATACTGTATGGTTGCTGGCACATAATCATCAGGAGTGCTGATAAGCATCCCCACGGCTAGGGCCTCGTTTCGTTTATCCTCGATCTTCTCAAAGTCCTTGAACTTGATGTTGATGGTCATCTGTTCCGGGGGCGAGGAGGTCAGCTGGCTGATCTGCTCTCCGGGAACGGCTACGTTTTCATGCATGATGTATTTGAGCATTTGAAAAGCGTCAGATGTCGTCTTTCCCAACCCTGCGCTTAAAAGAAAATTGTATACGTTCTTAGCTAGGCCTGATGGGCTATCGGCCGTCCCGAAAAACCCCGTAATTATCAGCCCGGCGGAAGATCCAATTAAAAAGACGATAATCAAAACCAGAAAAGTAACCTTTTTACCGGTTAGCATTTTATATGCAGAATTCTTTGCATTCGAAAATAGTGTGGTAAAGCTTGTGTCCGCATCGCTTTTTATCTGCATATCACAGCGCTCCGGGGTAATCTAAGAAGGTGACCTTTACATCCTTTGATACCTTCGTCAACTCCCCGCTGATTAGGTTCAGCTGTCCGACGTCCTTGAAATCTACCAGGAAGGAGGCTTCGAGCATGTCTTTGCTATCATCGAGCCTCTTCAGGTTGACGGCGGAGCAATGGGCGTTCAAGATCGCTAGTATCTGATCCAGGCTCACTTTTTCCGGGCCCTGGGTGGATATGGTCAGGTGTAGGTTCTGGTGATCGGCTTTGCGATGAAACAGGAACCTCCGGCCCACAATCATCAGCATCATAATGATGGCGGCTATAATCGTGATCCACCGTTGATCAGCCCCTAGTCCCAGCCCTATAGCGATCGTCAGAAATAGAAACGCCAGCTCTTCAGGCTCCTTGATCGCGGTCCTGAATCGGACGATAGATAGGGCGCCGACTAGGCCAAGTGATAGTGCCAGCGAGGATTTTACCACGATGATAATCAGCGTGGTTGTCATCGCGATCAGTACAAAGTTCCGAGCAAGATATGCACGGTTAGAGATCGAGGTGCCGAAACGTACGTACACATAACCTAGCGCACTCGATAATAACAAGGCTAATATAAGGTCGATAATCAATGAATATATAGATATATTGCCATTATTGCTAAAAGCGTTGATTAAAACATCAAGCTCACCAGCCATATCATCGCCAACCTCTATCTTTTAGTTTACTCCCATATTCGCTTTAAGTATATATAACTATACACAATTCGCTTAATAAGCATTCAATGCCTCGATTTAACGCTAAAATCGTTTAATAGTATGTATGGCGTCTCTGATAGCTATGTCATGCGATTATGGACCTGACACGCAAGAAAATGGCAAAAATATGGTTATTTGCTATATAATACGGTATTTTCTATGATATGAAAACTATCATCGACCGTTGGTTACTTATTTATAACCTGCAACAAGAGTATTATTGGGTATTCCTGCGGCAAAGAGCGATAAGGTTAACGGGAAAGAACAAGTTCAGACGGCCAAGGGAAATAAGGCTCCTTCGGTTATGGACAGGATTTCGGTTAAAGACCGATATACAATATTGCTAACAGCGTGCGGCGTGTTAGTTTCAATATTTGCAACGATCCTTAACAAGGACGATCTATTCTTCAATGTCTTAAAATATCTAATCCTATTTATCGTTCTTTTTATCGTGGGCACAACCATTATCCATACCTATCGAAATAATATGTCCCGCCAGAAGGATACAGATATTATCGGCGACCCAAGGTTTATGAAAGAGAATGATAAAATCATCATGCTTTTACTAATCATCGCTTTTGTCATAATCTTATTATCTTTGATATATTCGGTTAATAACACGATGGAGCTTGTATCGTTGTGATGATCCCAACGATTTTAATCGTTGACTTCTATGGTTTTACATGCGAATTGCCTCCCAATGCGACTGGTTGGTTTCACCGTCAATGTTCAGCGTTTTACGCCATGGACATCCACATGGCAACCTTCAAGTTGAGTTCAAATGGCAAGCCTAACCGGCTCATATGGCGCTTTCAGCCGATATAACAAAGGTCAGACGATGACTGTGTAGCTATAGTGGCATATAGTTTAATTCAGCCTTGAGGGTGGATTCCCTCCACGATCATAAGTCGGTGGGCTTTCTCCACCCACAGCCCGAGATCGTAAATCGATCATACTGTGGGGTCCGATAACCATGGGTGAGAGTTATATGTTGGAAACCCAATGATTCCTGATGTCTATGAAGATACCGTGTCGTCTAGCGATAGCTGTTTTTTTGATGGCAATAGTCATTGCTATCGCCGGTTGTACCAGTCCGTCGGGCGTCCCGTCCGGAAATCACAGCTCTACTGGCGCCGCCAATTCGACGTCGGTTGCGGGCACGGTGATGTATCCACTATCGACTGAAGGGCCTGCCATCTATGCCGGGGATCCTGTCGTCGGAGTCTGGGACTGGACAGAAAACGGGAAAAATATTGGCCTCAAGGTCTATTATACCTTCAACGCCGATGGGACATTTGTGCGGCTCGATGATCACGGTTCGAATACCGATCGGTATGCGGGCACCTGGAGCAGGACCGGCGCCACGAAGTACACATTGGTATTTGCCGGCAGCAACCCGGGGTTCGAGTGGGAGAACCTGTACTACAGCAACTCGACCGGATACCTGCGCAACGAGGTCAACGATTTCATGACTAGGGAAAAATGATCTGCTGGTTATTTCCTGTAGACTGAAATGGATACTGGCAGATGTTCGCCGGTGAAAAACCGCCCGGTAGCCTCAGCTTCCTTCTCTATATCGCCGTCTCTAGTCGCCGCCTCCGGGCCGAACATTTCGATGTCCACTAGGTCGCCTTGGATCTCTCGATCTATATGCCATGTTCCGGCGACGGTGGTGCCGATTAGCACGGTACTGATCGACTCTCCGAATCGGGTGATCATGCGGTCCAGGTATCGGTTTGGCACGAACCTATCCCTTCGGGCGTAGGCCTTTACGCAGGGATCGTCGGCCGGAAGCATCGTGATCTTGGCCGGGGGTTCATCATGTTTCAGCGTCTCTCCCTGGAGGACGAAAAATTTGCCTGTAAGGCCCTCGATCTTGATCTGTTCGAAGGTCCCGTCATCCAGTACCGAAGCCACCTCCCTCTCTGTGGAACCCAGCCACCAGGCTAGGTCTTCCGCGCATACCGGGCCGTAGGAAGCTACGTATCGTCCGGCCAGATCTTTAATTGCCTCCCACCGGCTCATTTCACGGTCGAGTCTGAATCTGCCGGAAAACAATGAATACCTCCCGGGATCTTCGCAGGGCAGCCTGCCTGTGCCGCCGCGCATGAGTTCCCAGCGCTCCCACATGGCAGCTGCAACAACCGCGATATTCGTCGAACGTTCCTTGTTGCGGCCCCGGGACCTTACCAGGTCCCTGGAAACTCCTTGCCTAATGCTATTCTTGATCTGTGGGAGGGTCTTTTCCTTGTTGTCTAAGGCTTCGATTATTGCACCGCCCACCCGGCGGCTCTCATCCTCCTGAATACCCCACCCTTCCAGTAATGCCTTTGCCCTCGATTCCCGAAACGGCGCTGATGCTGTCCGGATGGCCGGCATCAGGTCGACCGGCATAACCTGTACCGTCCCCTTCAGTCCCTTCATCCGGGCCAGTTTCCCAGCCCTGAGCGATTGCTGGAAGGCTCCGGCATTGAAATCTTTCACCCGCAGGCTCAGGCTAAAACACGTGTTTGGCAGGCTGCCCGAGTCGATCGTCAGCAAAGATTTCACTGCCTCTTCAGGGCTCCGAGCCTTAGCTTGGCCCAGCCATTGCCCTTTCAGGATATGGGAGTTGACTGTGGCGGGAGAGTAGACATTCATATGTACCAGATTGCCTTGGGGTAACATCTACTCTTCGCAAAGCTGCGTGGAAATGTGGATTAACATATGCAGTGCCTGTACACCAAATGCTGTGTGACGAACCGGTAATCTATTTACCATATCAGCACATGCCTAATCTACAGGTATCGCTATGGATAAGAGCTCTCAAATTTCCGGGTTTTACAAGCTTCCACCGCAGGATAGGCTGAAGAAGGTACAAGAGATAGCTGGTCTCACTGGGGAGGAGGTCGCAATTATCAGCGCCACCGGCGCCCTGAAGTACGATCAGGTCGACCGTATGGTCGAGAATGTGATTGGTGTGATGCCGGTGCCACTTGGTGTAGCGGTCAATTTCCTCGTTAATGGCAGGGATTACTTGGTGCCGATGGCCATCGAAGAGCCGTCTGTCATTGCGGCGGCATCTAACGCGGCGAAGATGGCGCGGGAGAAAGGTGGATTTACTACTAGCAGCACGGGGCCGGTCATGCGGGGCCTTATACAGGTGACGGAGGTCAGAGATCCGTACAGCGCCCGGTTCGCCGTGCTTACAGCGCGGGAGAGTATCATCGAGAAGGCCAACGCGGTTGACCCGGTGCTGGTCAAGTTCGGTGGCGGGTGCAAGGACGTCGAAGCGTACGTTCGTGATGTGCCCGGCAGGCCCGGCCACACTATGCTGATCGTCCATCTGATCGTCGACTGCCGGGATGCTATGGGCGCCAACGCGGTCAACACCATGACCGAGGCCGTCGGCCCGTATATCGAGAAGGTCACCGGCGGCAAGGTCTACCTGAGGATCATCTCGAACTTGGCCGACCGGCGTCTGATGCGTGCTAAGGCCGTCTTCGGCAAAGAAGTCATCGGCGGAGAGAACGTTGTCGACGCGGTGATTAAGGCGTACGAGTTCGCGCTGGCGGACCCGTATAGGGCGGCGACTCATAACAAAGGCATCATGAATGGTATTATCGCCGTCACCCTTGCCACGGGCAACGACTCCCGGGCCATCGAGTCGGGAGCCCACGCATACGCAGCCATCACCGGCACCTACCGGCCTCTGACGACCTACGAGAAAAATGCGGATGGAGATCTGGTGGCTACCATCGAGCTTCCCCTGGCGGTGGGTCTGGTCGGCGGAGCGACGGCATCACACCCAACTGCTAAGGCGAGCGTGAAGATCTTGGGAGTCAAAACCGCGTCGGAGTTGGGCGAGGTCATGGCATCCGTCGGTCTGGCGCAAAACTTCGCCGCCCTGCGGGCGCTGGCCACCGAGGGCATCCAGCGGGGCCACATGCAATTACATTCCCGGAACGTGGCGATCCAGGCCGGCGCCACAGGCGACCTGATAGACCGCGTTGCGGAGGCCATGGTAAAGGAGAAAAAAGTCAGAGCTGACCGGGCAAAGGAGCTTCTTGAAGAATTTAAGCTTAAATAGTTGCTATTTGCATTCAACTTATTTTTTTGGATTATTATTTAATTTAACCACCAATTACTTTTTATCTAATGAGATACGAATATGATTAGTTGTGGTATCGGGGCATATATAGCGACCTAGGCAACGGTGGGTTGTTATTATGGTTCGCATTATTGACGACAGTGCACAGAGCAACATCGACTTTCTCTTTGGCTGCAGCATCTTCCTAATCACCTTCCTCTACGCTTTTACGTTTGTCCCGGGGCTGTTCATCCCCTACCAGGCAGGCGCGGTCGACTTGGGCGCAGTCGCCTACAAGACCGGGGCAGTACTGGTGGAAGATCCCGGCTGGTACGTTTACACGACTAACGGTGAGCAAATGGGCAATCCAACATGGGAAACCCAAAGCCTGAGCGCCATATCCCGAATCGGCCTGGCCAACGATCGACTGTCACCCAACATACTCTCGATCAATAAAATTAACCGGCTATCATCTATCACCGACTATAATCTGATACGGAATAAGATCGGGCTCGACGGCACCATCACATACAACTACGCGTTTTCCCTCGACATGAAAAATACACTATCCGGCAAACAGATCCAGCTGCTAAACATCACCTCTCCCGATCAGAACAACAACGTTGAGTACATGGAGCGAAAAGTACTGGTGGACACCGGTAAGGAGCTATTCGTGGACGGCAGCAAACCACAACGATCCGGCTCACCCAACTCCGCCGTGCTGCGAGTTAGCATCGCCAATATCACATCTGCAGATACAGACAATACCACCTTCCGCCTCTTCAATATTCCGGGCACCTACACCCTCAAGGGTCTAGACTCATGGCGGAGCCCCTCAGACCCTCCAATACCTTTAGTGTACAATACCCAGTACCAGATCCTGAAGAATGGCGATCCAGTTTTATCCCTGCCGGTCAGCTTCAATCAGAACGACGTGGCCGAGGTAGTAGTCTATAACTCTGCTATCCGATCTGCTAACATCGAATACCTGTGGGTTATGGCAGACTCCAATGTGATGCCGGGCGATCAGGTGGACTACGTCAAAGATCCGGATTATAAGACGGAGAACGTCTGCTACCCGGGAACATTCAAGGTGGAGGTATGGTCCGATGACATTTAGAAAAGATGATTTTGGCCAAATCTATACAACCGAAGGCCTGGCAGCAGCACTGGTAATGGTGGGCGTGCTGCTGTTCATCATGCAGTCCATATCCCTGGTGACCCCCCAGACGGGAATGACCACCGATATGAAACTGTATCAGAAGACAGCGGACATGCTCGTTTGCATGGATAACCCCGGTGGCGATAACAGCAGCATCCTGAAAGCGGCCGTAGCCGGGTGGGGCGGTAGCCCTGCCACGATCAGCAGCGTCACTCCTCCCGGGGACACGAACATCTCCCTACTGGACACCATGCTGGCGAGCAATTTCACGTCGAATCCAGCCTCATCAGATATTGCCTACGAATTAGATATTCACTACAACGATGGGACTACTAACCACGACGTGCCCGTTATCATCCACGGCAAGCCCGCCGATAGTTCGGTAGTCTCATCCCGCCTCGTCACCATAAACCGTGGCGACGTCAACTCCACATTCTGGGCCACCAAAAATCGTTACCCACAAGTAGTAGAGGTACGGCTGAGCAGCTGGTACCTGTGATCCCCATTTAATATTTGCGCTGCTCAGATGACTTCGTGCCCGTGATAGTATTCCCGCCCTTTACTAGGTTCCCGTGGTGGACCGGACCCCCTTGCAGTGGACAGACAGTTAAGGCACTAACTATGAGGATGTTAATGGGTAAGTGTAGGCGAAGGGTTTTCGCGCGAGTTCAAACTTTAGGTGTTGCGGGAGCTTGAAAGTAGTAAGGATATGCGAGTTGTATCGTGAGAATCCTCACTCGGTTTTGGTTGCCAGGTGACGGCGAGAGTATAATGAGGGCCATGGTCTTGCTTTCAGTGGTAATGGTAACCATAGTGGGGGTGCTTCTCGGATTGCGTAGTTGGAGAAGATTGTCGGCCAGTTGTACGTAGGGAACATTTTTTAAAAAGAGCATTGGCCAACTTGAAGAAGAGTGAAGTCGAGGGCCGACGCAGATCAGGAGAGGAATACCAGATGATCAAGGAATACGAAGGCCTTTCGGCTATCGGACTGCACGGTTACTCGGGGTTAGCAGATCCGGTATTCGTATGGCTAAAATCAGAAAAGCCTGTCGACCCGAACTTATTTAGGGAGGAGATCTGGCATTATTGCATTGGAATGCCCTGGGTATGGATCGGAGGTCCGAGCAGAGTTAAGCCATCGGGGTTTTCAGGTTAATGGTAAAAAGACTCCACTCATCCATCGGCTACCGATCACCAATAGAATTTGAAAAGATGACAGACCTAACTACCGTGGCTTAACGTATCGTCTATAAAAAGGGGTTCGCCCTCAGAGTCCCGATTTTGCTGTAAAATTCTAAGTCAACCAAAGATCTTCAGGGGGAATCAAATTGAATTCTACAGAAAATTAGGAACACTTCCAAATAATAGGCGACGATCCCTGCCCTACGGTGTCTGCCATGTAACGGCTCGTATGGGGGCAGGTGGAAACAATTACTGTTTTAATTTTGTGTATTATATTTTATGGTGACTTACTCGTGTTTTAAGACCGTGAAGTGTTATTAGAGAGTTGATTGCCTTTGTATAGTTTGGTTTGACCATAGATCCCCCCTTAGTGGATTAGGGTTTAGTATAATTCAAAAAAGTGTTTTGTGTTTTCGGCGCCACTCCACGGGAACCTCTGCGGGAGAAACATCAAACTCCAACAATCTTGATGGGTATAACTGCCATCGGCCTACTCCACTTCATAACTAACTCCATCATCTATGAGATGTGGTACACCTCTCCTAATAGTGTGAGTCAACAACCAACGACCTTTGTCGTTGGTTGTCGTTCCAGATTTCGTACCGTCATACGCCTTGTGGAACGGCGACGATAGGCTCGTTGACCCGAACCCCTGTACGCATATCAGTAGCATAGACGTACAATGGCGGTAGTATGTTTAGCAATATAAAAACTCGAAAATTGGAGTTGCGGGGTAGGTCCCTCTTTGGCTGAAGCCATCGGCCTCTCCCTCTTCTACCCCACACTCCGAAGGCGTGGTCACGATGTGTATACTATCGGCTTGATAGATACTGTGTGTTCGCTCACCTGTACTTGATTCACTCCGTGGACTGTGATCACGACTTTATCGGGGGAAGGTACGGTGTAGTCCACGTTGAACCCTTCCAGGCTATCCTGCATAAACCGGCCCCATGCATACGGATATCTTGTATCTAACGTAATTTTCGCGTCCTGAGGCGTTCCAGAGCGCGGCGATATATACTGTTCCGTATCGTTGTACTCCATAATGATGTTCATGGTTCCCGATCCACCATAAGAGCTTGGGGTGCCAGCAAGGCGTATGACGTTGACAACTAGTGTGCCGGTATCGGGCCAGGCGAAGATCCTCGGCGATAGGACCATCTGATCAGTGCCGTTGGTCCCATAGGAGAGCCAGAGGCCCCCGTTTTGAAGGCTGACATATTTCCCGCTGTCCATCCTGTACGAGACTTCGCCAGTTGTATTATGATATGATAGTCCGGGGAAGTCGACATAGGTCGATGAGCCCGTCATATCAGTGTAAATTGAGCCGCCTTCCGTATGTATCAGCGTCGTCTTTATCGGGGTCTTTTCCAGGGCCACACGTTTCATGTCACTCTGTACGACCTTAAGGCCCTGCTCGACGTTCTGGAAATTGTTCATGTCTTTACTATTGTTCAGGATTGACATGCCAAGCACTGTAATGATCGTAATGCCTGTGAGTACGATGCCGAAGACCAGGACCGTACCGATCGCCTCGGACACTCCCTCATCATCGAAATGCCGGAAAAGCCGTGGTTTAACCGTTCCTGCGCCCCCAGCCACTCTTCTCTCAACTTTTTCACGTTTCATAATGGTATCACCGGTTCCTTTTATTTCTGCGCTATCTTTGTCCATTCTCTATGATGAGTCGTACCAGATGCGGTGTATCGGATACATGCTGCTAGTATTCCCGTTGATCGGTATCGTGCTGTTGACGCCGTTGATGGTCACAGTTGTGTTGACGGTCGTATAATCGCCGTATACGACAACTTCCTTGTCCTGACCATTCTGGCTGGAGCGGACATCAAGCATATAGTCCTTGCCTGCAACAGTATCCGGTATCTCGAACAACGTGCTCACATGTCCCATCTCAGGTGCGATCAGGTATGTATCCAGAATCTTGGCCGAGACATCATTGCCAACATCGGTGAATTGTATGCGAGACACGGCGTCTGTGGGCCCGCTAATGAACATGCCATCGAACATGGCCATCGTCATGGTGAAGATAATGAACGCAAATATGAACGTCATCGTATACTCGATGATCGCGGTCACGCCCTCGTCGTCTGCTAACCGCATCCATGTTCCGGGGTTTTGCTCGGACTTTTTAGGTTGGGTTCCCATGTCTATCTCCAGCTCCGTTTTGTCATCTTATCTCTGAAGTAAAACAAACTCACCTTATCCCAAGTAGACGACCGTCGTCTCATTGTACATCGTGTCGCCGTTGTTGTAGTACATATTGAGGGTGAGGTTTTGGATCTGCTGCTCTGTCGCAGGCAGGGAGGCGTTGCTGCCAACATCATAGTTGACATTAAACACGGCTCCCTTATCGCCAAAGATCGTTTTTGTATCCTTCATGTACTGGGTAAAGTTATTCGTGAACCATGTATTGCGCTGGTTGATATCCGGCGCTTGGTTCGCCTGCATTCCCAGGATGTAGGCCTCGCTCACTGTCTCAGATCTAACGTCCCTCACATCATTTTTGGGAAAATCCATGATCGACCCAGCGGAGGAATGCCCTGCAAGGGCGGACTGGTTCAGGAAGACGATGAGCACCGCCAGGCCTATCGAAACGATCACTGCGATGAGGAGCAGCCACTGCCCCCCATCATCCCTCGAAAGGTCGGGCGTCAACGGTTAATCCCCTCCAGACGATACGTTCTGGACGATGCTTCCGTTCAGCGCGTCGATGCGCACGATCTGGCGCTGAGTTTCGCCGATGAAATACACATCCCAGTACGTGTTGTTACCGATGGATCTGAGCGTCATAGGGGAGAGGGATGTGATATCCACGCTCGCGGACGCCTCAGCAGCCGCGATCGACCATGCCCTGTCGCTGTTAATGACTTTGCTGGTATCAATGGCCGGTTCCGTTCCATAGTCATCCCGGATCGCTGCAGCGTTCACTACTCCACCATCCTCAACATAGAATGTGGTCTGCGCTTCGTCGCTATCGAGCACGATCTTCCAGTCCTGTGCAGTGCCGCCATTCGACGAGTCGGTGCTGATGCTTACCACCGATACGTTATGCTTTCCATTCGTCCAGTCGGTCACCCGGAAATCATTGATGGCCGTGGCATACGCCGCCAGGCCTGTGCCAGGCGACATCCCGCTCTGGTTGGTATTACCATCCGTAGTTGTGCTGTTATCCGCCGGCGTTTTTCCTGCATTACCGCTGTCATGGCTCATCAAACCATTGAACAGCAGCAGCGACGCGACGATGATGACCATCGCTATGATCGCCGCTGCAGCTTCGAGGATCCTCTTGTTTTTCTTTTTCATGGTTTCTTTCTTCCCCTACTTACTGTAGTATGATCTTGCCGCCGGCGGGCGGTATGGTCACCGTCACGGTACACGAATCATCGTAGGTACCGTCGTTGGCGTATACCCTGACACTGTACTTGCCAGCGGGCAGTCTCTCCAGGTTCCAGTTGTACGTGTAGAAGCCCACCGACTTGCTATCGCCGACGAAGCCCGTCGCCAAGTCACTCCAGGTGGAGCCGCCCTCCGGCATGATCGATACTTTCTGTGTATACTGATCCTTGCCCTTGTAGACCACGTTCCAGCTGATCGGAACCTGCATCTGGTTGATCGAGTCGCCGTCGTTAGGCGATACTATCTGTACGGACAGGGTCTCTGAGCCGCCAGAAATGGTACCGCTCGGCTTGTCATTACAGTATATCTTATCTCCGGCGAAGAACGTCGTTTCGTTCGTTCCGTCCGGGCGGATGATCGATACCGAACTCTCGTTGGTGATCGGCGTCAGCATGCCGCCGTGCATCACTTTCATCTGATAGTCGACCTTCCACACGTCGTTCACATTGATCTGGCCCGGGTTCCAGGTGAGCACATAGTGCGAGTTATCATAGGATATCATGGGCTCGATCTGGTACCTGCTGCCATTGGTGAACATCACCATCGCCGAGCCGCTGATGTATTCAGCGTCCGATATGATGGTGCCATTCACCACCGTCCGGTTGGACACGATCTGCATCGTGCTCCTGTTGGCGATCATCGGTGATGTGATATTATTTTTGATGCCAGCGTACGTGTCCACCAGGTCGGAGACCGACTTGACGTTGTAGTAGTCGCCTCCGGTGATGTTGGCTATTTTTTTCAGGGTGGGCTCGTCCGCCATGCCCATGCCGATCGTAAATAGTGTGATACCCGCGTTTTTGGCGTTATACGCTTCGCTGATATCATTTGCCGGGCTCTGGGAGTAACCATCCGTTAGGATAATACCCACGTGCTTGTACTGGCTCCTGCCGTTGGTCCCGAACTCCTGTCGGGCCTTCTGCATGCCCGTATAGATGTTCGTGCTGCCGCTGGCGTCCAGGCCGTTGATAGCGTTGATCAGGTTGGTCTTGTTTGTACCATAGTCCAGCTTCAGATGGGTGTTCAGGTATCCGCTCGAGTCGAACGACGACAGTCCGATCTGGTCCTGGGAGGACATGTTGTTGACGAACTGGATAGCGGCGATCTTCGCAGCGGTGTTCGTATCCAGGTTGCTGCCCAGCCTGAGAGGGCTGGTGAGCACAGCCAGGTTGTACTGTGGCACTCCGCCCGCGGCGCTGTAGTGGAACTTGCCATAGATCTTGTACGGTTTGGAGCTGCTGATCGGGGCTGTGCTGAACAGGTACTGGTTCTCGTTGTTGCTGTTAGATCCCGTATGATTCGTGCCCGATGGATCGGTGACCTTCAGGCCGTAGTAGTAGCTGCCGTTATCGTAGTTTGTGTACGGGCATGACAGGAAGAACTGCAGCGTCGAGTACTGGGTGTTGGTGTACGTGCCGATCAGGTATTCTGTATCATTGGGCTTGGGCAGCGTACCATGTAAGCCCGTGCTGTCGCTGCTGTTCGTGGGGTACACCATGGTCGAGTACCAGGCCATGCTGCCCGACTTGTCCGTGATCAGCATGACGTCGACCGGCTGGGGTCGGTTGTCCCAGCCGATGCCACGGAGTGTGACATCAACGTTGATCGTGTCGTTGACTGAGATATTACGTGGGGTGATCGTGGTCTCCATGCCCACGAAGGTTGTGTTAGTGTATTTCACGGGGTAGGTCGACGTGTAAGATCCGCTCTGGGCTTTCAGGTTGACTGTGCCTGTGCCATATGAGTAGTTGCCCAGGGTGAAGTTCGTGTAAAACTCACCGTTGCTGTCGGTCACGCCGTTGGTCGGTCCGGTGATGTTGCCTGCCGTGATGTTCATCGAGCTGATCTGAATGGGCTGAGCTGCAATGGGGTGATCCCACTGGTCGGTGACCAGTCCGATGATCTGTGTGGTATGGACGTCAGGCTTTCCTAGGGGGGTGCTGATCTCTGAGCTGGCGATCACATTTGGATTGGCCTTGACCGCGGTCTTTGCCGGGGCGCCCGCCACGTATGATAGTACGATTGAGTTGTTGATGTTAGGGCTGCTGGTCGACACTACGTAGAAGTTCGCGATGCCGACGTAGGTGGAAGGCATGATATCGAGATATGCATAGCCGTTGGAGTTCGTGGTGACCAGGTAGTTGATGCCATTGTTCCTTGTCACGTTGAGCGTCTCGTTTTTAATCGGGTTGCCGCCCGAGTCCTGAGCCCACATCTGCAGCCTGTACTGGGTTGTTCCATCCGCTACGATGGGCGAAACAGGATCTGATCCCAGGACGATCTTGCCGACGTTGCCTCCAGTACCCATGATCGTGGTGGAGTCGATGTCTCCGAGGGTGCTGTTATAGACGATGATGGTGTTTGATCCCACCTTTGTGCCTGTGGCGAAATTGAGTGTTGCGGTGCCGTTGCTGTCGGTATATCCGGTGTATTTTGTTGGTTGTACGTTACCGGGGGTATAGACATCGAAATTAAGCTGGAAGTTTTTGACCGGTGTGATATCATCGAGCAGCCAGACGGTTAGGGATGCGTTGCTGCCTGCAGGCACAGAGTTGGTCGTGTTGAGGAATATGATCCGAGGCAGCATGAATTGGACCGCGAAGTTCTGGGTGATACTCGCTGAATTCACTGTTACATTGTATGTATGGTTAAAAGATGTGGGTCCTAGGGAAGATGTCACCGTTCCGTCCGGCGCGGCGATCACTGTGTTCTGCGAGCCGTCTACCGTCAGGTTTACGCTGGCACCACCGCATGGGTTACCATACGTGTCGTTGAGCGCTACTTTGTATATGAATGCCTTGCCTGTGTTGGCGCGCATTAGCGTGGAGTTGGCCGAAGAGATCAGCATCGATATGGGCTGGCCTCCGGTTACTTGTATCGTCTGATTAATTGTCGGACTGTTGGCGTTGCTCGCTGTCAGAGTGACCGTGCCTGCGGTTGTGGGCGCGGAAAAGATCGCAGCGGCATAGCCGCTCGAGTCGGTCGTCACGCTGGCTGGGCTGATCGAGCCGCCGCTCACGCTCAGACTGACTGCCGCATTCCCCACCGGAGTGCCGCCGTTATTGAGATATACTGTGACGGCTGATGGGTTTCCTGCCGTGGCGTTGGCTTGGACGCTTACAGTTAGATTATAGGCCGGCGATGCTGCGTACGCATTTACCGGCATATTCATTAAACAGCCTGCAAGTAATACTATACCGATTATTGCGATTTTTGCTTTTCCTGAGCTGATCATAACACATCGCCTTCACCCCACAATAGATCGCTCTTATCGTGAATTATAAATACTTTTTCGGTAAATGGGGAATTTCTATGGATTAATTCCATTAAAGCGCAATCATTCAGTACTTTCACTTATACATCTGAAACTGCGGGCTTTTTATGTAAAGAAGTAGACTATAGTCGTTTTCGAAAGGTTTCTACTCTGCAGAATCGGATTGATCGTTGTCCCTGTCCTGGCGCCGGGATCAAATTGATCATTATGTTGTTCTTGATGAGATTTTCTGGTGAGCCGCGTAGAGCAGTTGCATCGGCTCCGGGAAAAACGATGAACGCTGCGCTATGCCGGAACATAGATACCGCAGATACACGGACAAACACAGATACTCAAAAATGACTATGCGAGACGACTTGAATAAAAATTAGCATGTGGGATGGCGCTTGTGTATAGTTTTGCGTCTTTGGTGTCTCTGTTCATCAGGATACGTATCATGTTGATCGCTCCTGAAAAAGTATATGAGATTTGGTCATCGATTTACTAACGAAAAAATCGTTTGCAATCGGTGATGCTCATGAAGCTCGAACCATCACAGGTAAAGGAAAAATTCGGGCCGCTGTTCTCGCAGCGCCTGCTGACGATGATTGATGGGCCGGGAAACCTGGCGGAGATCATCGAGACCTGTGCCGTACGCGGCACGATCGAATGGGACGCGGTAAACCGGTGCAGGGCCGGCGGCCTGATCCTGTGGTGCGAGGTGGAGGGCACCACGATGACCATGCGAGCACGAACGGGCGTGACACAGATGAGTAACTTCGGCCCTGCTGATGCTGAGCTGGGTGGGCAGGCGCTGGAGGGGGTTGTCTTCGATGATGATACGGTCCGGACACAGTGGGCAGGCACGGGGGGCGCGGGTCTGGGCATCGCCGCCTGTCTCACCCAGGCGCCGGGAGTCCTCTACGCGGAATACCCGTCGGAGTCCGACCTCAAGGTGGGAGGCTCCCATACGAACCGGGTCGAGATCGTCACCCCACGTTACGAGAAAGTAACCATCGGCATCGATGACACCGATAACAAGGAAGGCGGAGCCACCTGGGTGCTGGCCCTGAAAGCCAGTAAAGCGGCGGCAGAATTGCCAGGGGTTCAGCCGCTGAACCTGCGGCTGATCCAGCTCTGCCCTAAATCGCCTAATAAGACGACCAACTGCGTGTCCTCGGCGATCACTTTTGCCGTGAGGCCGAACGTATCTCAGGCGTTAATAGACAGCGTCGTCGGCACGGTCAAAGCGGAAAACCGATCGGACGACCCGGGCATCGCAGTCTATCGGGGCATCGGAATACCTGCAAGGCTGCGGGACTTCGGGTGGGAAATGAAGAAACGTCTCGTATCCCTGGAGGAAGCTAGCGAAATGGCTAGATCACACCGTGTCGAGTTCATCGATATTATGGGCGAGAAACTAGGCCGGATTGGGGCCCTCGCGGCGGTCGCGCTCTCCGAGGAGCGAACCGAAGTCGCGGCGCTCTACGAGGATAAAGCCCTTGCGCTGATCAGGAAGTGAACGGGCAAATGATGTGGGATACAGTAGTGGCTGGGGCGAAGAAAAATAAGGCGAGGATCGCCATAGGTATCGGCCCTGAAGCGGTCGACAGGACAGTGACGGGCGCAGAGCATGCCGATGCACAGGGCTAC